>Ga0172371_10007565_pt1 | contig 15427 bp, 19 predicted proteins | sample Lak12m_FD_114543 | JGI IMG/M metagenome (GOLD analysis project Ga0172371, IMG submission 114543) | Freshwater microbial communities from Kabuno Bay, South-Kivu, Congo - kab_022012_12m | ecosystem: Environmental > Aquatic > Freshwater > Lake | place: Democratic Republic of the Congo: South-Kivu... | reverse complement strand
TTCCGTCCATTTAAAAAACCTCCTTATTAAATTGTTAAAAACATTATGACAGAAATACAAAATTTGTCAATATGCGAATCCGGACCAGTAAGTCTTATCTCCCCTGTTTCTTTTCCGTTTTCAGGACGTCCAAAGTCGTTTTAATCACCGTATCCGGATTGAGAGAAATTGAGTCAATTCCTTCTTTGACCAAAAATCTGGCGAATTCCGGAAAATCGCTGGGTGCCTGACCGCAAATGCCAATTTTTCTCTTGTACTGATGAGCGGTTCTGATGATCTGTCTGATCATTCTTTTGACTCCCTCATTTCTCTCGTCAAAAACATGCGCCACCAAACCGGAGTCCCTGTCCAACCCCAGAGTCAACTGGGTCAGGTCGTTGCTTCCAATGGAAAAACCGTCGAATATCCTGGCGAATTCGTCTCCTAAAACCACATTGGACGGGATCTCGCACATCACGTAGACTTTTAAAGATTTGATTCCTTTTTTCGGTTTTCTCAATCCGTGTTGATCAATTATCTGTAAAACTTTTTTTCCTTCCTCCACGGTCCGGCAAAAGGGCACCATAACAATGACGTTGTCCAACCCCATTTCTTCCCTGACTTTTTTAATAGCCTGACATTCCAGGGAAAAAGCCTTGGCAAAATCAGAACTGTAATAACGGCTGGCGCCGCGCCATCCGATCATGGGATTCTGCTCGACGGGCTCAAAACAGCGACCGCCGACCAGATTGGCGTATTCGTTGGTCTTGAAATCGGAAAAACGGACGATGACATCCTTGGGGTAAAAAGCCGCGGCAATCCGTCCGATCCCCTCGGCCAGTTTGTCGATATAAAACTGGACTTTGTCGCCGTATCCGACGGTAATTTCATCTATACGCCTTTTGGTTTCCTTGTCCTTTAGCCCGGTGTAGTTAAGTAAGGCTAAAGGATGAATCTTGATATAGTTGTTGATGATGAATTCCTCTCGCGCCAGACCGACGCCGTCGTTAGGAATAAAGGAAAATCCGAAGGCCTGCTCCGGCTCGCCGACGTTCATCATGATTTTAGTTCGCGGCCTTTTTATCCCCCTGACCTTTGTTTTCCTTTCTTTAAAGGACAGAATCCCCTGATAAACATAACCTGTTTCCCCTTCGGCGCAGGAAACCGTGACCGGCTGATCCGCCTTTATGACTTTGGTGGCATTGCCTGTTCCCACGATGCAGGGAATGCCCAGTTCCCGACTGACGATCGCCGCATGACAAGTGCGTCCTCCCGCATTGGTGACAATGGCTTTGGCCATTTTCATGATCGGCACCCAATCCGGGTCAGTCATTTCCGTTACTAAAATCTGTCCGTCCCTGAATTTGGAAATATCTTTAACGTCCTTGATGACATTCGCCCGGCTACAGGCGATTTTCGATCCCACAGCTACGCCGGAAATCAATATCTTCCGATTTTCTCCGCCGGTTAAAAAATATTTTTCCAAATAGTCTAAAGAACGCTGCGACTGAACCGTTTCCGGCCGGGCCTGAAGGATATAGAGGTTTTTGTCCCGACCGTCCTTAGCCCATTCTATATCCATGGAACGACCGTAATGTTTCTCTATAATCACCGAATACTTGCCTAATTCCAGTATCTCCTCGTCATTGAGGGTAAATTTATTCCTTTCTTCTGGGGTCGTCCTGACGTTCTTAACCGGACTTTTCCCGCCGGTAGCGTAAACCATTTTCCATTCCTTAAGTCCCATATGCTTGCCGATAATCGGCCGGTATTTGCTCACCAACGGTTCATAAACGAGGAATTCGTCCGGACTGACTTTCCCCTGGACGATGTTTTCCCCTAGTCCCCAAGAAGAAGTAACAACGCTGACGTCTCCGAATCCCGACTCCGTATGGCAGGAAAAAATAACTCCTGAACAGGCCTTATCGGAACGAATCATTTTTTGTACACAGACGGAAAGGGCGATTTTAAGATGGTCAAATCCCTTTTCCTGGCGATACACGATAGCCCGGTTGGTGAAAAGCGAGGCAATACATTTCCTTACCGCTTTTAAAAGCTCTTTCTCTCCTTTAATGTTGAGATACGTTTCCATTTGACCGGCGAAACTGGCTGTAGGCATATCTTCGGCCGTAGCTGAACTTCTGACTGCCACGTCGGCCGCTTCCATCCCGTATTGTCGGGATAACTGCCGATAAGCGGAAATTATCTTTTTTTGAAAATCATCGGGCAAAGGTGTTTTTAAAATCATTTTTCTGATCTTTTCCCCGCGGCGCGCCAGATCCACGACATCTCTCACGTTTATGTCCTTGAGAATTTTTCTTATCTCTTTCTTTAAGCCGTTCTGTTCTAAAAAATGCCAATAGGCCTCCGCTGTAGTAGCAAAACCATTAGGAACCCTGACTCCCTTCTTATTTAAATGGCGGTACATTTCGCCTAAAGAGGCGTTTTTGCCGCCGACCTGCGGCACGTCCTTGATGCTTATTTCCTTAAACCATTTGATCATAAAAATAAATTAATGCGGTTCGCATGATCCCTGCCCGGGTCATTCGAATCCGTTCGCCAATTATTGAAAAATTAAATTTTGACTTTATTGCTGAATCTGCTCAAAAACGGAATTTTCCATTCCCGTCCGGCAACCCCGTTTACCAGTCCGATTAAGGAAAGTACGAAACAGGTGATCCAACCGACAAAACCGACAATCCAACCGACAAAAGGAATAATCCAGACCAGAGTAGAAACGATTTCCGCGCAGAACAGAATTATCCCTTGCCGGACGTGAAAACGGACGTACTCATTTTTAACCTTAAAAATGACCAGCAATAGGACAAAAACGCCTAGATAGGAAACAGCTGCCACTAATCTGGTTAAAAGGCCTTGTTTCTTGATTTCTTCCACGGCAGAATTGATTTTTTCAACGATATTTCCTTGCATAAATTTTACGTTAACGGTTTATAAATATATAATAGCACAAATCGCAGGATATGTCAGGGAAAAATCAATCTTGACAAAAGGACTTTTTTCTGCTATAATTCATAACGGAAAATTCAAGGAGGAAAAAATGTCTAAAATAATTGTTGTTTTATTGTGGTGGTGGTTAACATATGTCATGTCGGACGACAGTCCGACATGGGCAAAGATATACAGGTTCACAAATACCTGTGTACTATGCCTAATAGTGGGGACACTATTAGGGATGATAGCCCATACGTGGACCGCGTCTTCAAGGGCACTGAATGCGGATTCAGAAGTCCCCTACTTCCTAGAGAAATGGAGATTTTCTCTGGGGATAGGAATAGTCCTCACCGTATGCGGGGGCTTGCTCGCCCTGAAAAAAAAATAAAAAACCATCCCAAAATTAAAAGCAGGGTCCCGCAAGGACCCTGCTTTCATATTCTATCTTTCTAAATAAATCCTAATAATCCATGCCGCCGGGCATTCCCATGCCTCCGGCATGCATATGATTTTCCTTTTCCGCTTTCTCCGGCTTATCGGTGACAATTGCCTCAGTGATGAGGAATAGAGTGGCGATGGAGGAGGCGTTCTGCAAAGCCGAACGCGTGACTTTAACCGGATCGACAATACCCTTTTCCACCATATCTCCGAATTCGTCATTAGCCGCGTCGTAGCCGTAATTACCCTTGTTTTCCATAACTTTCTGCACTACGACCGCGCCGTCTCTTTTACCCGCATTGTTGGCGATCTGCTTTAACGGTTCATATAAGGCTCTTTTTAGGATGTCGATGCCGATTTTCTCGTCTCCCTTAACTTTGACGTCTTCCAAAGCCGGCAGACACCTGAGGATGGCTACGCCGCCTCCCACGACCACGCCTTCTTCGCGCGCCGCCTTGGTAGCATTGACCGCATCCTCCACCTTGAATTTTTTTTCTTTCATCTCCGTTTCCGTGACCGCACCGACTTTGATTACCGCCACGCCACCGGCTAATTTAGCCAAGCGTTCCTGAATTTTTTCCTTGTCAAAATCCGAATCACTTCTTTCCAATTCTTTTTTAATGTTAATAATTCTATTCTGTATGTCCTGTTTCTTGCCTTTGCCGCCGACAATCGTAGCGTTATCTTTAGTAGCTACTATTCTTCTCGCTTGACCAAGGTCTTTTAAATGGACATTTTCCAGTTTCATGCCGACGTCTTCGGAAATGACTTTGCCGCCAATTAGGACAGCGATGTCCTGAAGCATTTCTTTTTTCCGGTCTCCAAAACCCGGAGCCTTGATTCCCAAAACGTTAAAGACTCCCCTTAATTTATTGACGACAAAAGTCGCCAGAGCCTCGCCTTCAATCTCATCGGCAATAACCACGAGGTCTTTTTTGCCGGCCTGGGCCATTTCTTCCATTAAAGGAAGAATTTCGCTGATGGCCGCCACTTTTTTATCAGTGACAAGAATGTAGGGCTCGTCGTATTCAGCCGCCATTTTTTCCGTATTAGTAATCATATAAGGGGAAACATATCCCCGGTCGAACTGCATGCCTTCGGTAAAATCCAGTTCCATGCCGAAAGACTGCGACTCCTCAACCGTGATTACGCCGTCTTTGCCGGCTTTTTGCATGGCTTGGGCAATAATTTTCCCAATCTCCGCGTTATTGGCCGAAATAGTCGCCACTTGCTGAATTTCTTCCTGAGTGGAAACCGGACGGGCGATTTTTTCTTTTAATTCCTTAACTATCGTTTCCACGCCCTTATCAATCCCCTGTTTAATCAGTAGAGGATTGGCTCCGGCGACGACATTTTTAAGTCCTTCGGTAATGATGGCCTGAGCCAAAATCGCCGCCGTGGTCGTTCCGTCGCCGGCGACATCATTCGTCTTGGAAGCCACTTCCTGAATCAACTGTGCGCCGACATTCTCGTATTTGTCTTCCAACTCTATTTCTTTGGCTACGGTCACGCCGTCGTTGGTGATAGTCGGGGAACCGAAGCCCTTGTCTAAAATGACGTTTCTGCCAACCGGACCCAGGGTCACTTTGACGGCCGAAACCAACTTATCGACTCCGCGCTTTAGGGCCGCACGCGCTTCTTCATTGAACAATATTTGTTTTGCCATATGTTTTTTTTACTTGATTACCGCGACGATTTTTTCATAGTCGACCACCAGGAACTCCTGACCGTCAACTTTATATTCGTCCGCGCCGTATTTCTCGAATAAAATCTTGTCGCCGACCTTTAAATCGATTTTTTCTCGCTGGCCGTTTTCCAGGGTCTTACCCGGACCAATGGCCAGAACTTCACCTCGCACCGGTCGTTCTTTATCCGCCGTTTCCGGCAGAATAATGCCGGCTTTGGTGACTTCCTTCTCCGCAACCGGCTTGATAATCAGCCGGCTGCCCAAAGGCTGTAATTTCAATTTTTCCATAAAATATAATTTATTGCTTATTATTACGATAATGACCTTTTTAAGAATAATAGGAAAAAATCCAAAGTTAGTCAACCCCATTAGAAAGTAGTGTCTGTGGATTATTAAAATTATATTTCATTAAATATTTGTAATACGGGCTTTCTAACGGGGTCAAGGTGAAAAAATGTGGAAAAAATAAAAGAAACCTGCTAAGATAAAGGCATGAAAAAACCTGAATTCGTAATCTTATCTCTCCTGGTCATCTTGTTTCTTTCCCTCTGCCGACCGGTTGGGGCCGCTCATCCGGTAGAAATATATTTTTTCTACAGCCAAAGTTGTCCGATTTGCCATGAGGCCGGAATTTTCCTGGGTGGTCTGGTAAAAAAATATCCTGAAATAAAAATCAAAAGTTTTGAAATGACCAACTCGGCAAGCCAACAGGCTTATTTCGCTTTCGGTCAAGCCTATGGAATCGATTTAAGCCAAACTCCCGTTCCTTTTATTTTAATAGACGAGAAGGCATTCGACGCCTATACTACGGCCATCAGTTCGGAGATAGAACAAACAGTAATCAAATGTCTGGGTCGCGACTGCATCTCGCCGTTGGAAAAACTGGAATCGCTAAGTGAAGAAAAAAAAGAATCAGGAACGAATAAGGCCGTTATCTGGATTCTGACCATTGCTGTCATAATTTTTATTATTTTTCTCCTTAGAAAACCGAAAAACGAAAAATAAAAAATTCCGGAAATACCAACGACAACGGCATCTGCCGTTGTTCTTTTATTCCCCGAATACTTCGGCGGAAAAAACGTAGATGTCAATGTCCCCTGTTTTCCAGGCATCGCGGGACAGGCCGGCCTTATGTTCACATAATTCATTCATAAATGTCTCCAAGTCCCAGTTGTTCTCCGTCGCCACCTGGGGCAGAAAAATTCCTCCTTTTTGTCCGCCAAGGGCGGATACCATAACCCCGTGTTCGCCGACTTGAATTTCCTTAAACGGGTCAATAATTTTTTTCATGGGCGAGAGAATGGAAATCTCTATCTCTATCTCTTCTATTTCCTCTTTTCCCACGGGATAAAAACGCGGATCTTCAAAAGCCGCCACTTTGGCCATCTCCGCCACCACTTGGTAAAGTGGTTCCTTTTCTTCAATAATCCGTCCCATGCAGCCGCGCAATTGACCGTCTTTATTTAAAGTGACAAAAGCGCCATGATATTGTTTCAATTGTTCGCTTATCTCACCCTCATTAATGCTTTTCTGTTTCTTGGTAAATTCGTTTTCAATGCTTTGGCGGGCGATCTTCAGTAAAGTCTGTTTTTCAGCCTGAGTTAAAGTTTCTTTTTTTATCACTCGACTATGGCTGAAGGCAAAGCTGACATAGCCGACTACTCGCGATTTGTCGCCACCGACATCGCCTGAATTGGCGTATTTCAAAAGTTCGATGTTGTCCCAACCCATTTTTTCGGCTAAATACAGCCCGACTTTAATCGGCTCTTCGCCGCAGGCGCATGTATCCAAATCAGGCAACTCCTGCGCCATATTTTCCTGAATGGCTTTTTCAAAACCACTGACTGAACCGGTCAGGATTCCCCGGATCGTATTTTCATCGGCTTTCCGCGCATCTTCATAGGAAGGATAATGCGACAAATCAGAACTGATAATAACTAAATCATTATCCATTAGATGCTTTCCCAATGTCCGCGCCAAAACGGATAAAAAATCATTATTCGTCTGGGAGATGACAATTGGTAAAAACGTGAAATTCTTTAGGGATTTTTGTAAAAACGGCAACATCACTTCCAGACAATGCTCGTTCTCATGCGCTTGTTCGCGGACAAAAATATTCCCGTTTTCATCGATCAGTTTCCGTCTTAATTCTCCGTCTATTTCAATCCGACCCAGAGGAGTCTGCCAATAATCATGGCCTGAAAGCGCTGCCCCTGAAAACCAGTCCTGATGCGACGGCCCGATTAGGATTACTCTCTTGACGTCCCCGCCAATCAACTTTTTAAAACCATAGGCCGCGGTCTGCCCGGAATAATCATATCCGGCGTGAGGCAGAATCAGCATCTTTAAGTCGCCATTAATTTCTTTTTCTCCGGCTAATTCCAGAAGGCTGTCAATCATGCGTGACAAAACATCCTTGTCTTCCGGATAAAAAGTTCCTGCTGCGATTGGCCGGCGGATCAAAACGTCTCTTTTTTCTTTTTTTACCATATATCGACCGATTAAAAAAAACATTATGAAAACCAGGAAAAGTAATACCGCCGATAAAACCGCCCTTGTCTTCGTCATATTATAAATCATTCCATGGATGAATTCGATTCGCATTATCTCCTAAAATATTTCTTCATCTTTTCTTGAATCTTTTAACTCTAATCAAACCCGAGCAGGGTACGACTTCTATTCTTCTTTTTTCCAGTTCGTCGAGAAAAAGATTCATCCCTATTGAATCCGAAGCGATGTGTCCGGCAATAACCGCATTGATGTGTGCTTTTTCCGCTGATTTGCGATGCTCCTCGCTCAAATGCATGGCTACTACCGTGCCGATGCCGGCTTGCGCCATTTTTTCATAAATCTTAGACGAGCCTTCTGTTCCGCCGGTGATTTCCGTTAAGGCGATCTTACCGCAATGATTCGCCGGTTGGCCGGCAAAAATCCTCGGTCCGGCGCCTATTCTCATCGCTTCCCGGTATTCCGGAACCGATTTCAACAGTTCTAGAAGGTCTTCCACGTATTCGGGTTTTTTTCTGTCTATCAGTTTCTTTAAAAAACTGGCAACGCAGTTGTCCGCGGCAGTATGCACGCACATGAAACCCGTCTTCAACAGTTTGGCGGCGTCAACCACGCGGTTGTGATTGGAAGGAGCTACGGAACGGCTGACTTCGTCTATTCTTATCTGCAACAGGCTCTCGGCGACGTTAATGGGCACGCCATACGTTTCCAAGACGTCGGCCTGCAAATGCATCACGTCGTCCAGCCCGAAAGCCAAAGCCTGACCGGCGGGATGGTGCGCCAGAACCAAATCAACGTCCCCTAAGCGATCGGCTAAAAGCAATTCGCTGACTCTCATATCAATGCCGGTCAGAATCTTCTTAACCGGCTTTTTCGTGCCATTCAAGATACGAGTATCGGAAAAAGGATTGGTTAGTCTTTCTTTGTCGAATTCCTGCTTTTCGCTTTTCGACATCTTCTCATATTTCTTTTTTAGCCTGTTCAGCTCTTTTCTGACCTTTTGCGGTCCGCGCAAATCGTTTTTTATGCCCATTTCCACGGCCAAATTGTAAATTTGTTCTATAAACATAAGCGTTTTTAAATCAAATTAAGCCTCATTTCATTGTAAGAAAAAATAAGGTTTTTGTCGAGGATAAATTTATCTTAATTATTATATTCGCCAATAATTTTTTTTATCCTCTCTCCCTCCTTTTCCACCGTTTCTCCCTCGTATTCTCCGCTGTGGGCGGAAACGCCTTGATAACAGGGTTTCTTCTGGTCCAGATGAAGATTAGCATATCCTTTTTCCAAATAAACGTGGAACCGCGGATATTGATAACCGCGCAAACGCCGGACATAGCTTATTTTGCCTTCTCTGTTTCTTAATTCGGCATAACCGCAACGCTTAATCAGTTTATCGGGGTTAATCGAAACATTATGTATTTTGATTCTCATAAGTCTCGTTTCCTTTTTAATAAATAAACGGGCATATCTTGACAATAAAGGAAATCCTCGCCCGCCGTGACTCTGACGATCCTGAAATATTTTTTAATTATCCCGTTCACTTTATTTTTTGAAGGAACAGTCATGACGACTTTATCGTCATAACGTTTGACGATTTCCCATTCTTTGTCCCGCAGGTCTCCATTTTTATAACTTTTCTCAAATCCGGCCAATAATTTTACCTTACTGTCGATCATGCTCTTTCTGTCATAGACGCCGTAATCGCTGTACATTTCCAAAAACCACCTCATGTCCGGCGTCCTGAGTTTTTTGGCTCGCCATTTTTTAATAATCTCTAAACTGTTCATCTTCCCTCTTTTTTTGTCGTAAAAAGCGATTTTTTGAAGGACGTAGCCACGGGGCGTAAGCATATCCCTTATATTTCCCAGGGTTTTCTCCCAGTCCTTCCAATTAAGCATGTTTAGTCCTGCGTCGCTTAGAATCAGATCGAACTTGTCGTCGGTAAATTTTTTCATCCAATTGGCCAGTAATATCCGTTCCTTTGATTTGGTTTTACATAAAAGGCTCATAGCTTTGATCATGTTGATATTGAAATCGGAAATAGTGACCTGGATTTTTTTTCTCGCCAGCAAATCCCTGATCTCCGGCGTAGCCCCCAGTACCAAAGCATTTCTCGGCCTGAAGGGTAATTCCTCAATATGCCGATCATACACTTTCAAATCACCCCTGGACGGTCGCGCCGGCGGCAGGGTCTTTCCCCACTTTTCCGCAAATCCGGCAAAAGCCTTTTTGTTTTCTTTAGAAACTAACATACTTCAAAAATATTAACTATTTTTTCCTTCGTCTTCCTAAATAGGAAGGCATGTCTTCGCAAAAATGAAACTCGTGGCATTGCTTAAGCGGCAATAACTGGAAACGTTCTTTCAATAAATTTTCCAAATCTTTTCTAAGAAATATAAGAACCTGCTTGTCTTTGGGACCCAATACCTTTTGCCACCATTGATAAAACGATTCCGGAATCTTACCCTGCTTGTAAAAACAATCTATTTTTTCGTAAATGGCTGAAGTTCCGACAAGAGACGGGGATTTCAGATAAGGATTCCAGTCGCTATCATATTTCAGAAGATGATGAAGTTCGGTTTCGGAAATTTTTTTCTTTTCATATTTATCAAACCATTTCTCCCATTTTTTACCAGTAATTTCGGGTTTTTTCTTTTCTTTTACCGCTTCACAAACCAAAAGAAACTCTTTCGGTTTCAAAAGACCTCTCAACTTATCCAAGAGTTTTCCCAGGTCCCTCTTAATTAAAATTTGTTCAAGGGCTTGGTGTCCTAAAATGAGATCGAAACTGCCCTTAGGAAAGTCAATCTTGAGCCAGCTGGTCGTTATTTTTCTGTTATAGCGATGATTCTTATATTTCATCAACCGGTCCATTGCCCAAAGCATATCGGAATTTATGTCACAAGCCATGGATTCAAAATTGTACTTGAGAACCAAATCCCTTAATTCCGGAGTGGAACCTAAAATTAAAGCCCTGGGATTTTTGATTTTAGCAGAAATTTGTCTGACAATTTTCTCCCAAATTTTAAGCAATCTTTGACAGGGTCTGGCCGGCGGGGTAACATATTTTCCCCAAATCCGGGCCAATTCATGCCAACATTCTTTTTGTTCCTCCCTTTTGATAATCTCTTTATTCATAAAAATCGTTCCTCTTTTAAATAATAATCTGCTAAACGGAAGAGGATGTTTATTTTCTTGTTCCGTGCCCGTACATTATAGAACTTTATTACAAAATAGAAAACAGGGTCCCGATGGGAACCCTGTTCCGTGTTTAAAAAAATAACTACAACGACTCGATCGCTTCGCATATTTCCTGAAGCGCTTCCGGCATTTCGCGGCCACCCGCGATCCGGATCAATTGGTCGTTGAAAATTCCGACCCTGGTCTTTTCAAAGGCGAAGGAGCCGCCATATTCCACTTTACCCTTACCGAGTTTCTTTTCCAGCTTCTTCGCGGTTTCCCAGGCATTTTCGCAAACCACATAGAACACCGCTGAGGCCCCGCAGGGCATATTCTCCTGCGCATACTCATAGTTCTTGTGGTCCGGAAGATTGGGATGAGAAACGGAGACGATTCCGGAATGGCCCGCAACCTTACTAAAACTCAAGGCCAAGGCTTTGGTGTTTTCCAGAGTTTCCTGGTTGAGCTGGTGGAACTCTTCCGGATGTCTTTCCGGCAGAATCGCTTCCACCGCTGGCGGAAGATAGGTTCCGGAAATAGCGCGGCGGGTCTTCATGCGACCGATGATTTCCGGTCGGGAGTAGACTATGCCTGACGTTCCGACATCATGCGCATAGAATTTGGTGCCCGACTCGAGACCGATTACCGGTACATCCGTTTCTTTCATCTTCTTTGCCAGGTCGAACCCCGAAGGAGTCGCCAAACTATTATCCAGCACCAGAGTCAGACCGTCTTCCCTTTTCGCCAGCCAGGCCGCATTCAACAGATTTTGCAGTTCCAGCAGCTGCCGATGACAGTCGAGAAAAATAATTTTTCTTTCCTCCAAGGATTTTACCAAAGTCCTTAAAGGCATGTAAGAATGGTCCTGGTCTATTTTCCTGGCTACCTCTTCAAATTCGCCGGCGAGATCGGAAGTTTCCTGTTCTCCAGAAATCTCTCCCTCCTGGAAACCGAGCCTTTGACGAATACGCGGCTCTGCCAGAATTTTTTCCAAAACCGTTCGCAGGGAACGTTCTTTCTGGTACTCCTGATTAACCTCTCCCACTTTGGCAAAAAGCTGGTCCACATCCAAAACCGGCATTTCCTGGGCATTTCCTACGGTTTCGGAAAAAACAGCTTTCGGCTTGTAGCGGTCGATTTGTTTCTTTAAGTCCTCGATGTTGCCTGGATCGATTTCGATACAATTGATTCCGCGCGCTCCGAGTTCCTTAAAAAACTCCTGCGACTGAGAATAAACGAACGGGCTATGCAGGATGGTCTCGTTTTTTTTCAGTTCCAGACTTTCCAGGGCCTCTACCACGGCTGCCATACCGTTATTAACCAGCATCAACTCGTCGGCTTCCACGCCCACGAGCTTGGCGGTTTCGGTTTCTTTTTCAGCCAATTCCGGATAACCGTAACGGTCGTAAATTTTGACCTGTTTACCGGCATAATAAGCGGCGAAAGCTTCCTTCCATTCGTCGACCGAATGGTAAGTACCGCTAATCGCGGGTTTTTCTTTTTTCATGATTTCTTCCATATGATTGTTGTAATTGTCCATAAATATAAATAGAATGATAGCATAAATTTCCCCTTTTGTCAAATTAAAAAATCCGCCTAAAAAGCGGAGTTTTTGCCGTCAAAAAGCCTTAATAACCAAGATATCTTTTGACCATAGACAGGGAAATCGCTCCCCAGATCAGGGAGAATATGAGCATCAGTTTTCCGTCTTGCTTCGTTTCCGGCTGACGCCAGCAAAAAAAACCGTAAATCAGGCCTGCCGGCAAAGGATTGAAAAGGACGACTAAAAAACCGATAATGACCATTTTTTGCCGGGAAATCAAAAATTTATCAGAAGACGCTTCTTTCATGTAGATTCTGTTAAAAATTATTCTGTCACTTTATAGACCTTGTCACCCGGTCTGATCGCCTCATTGACTTTTAAACCAACCGCTTGTCCTGATTTGGCTTCCTGAACGCCCTCGTGCTCTATCTGCATGGAATCCACAGTCTGCGTGAATTCCCGGTCGCCGCCGGCAATCTTAATGGTCTCACCGACCTTCAATCCGTCGGTAAGCTCAACCACGCCCACGTTTATTTTGTCGAAAAAATGGGTGATTTTTCCGATTTGTTTTTCTTTCGCCATATATTCACGATTATTATTGAACTATTATTATAGCAAAGAAAGTTTAAAAATCATATGACGTATCTTCCGCCGTTGACCTGATCGCCGATGATGACGCCGCGGTCAAGAGTAATGACTCTTTTTCTCAGGAAATTGACGATTTCCCGATTGTGCGTGACCAGCAACACGGTCGTGCCAAATTCGTTTATCTTGGCCAGCAGTTCCACGATATCCCGCGTATTGATGGGGTCGAGATTCCCGGTCGGTTCGTCGGCCAGAAGTATTTTTGGCCGATGCACTAAAGCTCGGGCAATCACCACTCTTTGGGCCTCTCCGGCGGAAAGCTGGCGGGGAAAGTAATCAATTTTGTTTTCCAACCCGACGATTTTCAAAAGCTGATTGACGATTGATTTTATTTTCTTCCTAGGCGTATTGACTACTTCCAGAGCGAAAGCGATATTCTCTCCCACTCTTTTTCTCTCCAGCAACCTAAAATCCTGAAAAACCACGCCAATCTGGCGCCTTAAAGCGGGAATTTCTCTGGATTTGATATCGGTAATGTCCCAACCACCAATAATAATCCGGCCATCGTCAGATTTTTCCTCCGCGCTCAGTAGCCTGATAATCGTGCTTTTGCCCGCTCCGGATTGACCGACAATGGAAACGAATTCTCCCGACCGAATATGGAAACTGACGTTTCTGAGGGCATGAGTGTCAGGCGGATAAAATTTTGTGACATTAACGAACTTGATCATCCCTCACCTTTCAAGGATTAAAGAATTTTTAATCCTGTTTTTTAAAGAAGCAAAACCCTTAGCAAATTGCTTTAATCTTTTTTCCCTGATCAGGGCGTCTTTCTTTAAAAGGTATGCTTCATAATAAATCAAGGTTAGCGACCTTAAATTTTTTGTTGACTGAACTAATCCTTGATTGTGCTTTTTTATTCTCTTTTTTAAATTATCACTAAAACCTATATATAGTTTATCATTTATCCCTGATTTTAACACGTAAACGTAAAACATAAACTATCCTTGAAGGGTGAGGGATTAGCCTCCTGTCAGAATCGAACTGACGTATGTGGTTTACGATACCACTGTTCTGCCACTGAACTAAGGAGGCGCCTATTAAAGAAAGCGGGCAATGGGAATCGAACCCACGCCACAACCTTGGGAAGGTTATGTACTGCCACTATACTATGCCCGCAATTCTCTTTTCAATTTCCTGATAGCTTTCATTTTTTTGAAGGGAGAAACGTGATCGATGATCATAACCCCGTCCAAATGGTCTATCTCGTGCTGAAAATCCCGCGCTAACAGTCCCTCCGCCTGAATTTTCACCAATTGATTCTTCTCTAATGAAAATCCCTGCGCTTCCACTTTCCTGGCTCTTCTGATTTTCAAATTCACCCCGGGAAGGCTTAGGCACCCTTCATAGTCGCGAGAATTATTTCCTGACTTCATCAGGATTTGCGGATTAACCAAAGAAAGTGGACCCTGACCTATATCTAAAACGATTATTCTTCTTTTGTCTCCCACCTGCGGCGCAGCCAAGCCGATGCCGTTTTCGTGATACATGGCCTTCAGCATGTTTTTGGCCAACTCCCTGACTTCTTCGTTTATTTCTTTAATTTCCTCGCATTTGACCCGCAGAACGGGATCGCCATACTTTTTTATGTCAAGTTTCGACATATAGTAATTTTAACATTTTCCATGAATAAAGACAATCCCGGTATAAACCGGGATTTCATTACTTAATTTGAAGAAAAATCTATTGAGACAATCGTCCCGGGCGAGATTTCCGCCTGTCCCTTAGACACAGACTGTATCTTTATTATATAGACCTTTTTGTTTTGGTCTATATTTTTAGCCCAGAACACTATCCGGGGAATCAATTCCCCCAGATCGGCATCTATATAAATTCTGGAGTATCCCCCCAGAATCCGTTCTACTACGGCCATATCCGGCCATAGGAAACTGTACTCTTTTCTCCCCGTAACCGCGGCCAAAAAATTTGCCACTGGCTCGGCTCTCTGAAAGAGCTGAGTTATAACTAAATCCTTTTCCTCCATTTCTCTTCCTTTATTTATTATTTGAATCTCAATCTTTTGATTCTGGGCTGTCTCAGTTTGTTTTTCGGCAACATTGTCCAGACCGCTTTTTTCAAGATTTCCGCCGGCTTTTTTATGAAAACTTCTTTCATATCCTTCGTCTTCAACCCTCCGGGGTACAGACTGTAATGGCGGTATTTCTTCTGAACCAATTTCCGTCCGGTAACCCTTATTTTCCCGGCGTTTTCCACGACGACGATATCCCCGTTATCAACGTTCGGCCGGTAATCGGTTTTCCCTTTGCCGATCAAAAGACAGGCGATCCGGCTAGCTAAACGCCCCAGAGTTTCGTCTTTCGCGTCGATATTATGTATTTTCCTCTCGATTTTCAACATAATCAAACTAATTCTAAAACGGCCATGGGAGCGGCGTCGCCCCGACGCAGCCCGATCTTAATTATCCGACAGTACCCGCCCGGCCTTTCCTTGTATTTTGGCCCTATTTTTTCCAGCAGTTTCTTGGTCGCTTC
>Ga0172371_10007562_pt1 | contig 15433 bp, 11 predicted proteins | sample Lak12m_FD_114543 | JGI IMG/M metagenome (GOLD analysis project Ga0172371, IMG submission 114543) | Freshwater microbial communities from Kabuno Bay, South-Kivu, Congo - kab_022012_12m | ecosystem: Environmental > Aquatic > Freshwater > Lake | place: Democratic Republic of the Congo: South-Kivu... | reverse complement strand
GCGGGTCGTCGAACCAGCCCTCCCCCATCAGGTCCATCCACCAGGTGCCGAAGCCGCGCAGGGCGGCCTGGGCCGTGTTCCGGCGCAGCACGGCAATCGTCTCTCCGAGGTTGGCAACCCCGCCGAAGTCGGTCGTCCGCGACAGGTGTGTCCGGGTGTCGTCCTCATTCAACCAGACCTTGCCCGCCAGGGCCACGCTCTCGGCGGCCGCCATGCACGGGCCCGTGCCCAGCCACTCCCGATCCGTGTAGCTGACCGGGCTGCACAACACGTCCACATCCGCCGATCTCAGGACCTTGCCCAGCGCGTAGTGCCCGCTGTAGGGGGCACCGTTCTGCAGAGGTGGGAACTCGAAGCCGTAGCCGTAGAAGAAGACCACCAGCTTGCGGCCATCGGTGCCGCGGCGGGCGGCGGCCGCCAGGGCCAGGACGAAGTCGGCCATCTCCTCCTGCCAGAACCGGTTGAAGTCCAGGAGGTCCCGCTGTCTGGCCGGATCGAGCAGCACGCCCCCGGAAGCGCTGTGCCGCTCGCTGGGGGTGGGCACGGGCACGGCCCCCCTCCCCTGCCCTGCCCGCCAGCCGTTCCAGGCCGCGGTCGTGGCGGGCTCATACCCGCTCACCAGCTCCCCCCACGAGTCCTCGTAGAACCACTCCCCGGTATTCTGCCCGCAGGGATGGATCCCGGCGAAGTGCTCCGGAAAGGCCGCGGCCAGGTGCCGGCACAGCGCCTCCAGGTGTCGCGCGGCGTCCTGCCGGTAGGTACGGTCCGAGACCGTCGCCATGGCCGCGACCTTGCCATCCTCGAAGACCATGCGCGCCGCCGGGCGACGTTCCAGCCACCACGGCGGCGCATCCAGCCCGACGCGCGGCAGCACCAACGCCGTCGGGTGGACCGCCAGCACCCGACGCATCGCGCCGTCCAGCGGCTCCCAGTTCACCGGGCCCTCCGGTGGGTCCCAGCACGTTGGCATAGGAACGGTGACGAAACGCACCCCGGCGTCCCGTGCCAACTCCAACTGCCGGGTGAACGGCCCCGCCGTGGCCCCGATCATGTGCCACACTCCGCCCTCGACCGTGTAGGCGGCCGGACGCAACTGGCAGGGCTCCGAACAACGGGCCTCGAAACGGACCTCATACGTGACCCCCGCCCGCAGGCTCAGCGGGGCCTCGCTGTGCAGATGAAAGTCGGGCCAGTCCCCGCCCGGCGGCAGCCTGATCTGGACCACCGTTTGGCCCTCGCCGGGGACCACCGTGCCCACGGTGTTCCGCTGGTCGGGCGGGAAGACGCGCCATGCCGTGGCGAACGCCTCTGCCCGGTCCAGGGTCCCCTGGCCCCAGGCACTCTCCCTGGAGGCCATCGCCGTCACCGTGAGCCCCCGCAGAGCATACTCGGCCGAGGCGTGCGCGAAACGGAAGTGTAGCGTGCCGCTGCCAGCGATCGCGTGGTCCGGCGTGATCCGGTAGCTGTAGGACGCCCACTCCGGCGAAAGGGTAATCGTCCCGGCACCCGGCGAGCCGAAGAAGCACCGCAGCGGCGTCGGCACACCATCTACCACCACGCGCGGCCCGGCCCGGCCGACCGCCACCGCCACCGTCGTCTGCGCCCCATACCCAGCCGTCGCCGCCACGGCCGCCCCTACAAGCCATCGCGAAACCACCATGAGGGGACCCTCCACGGCCGCCACCGGCCCCGCGCCGAGACGCCGGGTCACCGTACCGTGGCGACCCCCGCCACGCCAGCCCTCCCCCGGGAGGCGGCAGGACGGTTACAAGAAACCGCCCTCAACCTGGAGACGGGCCCCCGGTAGGTCACGGCTGCCACCCGCCCGCGTGCCGGTGAGAGACGTGACTCCAGAGCCCGACAACAAGGCTGCAGCCGTCGCCTGGGCCGGCCCGCCGGAGCGCGGGCACGCCAGCCGGCCGGCAGCGACGTCGAAGCAGCCTTGGTCCCGGGACGCCGACCCCGCCGGGAGCGTCGCGAAACCAGGCCGTCGTCCTGCGGCCCGTGAGAGGGTGGACTCGCGCCCCTGCAGGCGCCGTTTTCGCGACGTCGACAAGCGTGCAACGTGCCGCGGGACGTCGCGAAACCGCGCGTCCCGCGGGCGTCCCCGCAGGCCCGGGGTGGGGCCCCGGTATCCGCGACATCGGGGGCAGCGCGGACCGGGCGCAGGCGTCGCGAAAACGGGCTGCGGGCGGGCTGCACCAAGGCCCACGCGGTGGGGTATGTTACCTGGCTGCCTGGAGTCTGGCGTCTTCCGGCCGTCTACGGACGGCTGTTGGCGCTGGGCAGACGGTCTGGGGCGGGTCGGTGCGGGCGCACGCAATGGCAACATTCCACATCCGAACCTATGGCTGCCAGATGAACGAGCGTGACTCGGAGCTGCTGGCGTGCCTGCTGCGGGACCACGGGCATGTACCGGTGGCGTCCGAGGACCAGGCGGACGTGGTCCTGCTCAACACGTGCAGCGTCCGGGATCAGGCCGAACGCAAGGCCGTTGGCAAGGCGGGTCTGCTCAAGCGTCTGAAGCGGCAGCGGCCCGCGGTCGTGGTGGGGGTCATCGGCTGCATGGCCGAGGCCCACGGCAACGCGCTGCTGGAGACGCTGCCTCATCTTGACCTCGTAGCGGGCCCCGATCAGCTCCATGAGGTCCCCGACCTCGTCGACCAGGCCCTGCGCGGTCGGCGCGGCGTCGTGGTTACCGGGCTGCGCCGCGACCTTCCCGGGGATATGTCGCGCCACGAGCCTGGCCGGATCTTCGCCAGCGTGGCCGTCATGCGGGGTTGCGACCAGTTCTGCTCGTACTGCATCGTGCCCCGGACCCGGGGCCATGAGCGCAGCCGGCCGGTTACCGAGATCGTCGAGGAGGTCCGGAAACTCGCCGCTGACGGGGCCCGGGAAGTCCTCCTCCTCGGGCAGAACATCACGGCCTATGGCCTGGCGGAGGCGCGCCGGAACGGGTCGCGCGGGGCGGACCTATCGCCCTTCGCCGAGTTGCTGCGGGCCGTGCACGAGGTGCCGGGCATCCTGCGGCTCCGCTTCACGTCGCCCCACGTGCGCTTCATGAACGAGGCCTTCATCGACGCTGTCGGTTCGCTGCCAAAGGTGTGCAAGGCGTTTCACATCCCGGTCCAATCGGGCTCTGACCGCCTGCTGGAGCTCATGCGGCGGGGGTACCGGGCGGCCGAGTACCTGGGGGTCATCGAGGCCCTTCGCAGCCGGCTGCCGCAGGCCGCCTTCTCCACGGACGTCATCGTCGGTTTCCCGACGGAGACGGAGGCCGATTTCCAGGCCACGCGAGACCTCATGCAGCGAGTGGGTTTCGGCATGGCCTACATCTTCAAGTACTCGCCCCGGCGCGGCACACGGGCAGCCGACACCCTGGTGGACGACGTCCCAGCGGAGGTCAAGCTGCAGCGGAACCAGGCTCTGCTGGAGGACCTGGAGGCCGGGGTGGAGGCACGTAACCGCGGCTGGGTGGGCCAGGGAGTCGAGGTGCTGGTCGAGGGGCCCAGCCTGCGCAACCCGGCCCGGTGGCAGGGCCGGTCGGACCCCGGCCAGGTGGTCATCTTCGAGCCGGGGGCGGCGACCCGGCCTGGCGACCTGGTCCGGGTGCTGGTGGAACGGGCCACGTCCCACTCGCTGTTCGGGCGCCTGGTGCCCTGATGCGAGCGGCCCGTCCCTCCTGCCCTTCCCGGAGCACCGGCCGGACGCGGCGCGGCTATTCCCCGCCCTTCTTGAAGTAGCCCTTCTGTACGAGCCAGGAGCCGCACTCACTCCAGGCGGTGTCGACGTCCTGCTGGCCGTCGGCCAGCGGGAACTCGGGGCCGATGAGGCGTCGGAGTTCCTGCAGAAGGCCGAGACGAACCGGGTCAGGCAGTTCATCCCGGGTCCGCATCATGCGGGTGCAGTAGGCGGTGGCGGCAGCGGGGGGTATGCCGCTGGTCTGGAGGGCCCAGCGCCAGGTGGCCACCCAGTCCTGCGGCAGCCGGGGCTGCGTCCCGCGCACCGGGTAGCCGGGGCCGCCCTGCGTCGCGAGGGCGGCAATGAGCGCGGCCTGGAGGTCCTCCTGGTCGCGCGGGATGTCCAGCACAAGCCAGCGCAGGGCCGCCGTCAGGGCGGCGCTGTCGATGGCCCGGCGGCGGTGCAGCCACTGGCAGGCGCCCAGCCACTGGCGGTTGGCGTCGGCCTCCCGGTCGTAGGCCGGGAAGCCGCCCTGAGCGGCAGACTGCGCCAGGCAGGCCAGCAACGCCTTCTTCACATTGGCGTGGACGGGACCGCGGCTGAACAGGGGCGCCAGAGTGCGTAGGGCCACGTCGCCGGAGGACGGTTTCCAGGCCACGATCCCGAAGGCGATCAGCTTCTCGTCGTCCAGTCGCGCCAGCCCCTCGGCGGTCGCGTCGGTGATGGATTCGCCGGTGGCGGCGAAGTGCTTGAACACATACTCGAGCATGCCTCGACCGTGGACCCGGCTGTCGCCCCCGTGGGTCGCTTCCCAGGGCATGGCACGACCGCAGGCGGCATCTTCCGCAAGGCCGCGGAGTGCTTCCGTGATGCGACGGCTGTGGAAGGCCTGGCTGTGCCACGCCAGGAACGCCAGGTCGCCGAACTCCACCGGGTCGCGGAGCTTACCCAGGATGTACTCCTCGGCGCGCGGGCTGCCGGTGTTGCAGAGGGTCACGATGGCCCAGATGCGGCTCTCCCGGACGGCCTCCCGTGCAGGGTCCTGCTTCTCAGCCATCTGCAGGAGGGGGTCCACCGCCAGGTCGCCCAGGGCCGCAAGCTGGGAGGACACCCCGATGCCGCCGTAGGCCCCCTCGGACATCCTCGCCAGCCACTGTTTCATCTGGGCCTGGCGTTCGTCCTCGGCCATACGGGCGCCGGGCTTGGGCCGGAGCAGGATCGGCCACGTGTCCGAGGCCACGGCGAAGTCGGGCCGCTGCCCGCGCGGGGCGCTGAACAGGATCGCCCGCATGACGTAGAGCTGCGGCACCAGACTGCTGCCCGAAACCCGCCCGGCCTGGGCCGCCACGCGCGGCAGGCCGTTGTCGAAATCCTTGAAGCCTGCCATACGGAGATCGTCGAAGCGGACGGCGGCGAGCTCGGTGATGGCCTTGGGGGCCAGGGCACCGCTTGGGACGGGGTTCGGCGGCTTCAGGGCGAGGAGGTCCTGGGAGACCAGCGTCGTGTCGCCACCCTTGTCGGTGAGGATGACCAGCAGGCCATAGTCCCGGTCTGCCCCCGCCGTGGCGACCAGGGCACGGGCCTCGGTGTCGTTGCGCAGGTCGAGGTGCACGACCTCACCGGCGTCCTGCTCGAACTCCGGCTTGGCGGTGGCCAGGCGCAGGGCGAAGCCGCGGAACTCCTTGCCGAAGACCGGCTCCTTGGCCGGGACGTGGTCGTCGTAGTCGATCCATGCCAGGCACGGCAAGATGACCACGAACGCGGTCACCGTGATGATGGAGCTTCTCATGGGTACGCTCGGGTCTGTCCTCCGCAGAGCGGAGCCAGGTTCGGCCGGCCACTGGCGGCGCTGGCAAGGGACCTGTTCGAGGGTAACAGTAACGGCCAGCGGACGGTTTGGCAACGGCCCGGGCTCGGGCCTCTGGTACTGGCGGCCTGGGATGACGACTCGCTTCTCGGCAGGTCGCCAAGCGGGCCCCTGGAGCCCCGCGCGGACGCCCCGGACCTGCCGACCATGCGCCTGTCGGCGCGCTGGCCGGCGGGCGCCGGCCAGCGCCCCGCCTCGGGAGTTGCCATGGCCACTGCCCGCGGGCCCGCCCTGCGGCCGGCAGGCCGTGGCCTCGGGGCCATGGACAGGAGTTCCCGCCCGCTGGCACGATGAGGAGAACGCGACCATGAGAGGCATTGTTCTGGCCGGCGGTGCCGGCACGCGGTTGTACCCCATGACGCGCGTGGCCAGCAAGCAACTGCAGCCCGTCTACGACAAGCCGATGATCTACTACCCCCTGTCAACGCTCATGCTGGCGGGGATCCGGGAGGTACTGATCATCAGCACCCCCAGCGACCTTCCGCGCTTTCAAGACCTGCTCGGGGACGGCACGCGCTGGGGCATAGCCCTGAGCTACCAGGTCCAGCCGCGGCCCGAAGGCATTGCCCAGGCTTTCCTCCTGGCCGAGACGTTCCTCGCGGGAGACAGCGTGGCCCTGATCCTAGGTGACAACCTCTTCTACGGACGCATGAACCTGGACCAGATGGTCTGCCAGTTTCGTGACGGCGCCATGGTCTTCGGCTACCCGGTCAGCGACCCGACGCGCTACGGCGTGGTTGAGTTCGACCGCGAGGGCCGGGTCCTCAGTCTCGAGGAGAAGCCCCCCCACCCCAAGAGCCACTACGCCGTGCCGGGTCTGTATCTGTACGGCAGCGACGTGGTCGCGCACACCAAGGCCCTCCGCCCGTCGGCCCGCGGCGAGCTGGAGATCACGGACCTCAACCGCGCCTATCTCGCTGAGGATCGGCTCCGGGTCTTGCGCCTGGGCCGCGGCATCGCCTGGCTGGACACCGGGACGCCAACCGCCTTGCTCGAGGCCAGCCTCTTCATCCATGCCATCGAGGCCCGCCAGGGCTTCAAGATCTCGTGCCCGGAGGAGATCGCATGGCGCCGGGGCTTCATCTCCGCCGAGGCCTTTGCAGGGCTGGCTGCGTCCTGCCCCCGGTCTGACTACGGCGACTACCTCCGACGCATCGTCGCCGAAGAGGCCACCCCCTGACCCGCGCTGCCACTGAGGTCGCCGGCGTGGAATCGCCAGGAGGCCCCAAGCCCAGAGGGCAAGCCCCTTTGGCTCGCCACGCCGCCCCTGCGCCCTGACCCCCCTCAGAGGGGCGGGCCCGGTCGCCCTTGGTTGCCGTGCCTAGCCCGCCGCCCGGTCCCTGCCGACTACGGCTACCCGCCACGTCCACGGCCCCGGCGCGCACCCCCGGCGCCCGCCTTATCCCTGCTGACGGCCGGGCTGCCCTGAGGTACGACCCCCTGGCCACGGTCAGCCCTTGCCAGCCCCCCGCGGCGTCACCCATGGCACGGAGCCACATTTTGTAAAGTGTACTCTAGTTTACTGCACTCTACTGTAGTGTTCTTTAGTCTACTTTATACGCAGCACCCAAGCCTCCCCACGGACCCCGTACAACCCTCCTTAAGGCCTTAGCATCGTGTGTGTTCCGACGACGGTTACCGAGCGCCAAGCCAGGCCCTAGGCAGAGCCCCTCTCCGCCTGGCTAGCGAGGGATCATAGCCCTTCCGCCGCACCACCGAGCCCCCAGACTTGACACCGCACTGAACTATAGTATAGTTACGTCTAAGGCAGGGGTTCGAGGCTAGCGCGGCAGGGGCTTCATGACCGAGCTTTTCGAGGAACAAGTAGCCAACCTCGGGGAGTCCCACTTCCTGGTCTTGTACTGGACGGCCCAGTGTGAGGGCCGGGACTCCAAGTACAACATCACGAACTGTTTCGATGATCTGAAGCACTGCGGCATTACGCGCACGAAGCAGACCGCTGTGGCAACCGTGGAGGCCCTCTCGGCCCTCCGCTTCCTGGCGTTGCGCGGCGAGGGCAACCGCCGGCACCTGTACATCAGCCGGCACGGCGCCCGCGCGCTCGAGTCCCTGGTACGTCGTCAGGCGTTCACCCCCAAGCCATCAGCATTCCTGGAGGGTCGGTGAGATGATCATTGGCATCGGCGGTGCGGGGAGCAGGGTCGCGAGCAAGCTGGACGACCAGGCCACGATCATCAACGTGTCCGACACGGAGCTGCGCAAGGTTGCGAGCGCAGGCCAGCGGATCCAGGCGGTTGTGCACGCCCAGCACGGGCAATTCCGGGGTTCCCGCAAGAACCCGGCCATCGGCCACGACGCCTACCTCTCGGTTCGTCGCGAGCTGCAGGAGCTGGCCCGCGGCGGCATCGTCTTCAGCAGTACCGGCGGCGGTACGGGCAACGGCATCTGCACCGGGCTGCTGCAGGACCTGGCCCACCGGGACAGCATTCCGGAGGCTGAAAAGACCACCCTGGCACTGATCCTTCCCTATGCTCCCCTGGAGCCGGCGGAGTTTGTCCGCAACACGATCGAGTTCCTGCGCCGGCCGCTCTCCGAGGCCATCGACAGCGGCAACACCGGGAACATCTTCCTGTTCAGCAACCGGGTGAAGTTCGAGTCGCGCCTGGCGGAGGACGCCTTCAACGCCATGATGGTGGAGTCTCTGAAGGTCTTTCTGGCGATCCCCACCAAGAACGACACCATGGCCCTTCTGGACGGCCATATCGACCATGAGGACTTCGGCCTGTACATGGCCCGTCCCTACTTCAACCACTTCACGTGCCTGGACTACGATCCCGAGGAGCCCTTCGCCAAGCAGCTCGAGGACCACCTGAACCCCCTGCTCCTGCCGCCGGAGACGCCGATTGAGGCCCTGTTCCTGGTGGAGGTCCCGAAGGGAGGCGATCCCACGGTCTTCTACAGCGTGCTCCAGCACTTCAACGACATGAACGTGTCGCCCGTCTACAGCGTGGTCGAGAACCCTGACCGGGAGACCCCTTTCGTGACGGTGTCGCTGCTCTACTCGCGCAAGCCGGCAGAGCTCCTGGCCGACTTCAACAAGCGCAATGAGCAGCACGCTCAGGCGAAGGTGAGGAAGTCCTTGGAGCAGTACGTGGACCTCCCCCGCCTGGACGTGAACCTGGAGCGCGAGGCGAAGCGTGCCGCGCGTCAGCGGGGTACGGACGAGGATATCCTGCAGGTCCTCAAGCGCATCGGGAAGCTCTGACCGGGGCCCGCGTAGCTCCGCCCCAAAACGCCGAGCGCCCCCAGCGGCCTTGCGGGGCGGATCTCACTGGCCGCGCGCCGGCCTGGGGACTGGCCGCCCGCCAGGTGTTCCCGCCGTGGCGGGGGCCTTGGCTCGGATGTGCGGGCCACGGCTCTGCGACGGTTGGGGTCCGGGTCTCAGGTGACGCCGGTGCTGCCGAAGCCGCCGCCGCCGCGCTGGCTCCCGCCCAGCTCATCAGCCGCTTCGAGGGTGACCTCCGGGAGCTGCTGGATGACCATCTGGGCGATGCGGTCGCCGCGCTCGACCCGGAACTCTTCCTGGCCGGCGTTGTAGAGGATGATCCCCACTTCACCGCGGTAACCCGCGTCGATCGTCCCGGGGGTGTTGAGGAGGGTCACGGACTGCCTGAGAGCGAGGCCGCTGCGCGGACGGATCTGGGCCTCATAGCCGACGGGCAGCTCGAGGAACAGCCCGGTGGGCACCAGCCGCACGCGTCCTGGGGCAACCGCCGCGGCTTCTCGAGCGCGCAGATCGTACGCCGCGTCATCGGCGTGCGCCTTGCGGGGGGCAAGGTCGCCGCAACCCGGCTGCATTCTGAAACGGACGGTGACCGCCATACAGCGTTCCTCTGCCGTGTGGGACCTGGCCCTGACGGGGTAGGGGGGGGCTAGCCCTCGGCCCGGGTCAGCTCGCCAGAGCCGCCAGCACCCCGATGGCCAGGACGACCAGCGCGAGCGCTTCGGCCAGGCTGAGCCAGCCCGTCGAACCCGGTTCCCTCGTCTCCGGCCCCAGCAGGGGTCCGAGAATCGCGGGCAGGAGCCAGGCGACGAGCAGCGAGAACAACGCCGGCAGGGCCTCGCCATCGCCCGAGAGCCGGCCTGCCACCACGGCCACGGCGCCCGCCACGAGCCAGTGACCCCAATCGCGCCAGAGCTCCAAGGCGTCCGAGGTCGGGCGAGAGCGGACACCGCCCAGCACGTGGGCGGCGGGGGCGGTGCTCAGCGCCCCGGTGACGACCAGCCAGGCACCGTGCCCCGTAGCGGCCAGCACGCCGTAGGACACGAGCTTCATCACCAGCAGGGCCTGGAAGGCGGCCAGGCGGATGTAGGCGCTGGCCTCCGTTCCGGCGGCACCGTCCGGCATGCTCTCCAAGATGCGGATGGCGGCCCCATAGCGCCGGCCGGCGGTCACCCAGCCTTCGAAGCCGAAGACTGCCAGGGCGGCCAGCTCGGTGCCGGCGCGGATGCCGCCCAGCCACGTGCACAACACCATCAGGGCCCACCCCGCCAGCCCGAGAGCGGCCCCCACCACGGGCAGCCACGGTTCCACCACGGCCCCGGGCGTCGCTCTCGACTCCGCCCGGAAACGGGTCAGCAGCCTCACTGCCGGCGCCCAGTCATTCACAGTATGTCATCCTTCCGTCGCGCTCGCTGCGCCTGGCGCCCGGTGCCCGCCGGGAGCGGCCATACCTAGGCCGCCTGGCGGGGCTCGGGCCCCCTTTTTCGCGGAGCCGGGTCTTGAAACCTGCACCTCGCGCACTACAATAACACGTCCGCTGGAAACAGAAAACCGCGGGGGCGTAGCTCAATTGGTTAGAGCGCCGGCCTGTCACGTCGGAGGTCGCGAGTTCGAGTCTCGTCGCTCCCGCCACCCCTTCTTCTTCCACGCGGTGTCAGCGGCTGTCATAGTGCGGGGGCGTAGCTCAATTGGTTAGAGCGCCGGCCTGTCACGTCGGAGGTCGCGAGTTCGAGTCTCGTCGCTCCCGCCACCTTCCTCCATCCTCTCCGGTTGCGCTTCCGCGTTCCGTTCGTTCGGCCGGGTCTTGTCCCGACCGGGCCCCGGCTGGCCGCGGTGGGCGGCGCCAGCCTGGCAGAGCTGCTGGAACCACCGCACCACGTCTCCCACATCGCGTGCCGGGCACGACGCGCCGGCGAGCAGGCCGATCCGGCGCCAGCGCTGGGGCAGCCATGCCGGGGTCTCCTGCGGTCCACCCTCGGGAAGCCAGTGGGTCACCCGGTCCGGGCTCAGGGCCCGCGCGTTCTCGATCAGGTAGGCCGGGGCAGAGCCCTCTGCCAGCCGGTAGAGCTGGGCGGTGTTGCTGCTGGCGCGCCCGCCGATGACCAGGACGACGTCGGGGTACGTAGCGCAGATCCTTCGGGCCGCGTCCTGGCGGTCTTGAGTGGCCCGGCAGACGGTGTCCGCGAGCCGGTACGGCCGGTTCACCTCACGGCAGGCTGCGGCCAGGCGTTCCGCGAGCGTCGAGGTTTCGCTGTAGAGCATGGTCGTCTGGTTCACCAGGGCCACGGGGCCGCCTTCCGGCGGAAGGGGTTCCCGTTCGTGGCGTTGGGCTGCCGGGACCGCCTCCCAGGCGCCGGTCCGCAGGGCCTGGCAAGCCAGGTCGGTATCCTCCGCCCCCCGCAGGACAACGGCCCGGCGAGAGTGGCGCAGGGCCCTCGACAAGGTAGCGCGGGTCTCGGGGTGCCCAGGTCTGCCGTGAACCAGGACCGTCCAGTCCGGGCCGTCCAAGGCAGCGAGGAATCCCCAGAGGACCTGGACGTCGCGGCAGGTCGTGTCCACGATCTGGCCGGGCGGGTAGCGCTGCGCCAGGGCCTCTGCCAGTTCCAGGGGCACGCCGAAGGCAGGGATCACCACGATGTCGTCGGGCCCACCGACGCGCAGGATGTCCCCGATCCGGTCTTCCTCGAGAATGTCGACCCCGCGGCGGCGGAACCACTGGTTGACGGTATCGTTATGGATAACCGGTCCCAGCAGCCGCACGGGGCGCCCACAGCGGCGATCGAGGCACTCGTTGAGCTTGGCGAGGGCATGCACGACGCCGCCGCAGAAGCCGAACACCTGGGGCAGCACCAGGCTGCGGTCTCCCGCCAGGGGCACGAGGCCGCCCTGGCGCCGGGCCAGCTCGACATCCGCGTCTCGGAAGGCATCCAGCATGCCACAGACTCCTTGGGGACTGGCGGTCCCCGGTCAGCCCGCCGGGAGCCAGCCGCCGAGGCAGGGATGCACAGGCGCTCCGGGCACGCCTGCCAGCAGCGCCCGCTCGGCCCGCAGGGCGGCATACCCGCAGGCGCGGGCCAAGCCGCAGGAGCTGCACTGCGGCCGGCGAGGCCGGCAGACCTGCTGGCCATGCTGCACCAGGAACGGGTTGAGTGGCCGCCAGTAGACCTGCGGCAGGACGGCCCGCAGTTCGCGTTCGCTCTCCTCGGGCGTGGCGGTACGAACCAGGCCCCAGCGGTTGCCGATGCGGTGGACATGCGTGTCCACGCAGAGGGCCGCCTGGTGAAAGGCGAACGAGAGCACCAGGTTGGCCGTCTTGCGGCCCACGCCAGGCAGTGCCAGCAGGGCATCCAGATCCCGCGGGACGGCCCCGCCATGGCAGGCCTGGAGTTGTGCCGCCAAGGCCACCAGGCGGCGGGCCTTCTGGCGGTGCATGCCCACCGGCGCGATGCAGGCCTCCAGGTCCGCGGGATCGGCGGCGGCAAGGGCCCCGGCTGTGGCCCAGCGGGCAAAGAGCCGCCCCGCCGCGGCGGTTGTAACCGGGTCCCGGGTACGCTGCGACAGGACGCAGGAGACCAGGGCACGGAAGGGGTCACGCTGCCTGGCCGTGTAGTCCTCATAGTCGCGTGACAGCGCGGCAAACACCTCCGGGAGCCGCGCTGTCACCCTCTCGGCTCTGGCAGACCCGCCGGGCCGCCGGGGGAAGCGGGCCAGGTGCGAGCCGCACGGGCAGTCGCTGGCGCCGAAGCGGGGCACCGGTTCCGCCCCGGACCAGGCCCTGACCTGGGCCGCCAGGCGGCATTCGGCCAGCGGGTCGGTGGTGGGCAGCGCCTGAACGTCCACGATCTGGCCGGCGCTCAGGAGGACATCGAGATGCCAGTGACGCAAGACCCGGGTGCGCAGGTGGCGCCGGAGTCGTCCCTCGAGCCCGCCAAGGGCGCTGCCGGCATACACGTACCACCCCGGCGGCAGGACCTGGCTGCCCGGGCCTCGCTTCCAGGTGGCAGGACGGGCAAGGCGCACCGTCAGCAGGTAAACCCCCGGGGTGACGGCCCGGCGGGGCCTCTCCGCCGCCGGGTGCGACCTGGCGCCGCGAGGAGAACGGTGGTGGGGTGGGTGCTTCACTCCAGCAGTTCCTGGACGGGGCCGAGCACAATGCGGCCGTAGAAAGAGATGATCTTGTAGCCGATGTAGGCGGCCAGGAACAGGTAGGCGACGTTGGGGGCGAGGACGGCCACCTGGTTCAGGCGCGCCTCGGCCTCCTCGCGGCAAACGCCCGCGATGCGCTCGGCGGCATCCTCGGTCTTGCCGGTCGTCTCGCCGGTGCGCATGAGTTCCATGATCAGCGTGTCGCGGTCCAGGGCCAGCGGGCTCCGGCCAAGGGCGTCGGTGAAGGGACAGCCCTCTGCGGCCATGGCCTGCGCCACGGCGGCGAAGCGCCGGCGCAGGACAGGGTTCCGGCAGGTGGCCGCACTGGTGGCCGTGGCGGCGGCCGCTCCCAGGCCCGCCCGCAGGCAGAGCGCCAGCGCGGTGAAGAAGCGGGTGCAGTCCAGCCTGAAGAGGATGCCCCCGACCACGGGTACCACCAGCAGCACCCCGCCGACGGCCGGCAGACCCCCCAGCCGCGGGGCCCCCAGCCGCACGCACACCAGGAGCACCCACGGCGCGGCCAGCATGCACAGGGCCCGCGCCGCCGCCGTGGCGATGGACACGCCGTCGGTGAAGATGGTGATCAGCGGAATGAGCACTGAGGCCGCGTGGTAGACGAAGGCTGGGTAGAGCATCGCGGAGATCACTCGGGAGCGGAGCCGCCAGACCAGTTGGAACCAGTCCCGCAAGGCCTTGTAGACGGTGTCGCGCCGGCCGGTCGCCTCACCCACCTCGACGAGGCTGACCTCGAGGGCCGAGAACAGGCGCGGACTGCAGCGCATGGCCTGGCCGACGGTCAGCCCCTGGCGGAGTCCTGCGAGGAGCTCCCGGGCGGCCTGCTGGAAGCCGCCTGGCAGTCTCTGCTGGAGGGCCCGGGTGGGCGGCACGCCGGCCTCCTCGAGGGTCGCCAGGGCGTTGTAGAAGGCGATGCGGTGTTTGAGCGAGGCCATGGCGGTGTCTCGGGGATCGGCGCTGCGGAAAGCCATGCAGACTGTACCGCGGCAGGAGGCGTGCCGCCACCGCGAGGGCGGGGTACGCCGGCTTGCCTCGGCCGTCCCAGGACGCACATTACAGCACTTACGCCGGAGCACGTGTGCTCCGCGCGTCAGGGCTATGACGCTTGGCGTTGGCCATCCATACGTTGTGGGATGTCATTGTGATCGGCTCGGACACAGGCTCCCAGGACGGCGTATTCCTTGGCGGTTGCAGTCCAAGCACGGGTCCTTGGGATTCGGCCGACGTACCCCCGCAGAAGCCGCTTCCTGATTTCCTCGCGCGGCGCGCGCGGCGTACCGTCGTCTGTGGACGGGATCGTCTGCGGTGCACGTGGGTGACGCCGGAGCGGCTCTGCGCTGCCGCCGGCTGGAGGGCCTGGTACCATGATCCCTGAGAGAGGCGATCCGACGGTCTCTGTGCGCGCGGCGGATGTCGCCCGGGGTTTCCGGGCGGTGGGCGCCAGCCCGGGCGGCGTGGTCCTCTACCACGGCTCCCTGAGCAGCATGGGCCACGTCGAGGACGGCCCGGGCACGGTCATCGAGGGCGTGATCGAGGCCGTCTCTCCGGGTGGAACGGTCGCCATGCCCACGCTGTGGTTCTGTCCGGCAGACCCACCCCGCCGCCGCGAGGACTTCGACATCCAGAACTCGCCTTCCTACGTCGGGGCTCTCTCGGAGGCCATGCGGACGGACCCGCGCAGTGTCCGCAGCCATCACTACTCGCACTCGGTGAGTGCCATCGGCGCCCGGGCGGCGGAACTGACCGCCAACCACGGGGCAGGGGGCCTCTCGCCCGCGCCCTGGGGCTACGACTGCTTCGCCGACGTGAGCCCCTGGGGCCGTCTGTACGAGTGGGACGCCCTGTACTGTTTCATCGGGGTGACCATGCGGGTGTGCACCATGAAGCACTACATCGAGTCCCGCTACGTGGCCAGGGTCATCCGCCGGGCGCCGGCGGAGCGCCAGCAGGCCATGCGGGACGGACTCACGTTCATGGACCGCAAGGGCGTCTGGCCCTTCTATGACAGCGAGAAGATGGAGGCGGTACTGGCCGGTCGCGGGCTCCTGGCCTATGGCCGTATCGGCTCTGCCACGCTGCGGGCCATCCGGACGCGTCCGCTGGTGGACGTGACCCTGGAGGTCCTCACCGCCGATCCCACGGCCTGGTTCCAGCCGGACTTCCTGGACTGGTGCCGCCAGGCCGAGTGAGAGCACCGGGCACGGCCGCTATCCGACGACGCCTGCGGGGCCGGCGGGTCCGACGCGTCTGCCCCCTGCTGGCGTCCCAGTCGTTGCCCCGCCGGCACGGCAGGTCCGCCTGCCCTCACGCCCGCGACCGCTCAGACTCCGCCGATCATCGGCAGGCAAGGCCAAGCATGGTGCCCGGGACGGGGGTCGAACCCGTATCCCCTTGCGGGGAACCGGTTTTTCCGCCGGAGGCGGACCCGCCAAAGGCGGGAAGTCCGTTGCGTATGCCTGTGTGGTGCCCGGGACGGGGGT
>Ga0172371_10007560_pt1 | contig 15434 bp, 13 predicted proteins | sample Lak12m_FD_114543 | JGI IMG/M metagenome (GOLD analysis project Ga0172371, IMG submission 114543) | Freshwater microbial communities from Kabuno Bay, South-Kivu, Congo - kab_022012_12m | ecosystem: Environmental > Aquatic > Freshwater > Lake | place: Democratic Republic of the Congo: South-Kivu... | reverse complement strand
GCGCTACCACATCGACTACGCCCTGAGCGAGATCAACCGCATCATCGCCTTCCTAACCGAGGTGACCGGCAAAAGGCTGGATTACGACCGCCTGGCGGAGGTCGTCCGCCTGTCAGACCAGTCGTGCGCGCTGTGGGACGAGATCACGTCATACCGGCGCTGCATACCTACGCCCATCTCGGCGGCCGAGGTGGGGCTGATGTTCGTGATGGTGACCAGGCAGGGCACACAGCTCGCCGTCGACTACCTGACCAGGGTCAGGGACGAGGTCAAGCAGCGCGCTGAGCAGGGCACCGGCATCATCGCGGAGGAGAAGGTGCGGCTTTTCTGGGACAACATACCGCTGTGGTACAACCTGGGCCTTTTCAACTACTTCGAGAAGTTCGGGGGTGTGGTGGTGGCCGAGACGTACTCGGCGGCCTGGTCCATACGGCTGGACACGTCCAACCCCCTCGAGGCGCTGGCCATGAAGTCGCTGCAATCCTACCCCATGGTGTCCTGCGTCTCGATGCAGAGGCGCAAGGAGATGGTGCTCAAGGCCTGCCGCGATTACCACATCGACGGCGTGATTCTGCACTCCAATAAGTCGTGCCTGCCGATCACGCTGGGACAGATGGACATCAAGCGGGCGCTAAAGCAGGAGCTGGGCGTGCCCTCGGTGGTGATCGAGGCCGACCACATGGGCCCCGCCAATTTCTCGCTCTCCCAGTTTGAGGATAGGGCGGGGTCGTTTATGGAGATGCTCCTTCAGAGGAAGGCCGGCGGGCGCACCTGAAGGAACGCCCCTACAGGTACGCCCCTACACTAAGATTGTAGGGGCGGGTTTTTAAACCCGCCCGAACGAATGAAGGCGGGCTTTCGAAGCCACGATGATAAAAGCCTGAGAAATGGCCGGGGATGCTATATATTGTTATCTTCAGAGCGAATCTCATCGCCAATAGCTGCTTCCCGGTCAAAGAATTTACTGTCAAAATCATAAAACATTTCCCTGGCTTTTTCGTACGTGATATCTACGAATTTGGACTTCATCTTATCCTGACAGTATTCAAAGACGGGGCAATGAGCGAATAGATGAAAATACTGGTTTAGATCGCCGTACCATTCTTTCCAGGTGGTCCACTCGCTTCCATTGATCTCAATATCTTCCGGATCCTTAAGCCTAAGCTTGACTTTAGGGAAAGGGATGGATGGAATGATGTCACAAATGAATTCTATTAAATTGTCGAGCGCAAATACCCACCAGGGGGCTTCGTCAACGCATATGTCTGCCGTCTTATGATATGAATTTATCCCATAACTCCATTTTCTCATTTCACTATTAGAAAGCAGTCAGTCAGCTTTGTCCTTGACCCGCCTCTGTTTGGAGGTGATTCTTTTTACCTCTTTCTCAAAGTCGCCGATATATTCACGGTCCTGTGTCACCCGGAACTTCTCATATTCGTTCCCGGCTAACTTGACAGCTATTTCATGTGACACTCTGCCGGCATCGTCCAGGACTTCGTATTCATTGAATTTCAGGAAGGCATCCAACTTCTGTACCCAGTCATGCATCTTCATGGGGGTCTGTCGGGTGGCCTGCAACTCCGCATAATCAAGGTACATCGATACTATTCGTTCTAAATCTTTGATCTCTTTCTCTATAAGGTAGTTTTTGGCTACGCTCACATCTGACCGGAGGATTTTTCCGTGCGGCGCATTCTTCCAGGTCTGCAATCCCATGTGTGGTTTAGCTGAATCTGCCCTTCCGGCTATTATCTCAGCGGCGGTATTACCGGTGACCGCCCAGTGGAGTTTATTCTGCACGGTTTTGAAGAACGTCTGTGTTATCTCCGCATCCCGGTTGTAGTCAATGCTGCATTGTTCATAGATATCGGTGATCTTGAGATAAAAGCGCCGCTCGCTGGCGCGTATCTCGCGAATTCGCTCCAGCAGTTCATCGAAATAGTCCCGGCCAAAGCGTTTACTTAGCTTTAAGCGCTCATCGTCCAGCACAAAGCCCTTGATAATAAACTCTCGCAAGGTGGCTGTGGCCCAGATGCGGAACTGCGTGGCTTGGTAGCTGTTGACGCGGTATCCCACGGCAATGATGGCATCGAGACTGAAGAAATCCAGGCTGCGTGACACCTGCCTTTTGCCCTCCGTTCGAACTGTCAAAATTTCTTTGACAGTTGCCCCCCGCTTCAGTTCACCAGTTTCATAAATATTTTGCAGATGATAGCTCACCACCTGTTTTGTGGTACCGAATAACTCAGCTATACGATTTATGTTCATCCAGAACGTATTGTCATGGAAGAGCACCTCAACACGCACATCACCTTCCGCCGAAGAATAAATGATTATTTCGTTATTCTGCGGAACAAGCTCTTTGCCCATTACTGCCCTCATACCGTTTTTGAAAATAGTGACCTTTACCCCAATGAACGGGCTATCTTCGGTAGTGTAATCCACCAGCGATGTTTTTTCAATGCAACTACTCGCTTACAGTGAGATTGCCGCGCCCTTCGGGCTCGCAATGACAGGGGAAAGAAAACGCTCGCAATGACACGTTATTCGAAGGACACAACGGTCTTCAGGGCGCTGTATTTTCCCTTGTGCAGGTTGACCTCGATCATGCGGCGGTAGTCCTCGAGCTTGAAAATGTGCGTCACCAGCGGCTCCAGCTGTATCTTCTTCAGCCTGACCATCCAGGAGGCTATCTCGAAGATGTGCTTCCTCTCCCCCTCGTAGTTTACATAACCTGAGGAATAGGCGCCCTTGACCGTCTGCAGCTTGAGCCACAGCGGCGTGAGGTCGAGCTTCACGTCCTTGCCGATGCCCACCATGCTGAGCGTCCCGCCCGTCGCCAGCGCCCGCAAGCTGCTGTCCAGCGTCGACTGGCTGGCTACGCAGTCGAAGACCTTCTGGAAGCCGCCCATCAATACCTCTTTTCCTATCATGGGCTTATAGGCCCGCGCGCCCGTGATCTCGATGGTGTGCCCGAGTATATCGCCGTCGGAGATAAGCTTGTCCGCACCGGCCTTCATCGCCAGGGCGGCGGCGAACGGGTAGGGTTCGGCCACGGTCACCTGACATTTGCAGCCCAGGGCGCGTATCGATTGCACAACCAGGTTGCCGATCACACCCGCCCCGATTACCAGCACCTGGTCGCCGTCCTGCGGCTGGTTCTCCAGCACCGCCTGCAGGGCCACGCCCAGCGGCTCGAAAAGCGCGGCCTCCTTAACCGAAATCCCCTCCGGCAGCTTGAATAACTGGTCCCTGTGGGCGATGAAGCAGGGCGCAAAGCCCCCGCCCGTATCGCGGCAGATGCCGGTGAACATGCCGGGCGCCAGCTTACCCTCCGCCATGTTCTCGCAGTTGGAGGGTCGCCCCTCCCGGCAACTCTTGCACTGGTCTTCGATGCCCCGTACCGCGCAGCCCAGCTGGTTGACCAGTATTATGCGGTCGCCTGCCTTGTAGTCCTTGACTCCGCCGCCCACCTCCGTCACCTCGCCGCAGATCTCGTGCCCCATGGTGCAGGGGAAGGACGAAAACGGCGAAGCCGTGGGGGACTCCTTGAGCATGATGAGGTTCAGGTCGCTGCCGCAAAAGCCGCACATCAGCGTTTTCACCTTCACCCAGTCTGGAGAAGGCAAGGCCGGCTCGGGCGCATCCACCAGCTTTACGGTCGCCAGGGGACCGCTGTAGAACAGGTTCTTGTTTAAGGCGCCCAGCAGATTGAGCGCCAGGTACTGAGGCACGGAAACGGAGAACTGTAAGGCCTTCATCTCCCCTATCCCCTTTTCATCACTTATTCCATTTTGAGGCCGTCCACCAGCAGCAGGGTGCCGGGACTGGTCACCGTGGGATCGGTCAGCACGTTCACGCAGGCGGGCTTGCCCGAGGCCAGCGCGCGCTTGAGCGCCGGCATGAGCTCGGCGTCCCTGGTCACGAACTCGCCGTGACCGCCCAGCGCTTCGGCCACTTTTTCATAGTACACCACGCCCAGCTCGGAGCCCACCAACCGCTTGGTGCCGTAGTTTATCTCCTGGCCGTGCTTGATCATGCCCCAGGCCTGGTCGTTCACAATCACGCAGACAAAGGGTATCTTGTGCCGCACCGCCGTGTCGAACTCCATGGCGTTGAAGCCGAAGGAGCCGTCGCCGCTGATCACGACCACCGTCCTGTCGGGACGCGCCACCTTCGCGCCAATGCCCATGGGTATACCCGTGCCCAGGCAGCCGAACAGTCCCGCCGCGCCGCCGATGATGCCCGACTTCTCTTTCGCCCTGAGACCGGTCAGGCCGAAATACGAGGCGTCGCCGCCATCGATGATATAGATCGGGCTGTCCTGCGAAGCTTTCTTGACCTGGTCGATCAGGCGCACGGGATGTATCGGATCGCTTATCTTGTCCCTCAACTCTACCTCAGACGCGACCAGGGGCAGGTACGAGTCGCGCAGCGTCTTCATCCAGGTTGTGTGGTCCTTTTTCTTGACGTGCTTGTTGAGCTCGCGCAGCGTGAGCGCGATGTCGCCGGAAAGTCCGATGTCGCAGCACCGATTCCTGTCCAGTTCGGAGGCGTCCACGTCGACGCGCACCACTTTGGCAGCGGGGAAGCCCTGCCCGAAGAACATCAGCCAGTTGAAGCGCAGGCCCAGCACGATCACCAGGTCGGCCATGGGAAGCGCCGACAACAGGCCTATCTGTCCCCCGTCCCAGATGGAAAGCGGGTGCTCGTCCGGCAGTGTGCCCCGGCCGTTGTTCATCAGGACGAAAGGGATGCCCGTTTTATCGATGAACTCCTTCAGATCCTTGTCGCAGTCGCTGAAGCCCACGCCGCTGCCGCCCACCAGCAGGGGTTTGGACGCCGTATTGATCGCATCGGCGGCCTCCCTGATGGCCTCCAGGTCGGCCATGGACCTGTAAGTTTTACAGGCCCTCTGTGCGCAGGTGATCTCGGAGTCGTCGACCTGCACGTTGAGTATGTCGGGAGGTAGCTCCAGGAAGACGGGACCCGGCCTGCCGGACATGGCCGTGCGGAAGGCCTTGGAGATATACTCGGGTATGCGTTTGGCATCATGGCAGATTCCGTGCCACTTGACCACCGATTTCACCATGTCGGCCTGGCTCATATCCTGCAGCGCGCCCTTCTCGCTGTCCCTGATGGGCGACATGCCGCTCAGCATCACTACCGGGGCGTTCTCCATGTGCGCGTTGACCAGGCCGGTCAGCGAGTTGGTAAACCCGGGGCCGGCCGTGACGATGCAGACGCCCGGCTCGTTTTTAAAGATGGACCAGGCATGCGCCATCATCACCGCCGCCTGCTCGTGGCGAACGTCAATCAGGCGTATGCCGTATTCGTAGAACCCATCGAAGATGCGGTCGATATGCCCACCGCTCAACCCGAATACCGTATCGACACCCTCGACCTGCTTGAGATACCTGGCAACCAGATGCCCGCCGTAGATCTTTCCCATGACACATACCTCCTCTTTCCTGTGAGTAAAACGGCTTATTTTAACACGAATGCGGGCGCACCTGAAGGTACGCCCGCAATGACCGTGTCCACCCCTACAGGTCTTGACCCGGAGGATTACTTTTTTCCCAGGAAATCGGGCTTAAGGAAGGCGGGGTCGCTCCAGTCATAGAACCCTTTGCCCGTCTTCATGCCCAGCAGGCCTTTGTCGATCATATCATTCAATGCCTGCGGCGGCTGGTCCTGAGGATCGCGGCTCTCGTTATAGTAGGCCATCTCGATATCCCGCACCACGTCCAGCCCTATCACGTCCATCATGGCGAAGGGCCCCAGTTCCACCTTGAACTGCAGCATCCATGACCGGTCGATGTCCATGGGATCGCCGTATCCACCCGCCCATAGCTTGAGCGATTCGCGCTTGACCATGCGCCAGAGACGGTTGCCCAGGTAGCCCATGATGGGCTTTTTCACTACTACAGGAACGCAGCCGATGCTCTGCGCCCACGCCCTGGCGGACTCGATGTCGTCGGCCGAGGTGACTGTGCCGGGCATGATGTCCACCAGCGGAAGGTCGATCATGGGAGAGTCGAAATGGATATTCAGCACCCTGTCTTTATGTGAGACTGCGTCCTCCAGTTTGATTACCGGTATGGAGGAGCTGTTGGAGGCGATCAGCGCCCCGGCAGGGGCGGCAGTTTCCACCTGCTTGAATATCTTCTTCTTGAGGTCGATGTTCTCACTGACGGCTTCGATAACCAGGTCGGCGTCAGCCACCGCTTCGGACAGCGTAGCGCAATATTTTATCTTGCCCTGGGCGGTATCGAGGCGTTCCGCTTGCGCGGACATGCCTTTCAGGCCGAAGATACCCTTGAGGTCGCCGATGCTCCTGGCGGCGGAATCCGGATTGAGGTCATATACCTTCACGCTGTTTCCGGCCAGGGCTGCGACGGACGATATCTGAACGCCCATGAAACCCGCGCCGATGACAGCGACGTTTTTTATCTTGAGCATAATGCCCTCCCTCTTGTGAGTAAGTGTGACGTTGTTAGGCCTGCAGCTATTTTCGGCGCAGGCCCAGTATCTCGCGGGCCTCAGACGGCGTGGCAACCGGCCTTTCCAGTATGCGGGCCAGCTCCTGCACCCATTTGGCCTGCTCCCAGCTTCCTTTGGCCAGCTCGCCGCCCGGCACCCTGATATTGTCCTCAAGCCCGATCCTGACATGCCCGCCGGTCAGCGCACTCATGACCGCGGCTTGAACCTGGTTGGGTCCCACCCCACAGACGCCGAAGGTCGACCCTTCGGGCAGCAGTTCGACCATGGTCAGGTGCAGCACGGGATTAAAGGCAATGCCGCCGAAGGCGCCGTACACGAACTGGAAGTTGAGCGGAGCGGCGAAAAGGTCTTTCTGCCTGGTCAGCAGCTGTATGTTGTAGATGCCGGCCGGATCGTATACCTCGAACTCGGGCTTGACCGCGTGCTGCTTCATCACTTTGGCGAAATCGGCGATCATGCCCAGTTTGTTCTCGAAGGTATACTCGAAGAAGACCTCACCGGTCCTGTGGTCGGCTATGCCGTCGTTCATGGTGGCGCTATTCATACTGCCGATTTCGGGCTTGAGCTCGATGATGGGCGCTATCCGCTGCTCAGGTGTCAGACCGACGGTGATGGCAGTGCTCAGGTTGATGATGATGTCGGGACAGCGTTTGCGGATGGCTTCGACGGTTGCACCGATGATGCCAAGGTCGGCGGTGGCAAACTCCGTCTTAGGGTCGCGGGCATGGATATGCACTATGCTCACGCCGTATTGCATGCACTTCTCGCATTCGTCCGCGAACTCCTGCGGGCTGTATGGCACACTGGGATTGTTCGATTTGAAGGTGGCGCCGCCTGATACGGCGGCAGTGATGATCAACTTATCTCCCTTCGCCACGTGGGCCTCCTTTCATTTATTTTCGTCCGGCTTAATAGGTCCCCGAGAGAAACTTGGCCAGGTTCCATTTCCACTTGGTGTAGGGCGGGTTGATGGCCTGGCTGACCAGCTCGGTCCAGGTCCCCTGGCGGATGACGCTCTTGCGGTGGCTGAACGCCTCGAAGCTCAGTTTGCCGTGATAGGTGCCCATGCCGCTGGCTCCCACGCCTCCGAAGGGGATTCCCGGCGTGGCGCTGTGCAGGTTGGCCGTGTTGATGTCGACGCCGCCGGCGGTGGTCCTCTCCAGTATCATCCTCTCCTCACGTCGGTCCTCTGTATAGATGCACTGGGCCAGCGGCTTGGGACGCGCGTTCACGAATTTGATGGCCGCTTCCAGGTCCGGCACGGCTATCACCGGCATGACCGGACCAAAGATCTCCTCCTGCATGATGGGACTGTCCGGCGATACGTTTACCAGCACCGTGGGCGCGATATACAGGTCCGACTCGTCCATCTGCCCGCCCACGTAGGTCTCCTGGTCTTTGAGCAGGGCGGCCACGCGCTTGAAGTGATGCACGTTCACGATGCGGCCGTAGTCCTCACTTTTCTGAGGGTTGTCGCCATAAAACTCCTTAATCGTTTTGGCCATGCATTTGAGGAATGGCTCTTCAACCGATTTCTCAACCAGCACGTAGTCAGGCGCGGTGCAGGTCTGCCCGTTGTTGTAAAACTTGCCCCAGGCCAGGCGCCGGCAGGCTACCTGCATTTTGGCGTTTTTAGTGAAAAAGGCGGGGCATTTGCCACCCAGCTCCAGATTCACCGTGGTCAGGTTGCGGGCGGCAGCTTCAAGCACTATGCGCCCCACACGCCCGTTACCCGTGTAGAAGATATGGTCGAAATGCTGTGCCAGCAGTGCGGTGGTCTGGGCTACGCCGCCCTCCACTACGGCCACCGCGTCGTTGTCCATATATTGCGGCACGTATTTGGCCACCAGACCTGATGTATGTGGCGCAATCTCCGACGGCTTGATTACCACGCAGTTGCCGGCGCCGATGGCGCCCACCGTGGGATTCATGACCAGCTCCAGCGGGTAGTTCCAGGGGGCGATGACCAGCGCCACTCCCAGGGGATCGAGCACGGTCCAGGCTTTGGATGGGAAAAAGCCGAAGTCCGGTTCCAGCGGCCTGGGTTTCACCCATTTTTTCAACCCCTTGACGGCCACGTCTATCTCATTCTGCGCGCAAAAAACATCGCCGGTCCAGGCTTCATACAGGGGTCGTCCGGTGTCGTAGGTGAGCGCGTCGATAAACTCCTTGTAATGCTCTTTCAACATGGCCTTCATGGCCTTGAGCTGTCCCATGCGCCAGTTTATATCATGTGTTTTTCCAGTGTTGAAGGTATCGCGCAGGCGCTTGACAGTGGCTGCAATATCCTCGGCCGAGGCCTTGCCCTGCACGGGCGGCAGGCGATGGCTGGTCGAACTTACTTTATCCATAACTCTATCCTCCATATGTTTTCAGAACCTCCGGCAGTAGCATCTATACTTCGACTATACGTTTAAATAACGCGTTGATGTCTTCGCAGGGCTTGATGCCGAGCGCCGACAGCTTGTCCGTGACGTCGATTGGCTCGGAGACACCGTCAACGATGGTATTGAGGACGCCACCCATGAATACCGTGACGGGCTGTTTACGCCTGCGCGACTCCTCCACCAGATTGGTGCCCCATTCCAGGCACTGGCCGTTGTGCGTGCTGACGGCGATATAGGGCGTGCCCTCTTTATGGGCCACGTCCAGTATCTGCTCGGCATCCTGGTCGACTCCCGCGTGCACAACGCTGGCGCCGAAGGCGTTGAGAACTCCCTCCAGGACATAGAGGCCGAACTCATGCGTATCGGTGGAGCCGGCCACGATCTTCTTTCCGCTGATGGAATCGCCCAGTTTTTCCTGGCGGATGGCGTCCACCGTGAAATCGGTTATCATCTGCTGCATCATGATCAGGTCAGTGGGTGCGAAGGGGACTATACCCCGGTATTTCCTGGGGTCCCTCTCGCCCGGATGGTACATCTGCTCCAGCTTTGCACCTCCCAGGCGGCGCACCGCCAGCAGCAGCTCGATGGGATCCTTGATATCCACGCCCAACTCGGGAAGACCTTTCAATATATTCCTGAAAAATTTCCTGCCGTTGACGACCAGCACCCTTTTGAGCTTGTTGATCTCGGCCTCATTGAAGATTTTAGCCTCCTCAAACTCGGGCACCTTGCGCAGCCCCGCCGCGCAGGCCAGTATGACGTCGGCTATCTCGGTTAATGTGGGGACCCTGACGGCCTCCATGATCGGTTTGGCGCTGTAAAACGCGCCGGTCTTATATTTACGCTCCAGTATGGCATAGGGCAGGAAGTCCGCCAGCACCAGGCCGTAGTTTGAATGGGCGTCCTCGCTGACTTCCAGCGTATTCCCCTCTACGTGCACCATAATGATATCGTCCGTCCCCAGCGCCGCACTCAGCACTTCATGACTCGCCAGCCAGGTGGCCATCTTGGAGGGTATGTGGCTGATCAGTCCGCCCAGACCTGTCATGTACCTGGCACCGCAGAGCTTCTCGACAATATACTGCTCCAGCAGGCAGTAGCCGACCTCGGAAGCATGGTCGATAAACCCGGCCGATGTGCCGTCGCCCATGTAGCTGCCGATACCCGCGCCCTGCTCGCGCTTGGCGGCCAGTATGCCAAGGGCTTCGACTGTGGCCGTGACCTGTCCCACGTCGTCGTGCCAGTAGGGATAGTTCCAGGTGAACTGGGACATGGTGCCCAGGCCGGGCGCCCCTGCCTTGAGGGCGTTGACCGCGTTGCTTACCGAGTTGGGTGTTCCAACCATGTTGTCAGCGAAGAGCGGCATGATGGGCGCCGCCTGGGCCACTTTGACGAAGTCTCCCGGGCTGTCCAGCGTGAAGCTGGTGCCCCTGGGCGCCTTGCTGCGTAAATCGCCCCGCGGCAGTCCGTTGACCCAGTTGCTGGTGATGATCATGGCGCCCACGTCGGTACCCCTTTCCTTGCACCTGTCATACAGCTCTTTCATCGCTTCCACCTGTTCCTTGACCGTGGCCAGCCCCATCTGTGCAACGAAGAGCACGTTGCCGGCCCCGGTGTTCTGACGCCTCCAGTCCGACAGGGTGAGACCCCTCTCGCGCTGGAAGGCGCTCACTCCCATCTCAATACCGCTGCCGGTCTTTCTACCTTTCTCCAGTATCTGTTTGCCCTTGGGTAATCCTTTGGGAATCAATTCTGACATCTATTCCACCTCAATCTGAATCTCAATCTAAATTATTTTTTATCCCCCAGCTTAGGCTCCTTGAGCATGATGGTAAGAATGATAGCGACGACCAGCAGGACCGCCAGCAGCAGCATGGCAAGTGTAAACTGTCCCGTGGCATCGCGCAGCATCTCCATGGCGGGGACGACCGCAACCGCGCAGGCGTTGCCCAGCAACCAGAGCCACCCCAGCGAGATGCCGGCATACCGTGCGCCGGCATACTCGACGGATAGCGCCATCAGTATGGGCATCGCGGAGATCATGAAGAAGCCCAGCAGGAAGGAGTTGATAAGGCTGCCGGTGAACCCGAACGGGAACAGCATCAGGACGATGAATACCACTCCACCTACCAGCGCCGTGAAGAGGAAAGGCTTGCGCTTCATCAGCCTGTCCGATATCAACGGCATGACGATGCATCCGATGATGGCGCCAAGTATCATAATCCCGGATACGTAGCCGACCTCGGCCAGGGGTATGCCGTGCGACTCGTTGAGGAACTTCTCGATCCAGGTGGCGATGCCGTTGAAGCAGCCGGTGCCGATGAGGAAGATGATGCTGAGGATGACGAAGCTGCGCACCTTGAGTATATCTTTGAGCCCGCGCCATTCTTTCATATCCGTGAACTCCGTCGTGGCCGCGGTCAATCTGGCAGGTGTGGGAGGGCGTTCTTTGACCAGGACGAAGAACAACACTACGGCCAGCACTCCGAGCAAGCTGTAGGTAAGCAGCATATTAAAATAGCCCAGCTCGACCAGCAGCATAGGTGTGACGCCCAGGCCGATGAGCATGCCCAGGAACATAGCGACCGTACCCAGGCTGACGGCGGTCGCCTCCTCTTTCTCCGGGAACCAGGTCACGGCTATCTTGGTCGTACCATTGAGTATGCAGGCCGTGCCGGCGCCCGCACCGATCTGGGATATGAGCAATAATAAATATGAGTCGGGATTGATCAGCCGCAGGCAGCCGAAGATACCCAGCAGCAGTACGCCCGAGCCGATGCCCCACCTGATACCCTTGCGGTCGATGAGTATGCCAAAGGGAATGGAGAAAAGGATTGACATCAAGGGAAATATTAGCGCAAGCCAACCGCCCTCCATGGGTGTTATACCCAGGTGCTTCTCCATGAAGGTCTCAACAGAGGCGAAGTTCAGCCAGAAAAACTGCGATACCGCCGACGCGTACATATAAATGACCAGCACAACCCACCTGTACCCGTATACTTTCTGTTCTATCATCGATTCCCCTACCTTTTATTCAAGTTTTGATATGTATCCGCATGCCCCGTGATAAAAGCGTGATCGAAACCGGACCGGATTGTAAGATCGTCCTGATAACTATTTGGCGGCAGCACCTCCTCTCTTCACTGATTCAACGGGTTATTTGCCATGGACAGCCGCGCCCGCGGGTCTTTTGGCCGATATGCCGGATAATATAAGGTCGGTCTGACGCCGGGTGAATTCATCCAGCGTGCAATGCCGGCCGGCGAACCACCTTCTGAAAGCCCACATATCTCCCAGGACTATGATGTCGTGCGCGGTGAGCAGTATATCCTTTACCTGGAAATCGCCCGACTTGCATCCTGCCTTAAGTATCTTGCTGTACATCTCCGCAAGCTCATCCTCGCATTCTATAAGCCGGCGGCGCTGATCGGGCAGCATGTTCCCGCTCTCCTGGTACCAGAAGACCTGCAGGTCCTGGCTTATATCTATCATGCGCAGGTAACGATCGAGGGTCACACGCAGGGTTCTCACAGGGCCCAGCTTCGCCAGGAGTTTTTCGCTATCCCGGATAAAGTCATGAACGGCGGCCAGCTCCTCGTCCATAATCATCGTCATGATATCGTCCTTAGTGCTTATATAATGGTAGAGCGTTCCCACGACGATGCCGCTCTCGCGCGCTATCTCGCGCATGGTGGTCTTGTGAAGGCCTTTCTTAAGGAACAGCTTCGCGGCGGCTATGAGAATCTGGCGACGCCTGGAGATGGACTCGTTCTCTGTATCCGCGTTTGCCTTTTTACTCATGGTTTCTCTGCGCATCCAACAGCTAAGTCACGTGTTATTACAGGTAGTCGAACGAACGACCGTTCGATTATAGACGATATATTTTAACATTGTCAAGTGGTATGAATCAATGATAACGTCATTGCGAGCGCAGCGAAGCAATCTTGTACGTGATGACGAGTGCACCAGATTGCCACGGCCTTCGGCCTCGCAATGGGCATAATACTTTAAAAAAGTTGGTTTTTGATGCCATTTTGGTAGTAACAATACCAACGAATATATTGAATTTTGTGTTCTTTTGTTAAACCTCTGTGTCGACGATAGTCTGCCTTGAGTCGTGAATGAAATCCCTCCAATGCATTAGTTGTGGCATGTACGTTGCTATTAGTAATGTAATGGAACATGTCTGGCAAGGCATTTTTCAGTAGTATTACTGTACGTTGAAGATCCTTGTAAGCAATATCAGTACGTGGTAGAGATTGGACAAGGCTACCGTATTGCTTGACCCAATCAGCATATATACGAATGAAGGCATCTCTCTCCTGACCAGTTTTTATCCAACTGAGTTTTGAAAGGATTTTGCGTAATTCTTTTCCCGCGTTCGTTTTGGGATATGTTCTTAGCCAGCGCATGCCTTCACGTTGCAAGTGATATAAACACCGTTGGAGCTTCACGTCCGGCCAAACGAGTTTCATTGCACGCATGATTGAGCGTTCACCATCGGTTGTAATAAATGCAGGATTCAATCCCTGGCACTTCAAGTTCATGAACCAGCTACTCGAATCTCTGAAGCTCTCCTTACGTACATACGTATGGGCAATGATCTTTTGATTTATTGCATTCATGAGGTTGAGCAGGCATCCATCCTTGTGAAAATATGTAGCATCATAAATAACATAAAGTACTTTTGAATAATCAGTTTTGTCTCTGGGTTTTTGCTTCAACCAATAATCTTTTATTTCATTAATCTTGTATGTGCTGTAGCCTGATAATCTGCAAAGCAGCCTGACAGAACAGCTCTCAGTAACCCATAGTTTGAACCAATGCTGACGTCTTGCCAGGCTGTTGAGCCTTATCTTCCAGATAAAAGTTCGATGGCACTGCAAACAATGAAAGCGTTGTTTATGTGATGTATCAGTTCCATAACACTGTACATCGCCTGATCCGCACCTGGGGCATCTTTTTTATGCATTTAAATGACCTCAATAATTGAACCGGTTGAATTATTTAAAACTAAATAACTAAATATTACATAAAAATAGACTCAAAATATATAACGTATAAGATATATTCACCAACTTTTTTTATGTATTATGCCCGCAATGACGAGACGAAGGAAGCCTCGCAATGACGAGGGGGATTGGTTTCGCAATGAAGGGAAAGTGAGAACAATTGGACGGCTGCGGGCCTATTTCTTTGAACCGGGCAGTATCCCGATCTCCCGCGCAAGGTTGGCAGCCTGCTGACGGTTCCTGACGTTCATCTTCCACATGATGTTGGCAAAGTGGGACTTGACCGTGTTTTCCGAGATGCACAGCGCCTCGGCAATCTCCTTGTTGGTGGAGCCCCTGTGCGCCAGCATGCTCAGTATCTCGGTCTCGCGCTTGCTCAGGCTGATGTCAAATTCGCGACGGGCGGCGCCGGTTTCCTGGCCGGCCTGGTCCAGGTACTTCAGCATGCTGGTGGCTACCAGCGGGGAGATCACTACCATGCCGCCGCGAACCACGTTCTCGATCGCCTTGACCATTTCAGTCAGCGTAATGTCCTTGTCGATGTAGGCCTTGGCCCTGGTCTTGAAGATGGAGTTGACGTCGATGTTCTTGTAGGGCTTGGTGATAACGATGATGTTGGTCTCGGGGCTGATTTTGTTCATGTTCTGGGAGACTTCCACGTAGTCGCAGCCCGACATCTCCTCATCCAGCAGTATGATGTCCGGCTTGAGCGAACTGGCCTCGCGGATGGTCTCCAGCCCGGTGCTGCAGATCCCCACGATCTGGAATTGCCCCATCTCGCCCATCAATCTGGCCAGCCCGTCCCACCAGAGCTCGGCCGTCCTGGCAAATAGCACGCTGATCTTTTTCATACTGAAAACCGCCGTAAAACAGCCCGGCCGCCCGCAAATTAATACCAAAGAATTACTACTATCTTAACATACCGCTGCAAGCGCAATAAATCGGGACTGGCATCCGCTGCTCTCCGACCATCCTAAACTCATACTTTTAGCTATTGATAAAAATGCCCTGCCAAATACAATTAGGACATGGTGAGCGGTATGTTTGATTTATCGGGAAAAACGGCAGTCGTGACGGGTGGGGCCGGCGGCATCGGCAGGGCCATTGCCAACGGGTTGGCCGATGCCGGCGCCAACGTGGTTGTGACCAGCCGCGGCCTGGCCAGGCTGGAGGAGGTGGCAGAGGGGATACGCGCAAAGGGCGTAAAATCGCTGGCCCTGGCCTGCGATATAACCGATGTCAGCTCGGTCGAGTCCATGCTGCAGGGCGTCCTTGGTGAATTCCCTCTCATCGATATACTCGTCAACGCCGCCGGAATCGCCATCCGCAAGCCTGCTGAAACCTTCCCCATCGACGAGTGGCAGCTGGTACTTGACATAAATACGCGCGGCACATTTATCTGCTGTCAGGCGGTCGGCAGGGAGATGATCAAGAGCCACAGTGGCAGAATCATCAACCTCTCCTCCGTCAGGGGCAGATACGGGCTGTCGGCCAACTACTCTGCGTACTGCGCGAGCAAGGGCGCCGT
>Ga0172371_10007559_pt1 | contig 15435 bp, 10 predicted proteins | sample Lak12m_FD_114543 | JGI IMG/M metagenome (GOLD analysis project Ga0172371, IMG submission 114543) | Freshwater microbial communities from Kabuno Bay, South-Kivu, Congo - kab_022012_12m | ecosystem: Environmental > Aquatic > Freshwater > Lake | place: Democratic Republic of the Congo: South-Kivu... | reverse complement strand
GGCGTGGCAGCGCAGTACGGCTATGACGGGGTGGGTAACAGATTTGTAAAGACAGCAGCAGGGACAACGACGCGGTATGTGCTTGATATTAACTCAAGCCTTTCCAAGGTGCTGTGTGAGACCGACGGAAGCGGGAATATAACAGCGTATTATGTGTATGGGCTTGGCCTTATTTCAAAGGTACTTCCGAATGACACACACTATTATTACCACTATGACTCACGAGGCAGCGCCATCGCATTGACCGATGCCAGCCAGAACATTACAGACAGCTATGCGTATGACTCATTCGGGAGTGTGGCAAACAGCAGCGGCACAACCGCCAATCCATTCAAGTATGTGGGCAGGTTCGGCGTGATGGATGAGGGAAATGGGCTGAGTTATATCAGGGCTCGGTATTATATGCCAGGTCTTGGCAGGTTTATTACCAAGGACCCATTAACCGGCAAAGATGGAGACAGTCAGAGTTTGAATAGATATGTGTATGCGGTGAATAATCCGGTGAGGTTAGTTGATATTAGCGGCTATTCTTCTCAGGAAGGGGCTATTTATAATAACCATGAAAGCTCATCAGATGATGTTCATGATAATTTGATAAATTCTCAAACACAAGATGGCAAGGTATTAGGAGCCGAAACTGAGTTAAAACAATCCTTTTTAGTAAGGGCAACTAAAACAGTAGTAAAAATTGGAGGCAAAATAGCAGAAACATTCGTAAAGGGAGCAGGATCCTTTTTTAAAGGTCTTTCCGCTAATACATCTCCTTCAGCTTCAGGGGCTGCAGAAACAGTTTTTGAAGGGGAAGTGGTCGTAGGCGAAGGGTTAAATACAATAATAAGGGATGTTAACCCACGAGTAAAAAGAGATATGGAATCAAATGGCCAAGATATTATAGAGTTTTGTAGCGGTTCGTATGATTGTGCTGCTGATTACTTCATGACTTATTTAGGCATAGGGGGAAATGAAACAGCTTTTCCAGAAAGAAGGGAGAATATCGAAGAGTATTTACGAGAGAAATATCCAGGGTATTCTGATTGAATAACGTCAAGCCTGTAGCCTGTAGGTTGGGTTGCAAACCCAACATTTTAAACGGGTAATTCTTGCGTTGGGTTCCGTACCTCAACCCAACCTACGGTGGCAATAATATAAAATCTTTCAGCCTGTAGGTTGGGTTGAAAAACCCAACATTTTAAAAGGGTAATTTTTATGTTGGGATTCCCTTGCGGTAAACCCAACCCACCATGGTTACGGCAATGTATTACCGAAGGGCGCGGATTGAAGGCGGAACATATTTTTTTACCGTGGTCACTTGTCAAAGAATGCATATACTTTGTCAACCACGCAACGTGGCGCTTTTAAAAGATGTTTTTGTACGCGTCAAAACGAGCCACCCGTTCAGGATTGATGCTTTTGTCCTGCTGCCCGAGCATTTACACTGCATATGGACATTGCCGGAGGGGGATTGTGATTTCTCAAAGCGCTGGCGTTTGATAAAAGCTTATTTTACCCGCGGATGTAATGTCGCGGGCGCAATTGCACCGTCCGCGTCACGGCGGAAAAAGAAGGAACAGGCAATCTGGCAGAGGCGTTTTTGGGAGCACCGGATACGGGATGAACGGGATTTCAATGCGCATTGCGATTACATCCATTATAACCCGGTGAAACACGGCTTGGTCGCGGCGCCCCGGCAGTGGGCATATACCACATTCCATCGGTTTGTGCGTGAGGGGCTTTATGATGCGGAATGGGGTGCCGGCCAAGGGATGTCGTTCGATTCCGTCGTGGGGAATGAATAAAATTGCTGGTGTCGTTGGGTTTCGTTCCTCAACCCAACCTACGGTGGTAATAATATAAAAAAATCTTTCAGGGAGAAAGCCATGCAGATAAAATACAGGGTGATAATAGTGGTCTTGCTGGGTTTCACAATGTTCATCCCAGCTTACTGTTTAACAGAGACGATCAACTACACCTACGACTCTCTCAACCGAATTGTCCGGGAGGAACGGTCAAGTGGAGCGGTAATTGTCTATGCCTATGACTCGGCAGGCAATCGAACTTCCAAGGTAGTCTCCGGCAGTCCCGTAACCACCACAACAACAATTGCAGTGGACACGGATAATGATGGTATTCCTGACACCATAGACAATTGCCTCAACAAGCCAAATGGTCCAGCGCTTGGCACCTGTTCTGCTACTTCAGATAAACCCGGAGGTAACTGCACCACTGATGCTGACTGTGTTACAGGATGCTCCGTGAACGGTCAGTGCCTGAAGAACCAGGAGGATGCAGACAGCGATGGCGATGGGGATGTCTGTGACAACTGCCCGGCAAATTGCAACTCCCAGCAACTGGATGCGGACACGGATGGTATCGGAGATGTGTGTGATACAACGCCGGGGTGTGGGGGATGCTCCGGGATACAATGTGAGACGCAGTGTTGAGCTCGTGGTTCGGGACTCGGGATTCGGGGCTCGTAGAATTATCGATGAATCGGTTGATCGGTGAATAGGTGAATGAACAGGCACAAAGGCAGAAGGCACATAGGCACACAGAGATTGCAGATTGCGGATTTCGGAATGCAGAATTAATAATTAACCGCAAAGACGCTAAGACACAAAGATAATAAAATAAATTCTCTGCGTTCTCTGCGATCTCGGCGGTGAAATATTTCGGAATGCAGGTTGCGGAATAAAAAAAGCGTTAGGCAACCCGCCTTCGTCCCGGATTTCGGGACTACGGCGGGCAAGCAGGCACAGAGTAAAAGATAGGGATTCGGGGTTGGAGGCCCAGCACTCGTTACTCAGCACTGAAAAGGTTCTTCTTTCAAGGGAGCTGAAAACTTTTTCAGAACCCAGAATTGAAAGAACAGCATTCGTATCGAGCAGCAGTTTATTACCACTCATTTCTTAATCTTTTCTGAAACGCAAGAGGGTCTTCTCGTAACATTACGGAATGAGCAAATTTATGCAGATCGGCGCGTTTAATCTTGTATGCTCGCGGTCTCTTCGTTTGGTTTTCAGACTCATCAATTATTGTCAGCAGGACCCGAGCCTGTTTCGTCCCGAGTTTGTCGGGATCGAAGACACGGCCGGGGAGTGTTTTCTGCTCTGAAATTAAAGTTTTTTAGCCACGGAATGGCACAGATTTTCACGGAATAAAAACCGGTAGAGCAAAATTGCCCTTGAGAAAATTGTTTCTGTGTTCTTCTGCGTTTTCTGTGGCAAGACATGGCCATTCAGGAAATACTATTTTCTTCTTTTCTGGGTGATGCTCTGCATCATGAAGACTGTGGCGGATATTTTGATGGGCAGGGGCCAGAAATGGCTTCTGCTCTTTTTGCATTAAAATAATTGATTGCGCCCCAATAGTTAGTGTGCTATCTAATTGTGCGCAAACCATAATTCGGGAAACCACAGAGGGCAATTTTTCAGCCGCAGAATGGCACAGATTTTCACGGAAAGAGATTTTAAACTTCAGTGTTATTTTGTCCACCCTCCGCAGAAATGCTTCAGAGGACGGGTGTTTTCTGTGGCCATACATTGTCTTGGGTGATGCCGTAGCATCATGAAGACAGTGGTTAATTTTTCACAATACATTTATAGATCAAGGAGGGTTTATGCGAAATAAGATATCACGAGCCATCAGTTTATGTTTCAGCTTAGCAATGATTCTTTTCCTCTCGAATCCGGTGCTGTCGCAACAGCAGTCAGGGAAGAAGGCTGCTCCGCAGGGCACGGACATTCCCATTGAGAACAACCAGGTCAAACTGGGATTAAAAAGCACCCTGGTGCTCGGCCTCAAGAACAATCTTGATATTGCCTTCCGGAGCTATAACCCGCAGATTGCGGGCACCGGCATCGAGCGCGCGGAATCAGAATATGACACCCTGCTGAAATCTGATTTTTCTAAAAACCGCAGTCGGCAGCAGGTTGGAAATACGCTCTCGGGTGGTTCCGCTACTGAAGTTTATCAGGAAAGATATAACTTAAATACCGCTGTTCAGAAACGATTCACCCCCGGTACCAGCGCAGAACTGAAACTGAACAATGAGCAGTATAAAACCGACCTTTCATTCCAGGGCCTGGTTCCGCAGTACAAGTCCGAACTCATCCTCTCGCTCACCCAGCCCCTGCTCAAGGACTTCGGCATTGATATCGGCACCAGCCGGATCAGAATCGCGAACCTCAACCAGCAAATGTCAGCCGAGCAGTTCAGACAATCGGCCATGGACATCATGTACCGGATAGAGCTCTTTTACTGGAACCTCTATTTCCAGAACCAGGACCTGAAGAGCAAGCAAATATCACTGAAGCTTGCCCAGGACCTGCTGCGGGAGATCAAGGTAAAGATTGATGCGGGCACGCTTGCTCCCATTGAAATATACCAGGCAGAGCAGAATGTGGCTGCGCGGCAGGAGGATATTATTGTTTCAAAGCGGCGCGTACAGGACGCGGAAGATTTTCTTAAATCCGCCCTGAACCTCTATGAAAAGGAACAGTACTGGAACGTATCCATACTACCGCTGGACACGCCGGACCTCACCGAGGTGCACCCCCAGCTTGATGAATGCATAAAAGTTGCCCTTGAAAAGCGGCCTGACTTTATAATGACAAAACTTGACATTAAGGCCACCAACATCCAGGTAAAATACACCAAGAACCAGACCCTGCCGCGGATTGATCTGGTCGGCTCAATCGGCACCAGCGGTATTGCAGGACGCCCCACATCATCATCCGGCCTTTATGGCGGCATTTTGGACACGCTCATCGGAACGCAGAAGAATCCCTATTCCGGTCACTGGGATGATGTGTATGACTCCTTAGGGAGCCGGAACTACTACAGTTATCTCATTGGCCTCAAGCTTGAAATCCCCCTTGAGAACAAGCTCGCCCGGAGCAACTACGCCCAGGCAAAGCTCCAGGAAGCCCAGGCCCTCACCCAGCTCAAGCTGAGAGAAGTTACCATTATCAACGAGGTGCGCGACGCGGTGCGTGAAGTGGAGACCAACCTGCAGCGCCTGGTCACCGCCCGGGCAATACTTAAATTTTCCCAGGAAACCCTTGCCGCGGAAACGAAAAAATATGAAGTGGGCATGTCCACCCAGCGCGATGTTCTGGACTTCCAGGACCGGCTGCAGAAGGCCATGAGCAATATGGCGCTGACCGAGTCTGATTACAGCCGCTCGGTATCAAATCTCGCGCGCGTCAAAGGTATTCTGTTTGAAGAAAAGGGCCTGACCATGTAACAGATGTCGGCGCTATCGTTACTTAAGAGGAACAGGCCATGCACGGGAAAACAGATAACATAGTGTATCATTTCAGCTTTACCGCGGTGGGCTCCCTGATGGGAAAGATCCATCGGGCCATGAAGCGCTTTACCGAGGGGCAGATGAAAACCTTTGAAATAACGCCCCCCCAGTTTGAGGTGCTGCTCAGCCTGTGGGAACGGGACGGGCTGGCGCTGAGTGAACTCGGGAAAATTCTCGCGCGTGACGGCCCTACCATCACCGGCATCATCGACCGCATGGAGCAAAAGCAGCTGGTGAATCGCAAGCGGGATCCATCCGACCGGCGCTGTATCAAGGTGGTCCTCACCCCGAAGGCGTGGGGCCTCAGGGAAAAAATGACCAGTCATCTGCAGGCATCACTCAAGGATATTGCCGGCGACCTGTCCCAGCTTGAAATGAGCCAGCTCGAGAGCATACTGACCAAAATGCTCATGAACATCGAACAGAAAATTGTGCCGCGGATACATGGCAAGCTGCATGCCACGCTGTAACAGGCTGTTGACCGGTTTCATGCCTCGCAATCCCCACTTCGTACGCGGGGAGAAGAGGCATGTATTTGAAAGAGAATAAATTAAACTCCGGGAAGCCCCGCCTCGCAGGCGGGGAGCTTCAAAAACGCCCATCTGCGGCGTTTCCCTCCGCCTTCGTCGTTGCGGCGTACACCGGAAGTACGCCGCACTTTTCAGGCTTTCGGGAGCCTTGCATCTGTGCATTTTTGACCAGCCTGGAGAAAAACTTTTTTAACAGCTGACACATAACCAATAGGTACCTGCCATGACACAACACAGACGCTTACTCAGCACTGTTATCTGCGGCGCGCTCATCGTTACCCTTACCGGATGCGGCGGGCATGAGCGGGGTAAAACCGGCATTGCCGCTGCTCCTGCCCATAGCATAGCAAGCGCAGAAGCTGTTCTGCAGAAGGTTGAGCGCCGGGTTGATATTACCGGAACACTTGCGCCGTGGGAAGATGCCAGCATCTCTTTTGAAGTTGACGGACGCATCATGGAAGTGCTGGTGGATCTGGGTGACCAGGTACAGCGGGGGGCGGTGCTCGCCATCGTCGAGCAGGAGGAGTATGCCTGGAAAAAGGCTCAGGCAGATGCCGAACTATCCGCTGCTGAAGCAGATTACAAGCGCTTCAAAGAACTTATCACCAGCAATGTTATCTCCGCGCAGAAACTGGAAGAAGTGCGCCGCCGGCTGGATGTTGCGCGCGCTGCAGCGGATCTGGGCCGTAAAAAGCTGGCCGATACCGTGTTGCGCGCCCCGTTTGACGGATCAGTGGCCAAGCGCCTGATCAATGCCGGCGAGTATGTGCGCACCGGGACCCAGGCGTTTTATCTGGTGCGGTTGAATCCGCTTAAATTCAAAGGGGATGTGCCCGAGCGGTACGCTCCTGACGTTAAAACAGGCGACACGGTTATGGCCTATCCGGAATCATCAACCGCTATGACCGTCAGCGGCACTATTATCCGGGTTGGCCCCAGCGTCTATAATGATTCGCGCTCATTCCCGGTTGAAGCGGAAATACCCAATGAGAAGGGCGCTATCAAGCCCGGGAGTTTTGCCCGGCTTTCCATCCTCACCAGGACCATTGAGGATATCCTGACCGTTCCGGAAAACGCCGTCTTCAGCTTTGCCGGCAGCCCGCGGGTATTCGTGATCGAAAACGGGACGGCGCGGGAGAAGACCGTGGAAACAGCGGGCAAGATCAAGGACCGGATCATGGTGGCAAAAGGCCTGCGCGCGGGAGAAAAGGTTGCCGTCACCGGCGTTGAACTGCTCTCTGACGGACAGGCAGTAGCGGTCCGCTGACAGGCTGTTGACCGGTTTCATGCCTCGCAATCCCCCTCCCGAATATCGAAAGCTTTCAGGACTTCGGGATAAGCGGGGGGAAGAGGCATGTATTTGAAAGAGAATTAATTAAGCTCCGGGAAGCCCCGCCTCGCAGGCGGGGAGCTTCAAAAACACCCATCTGTCCCGACATGCGTCGGGATTGCGCTCATTCCCGATAGCTATCGGGATCATTGCGGCGTACCAAGAAGTACGCCTCATTCCTCTTGATTTCGCGCGCCGTGCATCTGGATGTTTTTGACCAGCCTTTGAAAAACTACTTTTTCAACAACCCGTTAACGACATGAGATTGGACGCAGCATGAACGCACTGGTACTATTTATCCGCAGGCCGGTTCTGGCCTCAATGGTCACCGCGCTTCTTCTGGTGCTCGGGCTTTTTTCCTACCGGGTCCTGGGCGTGGACCTCATGCCCAAGATCGAGATACCCGTGGTCACGATCACGACGGTTCTGCGCGGGGCGTCGCCCGAGGAGATTGAATCTCAGGTTACCAAGCCCATCGAAGAGGTGGTGAATACCATCGAGGGCATTGATGAGCTGAAATCAGTGAGCGTTGAAGGCATATCGCGGATCACAATCCGTTTTCTCCTGGAGCGCCGGGTTGCAGAGGCTGCCCAGGATGTACGCGACAAGGTTGCCACCGTCCTCGGGACGCTGCCCGAGGGGACTGAATCGCCGGTCATATCAAAGCTTGATTTTGACGCGATTCCGGTCATAACGCTCGCCGTTACCGGGCCGCGCAGCATGAAGGAAATATCAGAGATAGCGCGGCTCCAGGTGAAGGAAGCCATTGAAAACGTGAGCGGGGTCGGGGCGGTGCTGCCGGTGGGGAACTGGGTACGCGCGATCAATGTGGTGCTGGATCTCGACCGGCTGCAGGCTTACGGGATTCCCATCAGCCGGGTTAAGGCCGCCCTTGCCACGCAGAATGTGGAAATCCCTTCCGGCCGTATCGATCGGGGCGAAAGCGAGCAGGTGCTGCGGACCCTGGCGCGGATTGAAAAAGTCGAGGACTTTGCCGGGATCGTCGTGACCACGGTCAACGGCCGCCAGATTACCATCGGCGACATCGGCCGCGTCGAAGACTCGGTTGAAGAACCGCGCTCCCTGGCCCGGGTCTGGTCCAAAGGGGATGCCGGCAAGGGGACTGCCGCGGTCTCACTGGTCATCCAGAAACAGTCCGGAACCAACACCATTGAAGTTATCACTAATGTGAAAAAACGGCTCAAAGAGATTGAGCCGGCACTGCCGCTGGGCGTGAAGATCGCCATCGTCGCCGACCAGTCAAAGTTTATCGTTAAATCTATTGATGAACTGCGCCTGCACCTGGTGCTGGGCGGTATCCTTGCCTCTCTTGCCGTGCTGCTCTTCATGCGCAACCTGCGCTCCACCATCATCGCCGCGGTGGCAATTCCGACCTCTCTTATCGCGACGTTTGCATTTATGCGGGCGCTCAACTTCACCCTCAATAACATGTCGCTGCTCGGGCTGACCCTTGCGGTAGGAATAGTTATTGATGATGCAATAGTCGTACTGGAAAACATCTTCCGCCATATGGAGGAGTACGGCAAGGAGCGGTTTCAGGCGGCGATTGACGGCCTGCAGGAGATCGGCCTGGCGGTTATGGCCACCACCACGTCGCTGGTGGTCATCTTTCTTCCGGTTGCGTTCATGCAGGGTATGGCCGGGAGGGTTTTTTATGAATTCGGACTCACGGTCGCATTTGCCATAGCAATTTCTCTGGTTATATCTTTTACCCTGACCCCGATGCTTTCATCGCGGTTCCTGCGCGTAAAGGAACAGAGCGCGGTGTCAAAGCAGAATTTTCTGTGGCGCTGGATTGAATCGAGCTATGACGCTGTGCTGCAGTGGTCCCTCAGGAACCGGATGCTCACGGTCGCCCTTTCGATGCTGATGGTTTTATCAATAGTTCCGCTCGTAAAACTTCTCGGCACCGACTTTCTCCCCCCGGATGACCGCAGTGAATTCCAGGTGAGCATGATCGTTCCTGCCGGCTCCAGCCTGTCGAGTGCTGACGAGATATACCGCAAAATCGAGGAAGAGATTCACCAGGTGCCGGGTGTTATCCTGACGCTCGCCCAGATCGGCAGTACCGAGCAGGGCTCGGAGGACTTAACCCAGGGCAGCATCTATGTGAGCATTGTGGACCTGGCGGAGCGCGCCTATTCACAGAAGCAGGTCATGAAACAGGTGCGCGCGGTTCTTGCCCGCTTTCCGGAAGTACGGTCAAGCGTCAATGACATCGAGGGCATTGCCACCAGCGGCCGGCAGAACTATCAGCTCGCCTATAATCTAACCGGCCCTGATCTGGATGCCCTGTTTCGCTATTCCAACAAAGTTGCACAGCAATTAAGAAAAACACCCGGATTCGTGGATGTTGATACGTCGCTGGTCGCCCGGCAGCCCGAAGTGCGGGTGAAACTCAACCGGCCCAAGGCGGCGGATCTGGGCATCGCAGCGGCTGACATAGCGCTAACGCTCAGGACCATGGTTGGCGGGGAGCGCGTAACCAAATTTCGCGAGGGGGTTGAGCAGTATGATGTGTGGCTGCGGCTTGACCGCAGGGATCGCAGTGATGCGGATATTATTTCCCGGCTGCCTTTGTTCGCGCCGAAAGCAGGGCTTGTTCCCCTGAGCCAGGTCGCGGACCTCTCGGAAGGCAGGGGCCCTTCGGAGATCGACCGGTTCAACAGGCAGCGCCTGGCCACTATCTATGCGAATCTGGAAAATCTTGACCTGGGCAGGGCAACACGGCAGGTTGAAGCCATCGTGAAGGACATGAAGCTTCCGCTCAGCTACACCAGCGCCCTTACCGGGCGGGCAAAGCAGATGGGCGAGGGCATACAGAATATGCTCCTTGCTTTTATCCTTGCGTTTGTCTTTATGTATATCGTGCTTGCAGCCCAGTTTGAAAGTTTTTTACATCCCATAACCATCTTGCTGGCGCTTCCCCTGACCCTGCCGTTTGCGATAGTGTCGCTTCTGCTGCTTGGGGAAACCTTGAATATATACAGCCTTCTCGGCGTGTTCATGCTCTTCGGCATTGTGAAAAAAAACGGCATCCTGCAGATCGACTATACCAACACACTGCTGGCGCGCGGCATGCCGCTCAAAGAGGCGATTATAGAAGCAAACCATGCCCGGCTTCGCCCCATCCTTATGACCACCCTCACCCTCATCGCGGGCATGATCCCCATAGCGCTCGGCACCGGGCCAGGTGCTGCGTCACGAGCTTCCATGGCGAAAGTCATCATCGGCGGCCAGGCCCTGTCCCTGCTGATAACGCTTCTGATCGTGCCGGTAGCTTACTCCCTGTTTGAAGGAGCCAAGGCGCGCCTCGGCATGGTGAAGACAAAGCCGGGTGTCATCGAACCCGCCGGTCATGCAATCCTCGATAATCCCGATGCATAAGAAGGCACAAGGCCGTATCCCCCGGTGCCCTGACCGCAACCAGTCAGGACTGAAAAACCGTGCTGCGCTGTTGAAAAAGAGGCCGGATCTGCGTGTCTCTCACGTCGGGTTTTCATAAAAAATGTAGGTGGAAAAATCGCTGACCTCAAAATAGACCTTCTTCTCCCCCTGGTCCACCTGGTAGTTGAAATTCGCGTCGATATACCCGTACCCATAGCGGTATGCCCGGGCCTCCCGATCGCTGGTGCCAAGCGCTGTCGACATTTTATCAATTTTTATAAAGCGTTTCATGAGTTTGTCGCCCGCATAGATGTCAAGCACGCCGTCAGTGCCGGTCCAGTTTTGAATGCTGCGGCTGATGCGGTTCTGCGACTCCTGCGTGCAGGCTGCAAGGCACAGGGCCATGATGCAGGCAGCATAGGCAATACGGTATTTTCGATCCATTGTTTTCACCTCCTGTATTAATTTATTTCGGGCAGCGGCGTGTCCCTGGTCGGCGCCGGCAGAATCGGGTATTCAACCCTGGGCTGCACGCCGGTGGTTGCTTTTAAAAAATCGGCGATCTTTTCAATCTCCTGCTGCGTCAGCTTGATCCCCAGCTGCGCCGAGCTCATGATGCCCACGGACTCTTTCAGGCACCAGACCTTGCCTGAATGGAAATAGGGGGTCGTAAGTTCGATATTGCGAAGCGATGGCGATTTGAATACATACTGATCAGACGTTGCGCCCGTGAGCTTGAAGCGGCCCGTATCGCCTGCGGTGATTTCCGCTTTGGGCTTTTCCATAACGCCGAAGGGGAAATAGCCTGTGCCGCCCATATTGACCCCGCCATGGCAGGCAGCGCAGCCCTTGTTCATGAAAAGCTGCAGCCCGTCTTTCTCCTGTGGGGTCAGGGCTTTTTCATCCCCCGTCAGGAATTTGTCAAAGCGGGAGTCGGGTGTGAGCAGCGTTGCCTCGAAGGCCTCTATGGCTCTGGCCATGGAGTCGAACGTCACGGGATCTTTATCGGCGCTGAAGGCTTTCCTGAATCTCTCAACATACTCCGGCATGCTTTTCAGGGTCTTGACGACATTCTCGGGACTGTTGTTCATCTCAACGGATGCCTGCACCGGCCCCTTGGCCTGCTGCATCAGGTCAGTGGCGCGGCCGTCCCAGAACTGGGCTATGTTGAATATCGAATTGAGTACGGTCGGAGAATTTCGGCCGCCCTTTTGCCACTTGTGCCCCACGGATGTCTCCTGAAAATCGGCGCCGCCAAGTCCCAGGTTATGGCAGGTATTGCAGCTGATAAGGCCGCTGCGCGAGAGGCGGGGCTCGAAATAGAGCATTTTACCAAGTTCAACCTTTTCCGGTGTTACGGGATTGTGGTCGATCGCCGGGGATGTTTGAGGAATCGGTTTGAACAGGGCTTGCGCCTGCTGCATGAGCGGATCGGCCGCGACCGCAGGCAGGGCAATTGAGCAGAAACCAACGGAAAAAGATACGAGCAGCAACAATTTTTTCATTGCATCCTCCCTAACCCGGACAAGCCGGAACAAAATATTTATTATGTATGGCCACAGAAAACACCCGTCCTCCGAAGCATTTCTGCTTGTCCTCCGCACGTCCTCCCTCCGTAGCACTGCGGAGGGTGGACAGAATAACACTGAAGTTTAAAATCTCTTTCGGTGAAAATCTGTGAAGTTCTGTGGCTGAAACATTTCATGGCCTGCTGTTTTGATCATTCAGTATTGGAATTTTGTATTTGTTTCGTGCTTCGATATTCGCATTGTGAATTTTTCCTGCCCTAAGAAACGAAGGTAATAACAAAAAGACTAACCAAAGATATTTGAAATTTGTCGTTAGTCTTCTGGTTCATTTATTCGGGCTAAGTGCTCGCATAAAAAGCTGCTTTTTTTGCCAGAGCCTTCGCTCGCACCGCCCGCAACTGCTCTCACCAGAAGCCTAACAATACAAAATGTGAGAGCAAAATTATCAGATTAATATATGTAACAATCTAAAATATCAATAACCCCCCCCTCTTCAAAGGCAACGGCTTCGTTATCGTTTCATTCATGTTACATGCTTGCCAAGCACTACTTTCCCTTTGAAAAGCCTATATGCATACATGGTATAGCCAATTACAAATGGCATGCCTACCAGGGCGATAATAAGCATAACCGTTAACGTCAACTGCGTTGATGAAGAATTGGAAAGGGTAAGACTCAGTGCCGGATCATTACTTGCAAGAACTAAATTAGGATAGTGAATAGCACCAACAATGCCCCATAGGCCCGCAAATGACACTGAGGACATGAAAAATGCCTGCCCATCTTTGCCTTTGTTTAAAGCTTGCCGGGTGAGAAACCAGGCAGCTACTACTATAACGCCGGCAGCATACGCGAGCATATTGCCTGCTATGCCGCGCATAAAGATTAAGGCTAAAATAAAACAGAGAATCAGCAGCACAATAAAAACAACCCCTATGGTCCGCGCTATGTTCCGTGCATTTTCCTGAAGCGAGCCGGTTGTTTTCATGGCTGCATAGGTGCTGCCCTGCAATAATATGGCTGAAAGCCCTAAAAGACCAACCATTAAAGGAAAGGGGCGCAGCAGGGTAAAGAAATTACCGGTAAATTCCATCTGCTCATTTAAGGGAATTCCTACCACAACATTTCCCATCGCCACTCCATAGAGCAGTGACGGCAGGAAACTCCCGATAATAAATGCCCATTCCCAGAGCCTTTTTCTTTTTTCATCATAGCTCCGGAATTCCAAAGCTATTGCGCGGAAAATAAGCGCAAACAAAACAAGCATGAGCGCCAGATAAAATCCGCTGAACACCGTGGCATAGACATGGGGGAATGCCGCGAACAGCGCGCCGCCGCCGGTGAGCAGCCAGACCTCGTTTCCATCCCAGAACGGACCGACCGCATTAAAGAGCACTCTTTTATCCTCGTCTTTTTTTGCAAGAAATGGCACCAGAGAACCTACGCCCAGATCAAAGCCGTCGAGGATTGAATAGCCAATCAGCAGGACGCCGATAAGTACGTACCATATATTCTGCAGGAAAATTAAAGCTTCCACCTGACACCTCCTGTGTAGAAATAGATTACTTAGCTGTTCAATTAAAGTCTTTTTAATAACCCGGAGCTGTTTTTTCAGCGGGCCCTTTTTTGACTATTTTCACTAATATCCTGATGAACAGTACAAACAGCACAAGATAAATGAGGCCGAACATAATCAAAGAAAATAATATCTGCCAGGCAGGAACTACAACTGAAGCGGCATCTGCGGTGCGTAAAACCCGGTACACCGCCCATGGCTGCCTGCCGACTTCTGCTGCAATCCAGCCGAACTGATTGGCAAGATGGGGCAGCAGAATCGCAAAAAGCATTATTTTTAAAAACCAGGGTGTGTCCCCGATCCTGTTCGTCACAAGTAACACAGCGCCGATAACGGTTATGGCGGCAAACAGCATGCCTAATGAAATCATTATATGATAGGACACAAACGAGAGAAAAACCGGCGGCCTTTCATCCGGCGGAAATTCATTGAGACCTTTTACCGTTGCATTGGGATCAAGATACAGAAACAGGCTCAGCAGTTTAGGAACGCCAATATACAGATACGTTTTCTGCTTTTCAGCATCCGGGAACCCGAAGAGCGCCAGGGGAGCTCCTGCGGTGGTCTCATACAGTGCTTCAAAAGCAGCAAGCTTTTCAGGCTGGGTCTTTCCCACCTGTACGGAATGGGCGTGCCCAAGAAACAGCTCTGCTATGGAGGCGATGACCAGGATAATGACCGCAATTTTCAGCGCGGCTTTGGCATACGCAACATCGCGCTTTTTAAGGAGAAACCATGCGCTTATTCCTGCCACGAGAAACACGCCGGTAATCCATCCGGCAACCATGGTATGGACATAGCGAATTATCGTAGAAGGGTTGAGTGCGGCAGCGAAAAAATCCTTTAAAACCGCCCGGCCGCCCTCAATGGCAAACCCGGCCGGTGTTTGCATCCAGGAGTTTGCGATAATAATCCACACCCCGGAAAGATGTGCGCCAAAGAATACTAAAAATGCAGAAGCCCAATACGCCCGTTTCGATACCCGGTCTCTGCCGAAAATGAGAACCCCGATAAAGACCGATTCAAGGAAAAATGCAAACACGCCCTCTGCCGCAAGGGGCGCGCCAAAAATATCACCCACCATGCGTGAATAGTTTGACCAGTTCGTGCCAAAGGAAAACTCCATGACAATGCCGGTTGCGGTTCCAATAACGAATACCAGTCCCAGGATTTTAACGAAAAAGTCAGTCAGCTTTTTATAGAGCTCCGCATTTTTTCTCACGTACAGGGTTTCAAAGATCAGGATGATAAGGGTAAGGCCAAAGGTGAGCGGCGGAAACAGAAAATGAAACCCTACGGTGAAAGCAAACTGGATACGAGATAATAAAACAGCATCCATAGTTCATCCCTCCCTATTAGTTGCATTACATATTGCTGCTGCGCAATTCTGGTTCTTGTTTATTGCTGAAGGGCACGAAGGGCACCGTCGCTGGTAAATATATACCGGTGATGATTATGTGTAAATAAAAAACCCTCGCAAGATATGTGCCGGGGTTATGCGGACAAAAAACAGCGATGCGATTAAAAGGTTGTGGCGTGATGCACGGGCTGATAGGGAATATTGATCCCTTAGCAGTTGTTGTTTTTTCTGCAACAAAAATTCGAAATACGAGAATATCGAAGCACGAAACAAATTCAGACCTCCTGACCCGCAGGGCAGCATTTTTAAAAAAGCAAGGAAAGGTAAGGAGGTAAAAAAGGAGCGGACAGAGGCATAGAGAAACTGAAATGATCCTGAAATCAACCGAAGAAAG
>Ga0172371_10007558_pt1 | contig 15436 bp, 19 predicted proteins | sample Lak12m_FD_114543 | JGI IMG/M metagenome (GOLD analysis project Ga0172371, IMG submission 114543) | Freshwater microbial communities from Kabuno Bay, South-Kivu, Congo - kab_022012_12m | ecosystem: Environmental > Aquatic > Freshwater > Lake | place: Democratic Republic of the Congo: South-Kivu... | reverse complement strand
TAACAGTAAAAAATGGCACGGAATAATAGATTCATTAGCCAATAACGGTATTAAAAAAGATAACATTGAAGCTTATGATTACAATCGGATCGGATATAATTATCAAATGACCGAGATTCAAGCAGCGTTAGGAATCGTACAGCTGGGTAAGCTGGACAGACTTAACAGAATAAGAAGGAGAAACGCAAATTTGTATAAGAAAATATTCGAAAATATTGATATAGTTTTTCAAAAAACTACCGACGATACTGAAAATGCATATTTCTATTTAACAGGTTTGCTACCTGAATATTTAACTGAAAAAAGAGATAGCTTTTTGGCTAAAGTGAACGAGAGAGGCGTACCAATAAAGAATCTATATCCATTGTCTCTGCCCGAAGTGGAACTGCTTAAAGGCAGAGTTCCTGATAATTGTCCTGTAGCAAAAAAGCTTACTAAAAGGCTATTTAATCTTTATGTAAACCCGGGCTTAGGAAAAGACGACATTATCAAGTTTGCTGGCATTTTTAATAAAGTTTACAAAAGTTTAGACAAATGATAGGCAAAAATAACAGAAAAAGAATTGTCATAACGGGTAGCAAAGGTTGTATAGGGTCAATTTTAAAAAATGGTCTCAAGGGTCTTGACATTTATAGTTTAGATTTAAGTGAAAAAAACAATGGAAAAAATTTCAAGATAGATTTAGCTAAGAACTATACAAAATTAATAGAAATATTTCGGGGCAAAGACGTAATTATACATCTAGCTTGGAATTTTTTTGAGGATTTTCCTAAAGAAACAATTGATTTCAGAAATAAGTTAATGGCTGAAAACGTCTACCGTGCGGCGGTAAAAGCCGAAGTAAAAAGAGTCATAGTCGCGAGTTCGGTGCATGCTAACGATTATTCCAAGACGAAGAAGTTAAAATTATTTGATACTGGCTATCCTTTGCCTGACAGCCCTTACGGAGCATCTAAAGTATATATTGAATCCTTAGGTAAATATTATTCAAAATATCATGGTTTAGAAATAATATGCGTAAGATTTGGAGGGGTAAACATTTATGATGCTCCTATTTTTGAAGAAGACCCTAATTATGATAAAGTATTGCTTTATAGAAAAGACTGTGTGAGTTTGTTAAGGTCTTGCATTGAGTCAGAAAAAATTCCAAATGATTTTCAAATATTAACGGCAGTATCAAAAAACAAAAGCAGAGTTCACGCTATAAGCAACTTTTTAAATTGGCAGCCTAATTTTCCAAAAAGATGAAAGGATTAGATACTTTGGTAATAGCGGTAGGAGGAAAAAATAAACGATTGTCTGAATATTTTAAAAATATAAATTTTCATAGCACAAAGACACTCTTCGCCGTAAAAGGTCAGCCATTATTGAAATATATTATTGATATGGCTTTGGACACTGGATATAATAGGGTTTTTCTTTTAGCCAGCTTCTATGAAAATGAAATCCGGAAATTTATTAATGTCTACTATAAAAATCAAAATATTACGTTAATTTCTGGAAAAAAAGAAGGGGAGAAAGGCGGTGTTGCTAAGGTTCTATCTTTGATAAGCGACCAATTAGACCGTCCATTTCTTTATTCAGACGGAGATATCTTGTTTGAGCCTCATTTGATTAAGGAAATTTCAAAATCTGATGATTTAGATAAGATTCTAATGAGATGCGTTGTCAGCCCTGATGATCTAGCTTCTACACATTCAAGATTTTTTATCCACAATGATAAGTTGTCAAATATTGAAATTCGTTGCAAAGGATACGAAAAAACACCAAATAAGATATTAAATGGATACTGCAGTCTCGGATTGATAGCCATAAATAATAAAATTTTTACTTTTATGCCGGAGTATAAGGAAATGAATGACCTGGATGTTGTCGCAAATAAAATATTTAAGAAAAATTCAAATTTGGTCGGTTATAAAATATACAGAGGGGGTTGGCTTAGTATCCATAACAAAAAAGACATTGACAGAATTAACAATGAATATTACAGTAAACTGTTTAGATCATTAAAATAACACGGGGAAGGAGGTGAAACCCATGGTCAGCCTAAGGGAAAATTTTCTGGCTCAATACGGAAACAGATTCAACCTTAATTTGTCGTTGCCATTACGGCTACAAAAGAGACAACTCCTAAGGTACTTGGGGCTTCCGGGCAACAAAGATCTAATTCCTTGCCCAGCTTCAGAAAAAAAACAAGTCTTATCCTTATTCAAAAAGTATTCAAGCATGGGTTTCCCCTTCCTAGTCTTAGTATCAGAGAAACCTTCCCCTAAAAGAATCTCGCCGCTTTTCTTAGTAAATGATGAAAACAATATTATATGGCGGGACGATGAGGGGAAAAAAGAAGGTATAACCCAAGCTGCTGCTTTGCGAATAATATCAGACTACTATCAATCGGCATGGCTAGAATTCTCCAACTACATATGGGGTCCTGCGACTGTTGCCGGGAGACTAATCTATACGGACTTAGATCGACAGGACATTGAGCTGCAAATGGGGGTTATCCCAAGCCAACTTTTATTTTTGGATGGGAGTAGGGAGATTCCTCCTGTCTATAGTGGTACCTTGAGTTTTTTCAATCTCGAGCCGATGAATTATTGCGAGGATGCAGACAATTTGAGGCATACGGGGTATAGCCGATTATTTTCCTTCACTACCGTCCGTAAAATTGCCAGAAGCTTAGGGAGTTGCTGTTATGAGGGTTTTCAAGAGCTTGCAAAAATAGCACCCTTGCCGACCCTGGAGTTTGGAATAGTTAGAAGTCAGAGATACATTTTCATAGACATAGACTGGCCATCCCAATGGAAGGAGCGCTAAAATGAGTAAGCAAGAAATATCAATGCTTGTTGTTAAGCCCGATGGTGTTGCCAAAGGACTTGTTGATGAAATTCGGCAGATCATCCTTTCTTATAATCTTGAGATCGTCGAGGAGGCGGTTGAAACACTTAATCCAGGTACTGTGGAAAAACTATATTGGGAAATCGACGATATTCGTCACCGTGATTACTTCTCACAGTTGATCGAATTCATGTCTTCCGCCCCCGTGCACATTTTTATTGTTCAAGGGATAGATGCTGTTAGCAAGATCCGTGCTATCATCGGCAAGCGCATGCCGGCATCTGGCATAAGACAACGTTGGGCTGAGAGTATCATTCATAATGTGGCTCACGGACCTCATTCTCCAGAGAGGGCTAAAGAAGAAATTTTTCTTCTTACGGGAAAGGAGATATGAAATGAAAAAAGTTTTTCTGATTGGTGGAATGAGTGAATCTGGCAAAAGTACCCTTGGGCGCTATCTAGATTCAAAGGGGATCCCCCGGCTGAAAATAATATTTTTCCTCAAAAGGATCATGAATCGTGAGGGTGCAACGGGTGATTTTTCTGCTTGGAATGAGCGGAATGTCAAGGAACGCCCAAAATGGGTACGGAGCGTGTTTACTAAGGAGTTTATCGCAGTGACCTCGGAACATAAAATCGAGTATTGCGTTCTTGAGAGTCTCTATGGGCCGGAGTTGGGTGTCTATATGAAGAAGGCCCTGGGTAGCGAGAAGGTTATCATCATATATGTTGATATGGACGTAAACATGCGTTTGCAGCGGCAGATGGTGAGACAAAACCTGTCCACTTTAGAAGAGGCCGGAGCTCTTCTTCATCCTCGAGACGAGATGAAAAAAGAGTGGGGAGTGCCTAATATAAGACCTGTTGCTGACTTCGTCATCGACAACTCAGGTACAATCGAAGAGTTGCAGAAGGTCGCAGATGGTATCATCAAGCAACACCTTCCGGAATTTGCTCCCAATCGAGGATGATTGTAGAATATGGGGATTCTCAAATGTAGGATCCCCTCATTTATTAATAAATATGGACATGAACAAAGTTTTGCTCGGCAGAAAAATAACTCAAAAAGAAAAGGAGTTTTTATTCTGGGACAAATATTGGTTAGACAGGATAAAATATTTTAAAAAAAGAGGAGATATTTTCGAAAGTAAATTTAGGTGGGGCTATTATATCAATCAGAAGCTTCACGAACATTATAAAGAAATAATCGGCGACTTCTCTAAATTGAAAATTATGGAGTGCGGATCTGGTAGTGGGTTTAACAGTTGTCTAATGGCAACAGAGGGTGCGGATGTTACTGTTATTGACATATCACCTAGGTCGATACAATATATAAAAATTGTCGCCGGCAAATTTGGTTTAAAGGACAAACTAAATTATTATTGCGGAGATTTTGATGCTTACACTTCTCCCGAAAAATTTGATGTTATCTTCAGTGGTGGACTGTTGGAGCACTATTCGGATAAGCAAATTATTAAAATCTTAAAAAAAATGAAGTGCCAGTTGAACCCCGGGGGCAAGATAATAGCTACTTTGCCAAATCTCCGATCTCTAGAGGGCGTTTTCCGTCTATCAAGGAGTTTTTTTAAAAGAGAAAGGAGATCAGAGCGTTTTATAAGCTATGAGAAGCTAATATGTTTAATGAGAGAGGCTGGGTTGGAAAATGTAAAGGTTATTCCTCTAAACTTCTTTCTACCATCGTTTTTCCCTGGTTCGATGGCAAATATGATCAGTAAAATCAATCTAACTAAATATTTGAGGTCTTTGACATGGCTTTTTAGTGGCGTAGGAGAAATCAAAAAGGGCGAGCAAGACGCAAAAAGGTAATATTTATAGTATAATTTATTGAAGAGAATACTGAAAATAAATGAAAACTTCTAATCTATATAAAAACCTGGAAGATGATTTCATTAAGCCCGGATTAACCGATGACTGGTTCCAGTATATGGGCTCCGTGGCTGATTTCCTGACGAACAATTTTAAAAAACGATCCATGGGGCTGGTTTGTGATTTTAATACCGAAATTGACAAGGTTTATACGGCTGTATTCCCTTCTGAAGGGGTAATGCGGAAAATTCTAAACAACAACGAAGAAAATGCTTTGCTTTTTGTACACCATCCCTCGATTTGGGACATTCGTAACGCCCCAAATGTTTTCTGCCAGATGGACAGGAAATTACTCGAGCAGTTCCGAGAAAAAAGAATCTCAATATATAACTTACATGTTCCACTAGACAATTTTAGTGAGTATTCTACAGGGACTTCCTTGGCTAAAGCTCTGGCTATCAAAATAATAAAGCCGTTTGCCTCATATTACGGTGGATTCGCTGGCATTGTTGGCAACATAAAATATTCTTCAGTCAATCAATTGGGCTTGGAGTTCAACAAAGCATTGGGGCATAAAACTAGTTATTATAAGTATGGAGATGATAAGGTAAAAAATCATAAAGTAGCATTAGTTACTGGAGGGGGATTTTTTGTTGATGTTTTAAAGGAAGTGGTAAATGAAGATGTAAATACTTACATTACGGGGATAACGGCGAAGAACAGCCACTCAGCCGAAGCCCATAGGTTTGCCGAGGAAAACAAAATCAACATTCTAGGCGGTTCCCACTACTCCACCGAAAAATTCGCCTGTATGGCAATGTGTGATTATTTCATAAAACTGGGCTTGCCGTCTGAATTTATTGAGGATGAACCAGTGTTGGAGGATCTATGAGCTTGTGTTAGACAAATAATTGTAATTTTTAAAGATATTTATGGACAAAAAAGCGAATTTCCAAGTTGCCCTTAAAGTCATTTTGAAAAACGGCAAAGGGGAAATTTTGATTCTCAAAGTGCCTGATAGTTCACAAATGCCTAACTACTACGAATTTCCCGGTGGTAGGATTGAAAAATCTGAAATTGCATTGCCGTTCAAAAAGATTATAAAAAGAGAAATCGAAGAAGAACTGGGACACAATGTTAAATACAAGCTAGAGTGCTCCCCAGTTGCAATTGGCAGGCATTTTTCTTTTTTAGATTATCCAAAAAATAAAAAGAGACAGGATTTTCTCTAGGTGTTCTTTGAGGCCAAATATTTGGTTGGGGAAATAAAGATATCCGATGAACATAAGGAATATAAATGGGTTAGGCTAAATAAAAATAATCTAGAAAAATATTTTATTCGCGGCCCCTTGGAAGGAATGCAAAATTACTTTTCTGGATCATAACTTTCGTTGGGATGGCAAACATAAGTTCAAACTATGGACACTAAAGTTAAAATTGGAGTGGTTATAGAAGATAATGCCGGCGAGAAGATTCTGTTGATTAAGGAAGAGATCGAAAAGAAAGATCGGCCGCTTTGGAATGTGGTTAAAGGCAGTTATGGTGATAACGGTGACGAAAGCGTCTTTGAAGCAGCCAAAAGGGAGTGCATGGAGGAAGTATCGGTTAAAGTAGAGTTGGCCGATGCTTTAGGCGTTTATATTTCTAAAGAAGGCGATCGGATGAGAATCCAGTTTAACTTTATTGCTAAAATCATTGAGGGAGAGCCAAAAGTTGCGCCAATGGACGAGCAAAAATCCAGGGATGAGTTTATCCAAGAGATTAAGTGGTTCGACAAGAAAGAGCTCTCGAAAATGGGTCCAGAAGAGTTTATTTCCAACAGAAGTCACCAAGTCATCCAGGATTGGCTGTCTAGCCCAAGATATCCATTGGATACCTTTAAACACGTTGAAATCTAGCAAAACAGGCCTAATTTTGACAAACTTTAATACATCTGTCGGACGAGGCAAAAACCACTTTGAGTGTCCCATTGTGTCTCACACTGTCTCATTCAGCTCCTAGCGCAGAAATCCCCCTGAAACCGCGACCCAATCTCCTCAAATTTCGGCTCTTTCCTGAAGCCTAAAAACGCCCTATAATGCTCACTATAATAAAGTTCCAGACCGAGGTTGCCCGCAAACCAAAAAACCGCATCGTTCAAGCACAAATACGGACATAAATAAAAGGCAGCCATACAATAGCTGCCTTAATTTTGAGCTTGATTTACTTCTTGCCCACAAGATGAAGATATTTTGCAATCTCATCTTTTAATTCCTCTGTTGCCCCAATTTCTTCATCAAAAAGCCAAAAAGCTTCATTGTGGCGAATCTTTTCATCAGTGCACCAAATCGGCTTAAGTATTTCACCTTCTTGGCTACGACGTGGAATAATGTGCCAGTGCAAGTGAGGGTGTTTGTTCCCTAATAATTCGATATTCATCTTTTTCGCCTTGCGAGCCAAACAAACTGCTTCGGCAACCTGACTCATTTCTTCCAGAAACTTCAGTTTGAAGTTTCTTTCCAGTTGGTGTAGTTCCGACTTGCACTCTTTGCAGAGAAAAATAACGTAACCGGTGTAATACTGGAAGTCCTCAAGAACTAAGTAGCCGGTTTCTAACTCTGCGATGAAATAGGGGTTTTCTCCTCTTTTTATTTGATTTATCCTCTCACAAACTAAACACGGTCTCTCCTTTAGCCTTGCTAACGCTTCTTCGGACATATGTTGCCTCCTTGCCTTTTGTATATTTCTAAAAAAATCATTGCTCTTTTTGTTTGTTTTAGTAAACCATAAATAAAAAAAATCTAAAAGCTATTTTACTTGTATTTAAGAAATTTTAATTGTGATATTGAATAACAACATGTTTCCAAATACGTTCCAAGTTCGTCCCACCCTCTCCGCCAAACAGGACAAAGGGTCAAGGTATCGCTTAATAGCATAGCTGTCAAATAAGTCCGCGACGGCCAGTTATAATGATAAGATTGAGTAGAGGGAAAAAGAGAATCTCAAAAAGATAGTTGAAGGTCTCAGAATAAAAGTAACACGCTAGAAACTACTTGGAACAGGAATTAAGACTACAGTTTATTTTTTAACCACAAATCCAACCCATCGTTAGGATATCTCGGGACAAGATGTATGTGGAAATGTGAAATTGACTGTTGGGCGTCTTTTCCGCTCGCATGTAGAAGATTAACGCCTGTTGCACCAAATTTTTTTATGGTATCCCTCGCGCTCTTTTGAGATACAATTGCCAACTCCGATAGGATTTTGGCGTCAATGTCAAAAATGTCTTGGAAATGCTTTTTGGGCACGATCAGGACATGCCCTTTGGCTATCGGCTCAATAGGTTCAAAAACTATACAACTTTCATTTTCGAAACGAATTACATCCTTTTCTCTTTTGTTGATGATTTGACAGAAAATACAGTTTTTCATAGTGCATATTATAACATATAAAAAGGGCGGCCGTACAAATTTTGTGTACGACCGCCTGTTGTGGAAAGAACTGCTGTTATTCTTCGAGATGCAACCTAAACCAGTTTCGTTTGCCCACTTGGAAAACGTCTCCTTCAACTGGATGAACTTGCTCCAGTAGATCAACAATCTTCTGATTGTTAAGCTTAATCCCTCCTTGCTTGAAAAGCCTGCGGATTTCAGTTGTGCTTCGCTGCCCGCCGAAGAATTGCTTAACAATATCCAGTACCAGAGTGGGTTTTCCCTCCACGGTAACAGTTGGAGCATCTTGAGGAGCTTGGCGTTGAGAAAATGCTTGATCGAACCAATCACGTTCTGCATACGCCGTTTCTTCTCCATGATACCTCCTCACGATCTCCGTAGCAAGTAGTTTCTTTGCTTCCATGGGGTTGGACTGAACCATTGACCTAAAGCGACTTAATTCTGATTCCGGCACTTCCGTGTAAACTTTGAAATACATAAGAATCAGGGCATCCGGCAAGCGCATTGTTCTACCGAACTTGTCTCTCGGTGAGTGTCCCAGTCCGATATAGTTGTCTAGACTCTTACTTTGTTTTGCAGCACCATCAATTCCCGGCGTAATTTTGGTGGTTATGATCACCTGCGGCCTTTGGCCAAACTTATCCTGGTAGAACCGACCTATCATCTCGTTAAAGAGCTGGTCTGAGCCGATGATCGTTAGATCTGATTCTAGCATGAAAGAGTCATACCCTTGCAATAATGGATATACAAGCTCATGCATGTAAATATCGGCGTTATCTGCAATACGTTTCTGGAACATATCGCGGGAAATCAATCGGCTATGTGTCACCAGAGACATAAGTTTTAGGAACTTGGACAGTGGCATAGCATTGTACCATTCTGAGTTTCTCCTAACCTCAAGTAGGCTTGGGTCATCAAAACGTAAAACCAGTTTGACCTGCTCAATGAATTCAGCCGTGTTCCGCTCGATTTCCTCCAAGGAAATCACTGGCCTGGTCTTGCTTTTACCGGTTGGATCGCCAATTTGAGTGGTAAAATCGCCGATCAAAAAGATCACCTTGTGCCCGAGGTCTTGAAGCTTGCGCATCATCCAAAGGTTAACGGCATGGCCGATATGCAAATATGGTGCCGTAACATCAACGCCGTACTTGATTCTCAGCTGTTCGCCGCTTCGGAGAAGTCCGTCCCATTCAATTTTTGAAAAAATATCCTCCGTTGTGCGACTGAAACTTGCATGCAAATGTTGTATTGTTTGCTCGTCCATCCTTATACTCCTTTCGCCAAGCTTATCCAACGCTTTACCTCTGGTAATTGCCGGCAAATCGATGATATCGGGAATACTTTGAATCCCCGGTAACGATTCACTGCTGTAAACTGCTACACACCTATATCCCTCTTCGCTGGCTTCCAGCAGGTCAATACGGGGATTGTCTCCGATCACGCATATTTCTGCCGAAATCAAGCCGTTTTCCCGGCGAACCGTCTCGTAAGCATCGAGCTTACTGTTCGTGTGCCAGTTCCGTCCGTGCACGAGGATCCCCGAAAAGCAATCGCGTATACCCAACACGTTAAGAACTCTAATAGCATGCTCGTATAGAGACAATGTTACGATAAACTTATCGGCGATAAGTTTATTCAGCATATAGTGAAGCGCTATGTTTTTCGTGAGGTACATTTCGGGGCAAAGCCTGCCGAATACTTCCCAGTGAAATGACACAACGTTCAAGCCGAACGCCTCTATTGCCTTGAGAGGAGTGGGATATTTACTTTTTTGCCATTCATACCAGTCATCAAATTTTTCATCGGAAATTTGCATCTGGCTCTGGAACCATCGCTTCATCAACGCGGACATGGAAGCAAAAAGAGGGTTTGTTCTCGGATAAAGAGTTCCGTCAAGATCAAAGATGTATGCTTTAATCATGCTGAGATACCTCCTGCTTCCAGAACAATTTTCATCGTAAACTTTTGCTTCTTCTTCATCAACGCTAGCGCATCGCTAAACCTTGATAATGGAAAGCGGTGGCTAATAAAGCTACGTAACATTTGGTAGTTATCTCGGATCATTTGTACCGCTTCTTCGAATTCTGAATAAACGTAGGCATTAGAACCTAACAGCCTTACTTCTTTTATGAAGAGGTTGCGGGGAATGAGCTGGTATGTGTATTCGTAGGCAAATACGCCCAGGACAACAATAGATCCTCCTGGTCGGATCGCTTCAATGCTTTCATTAAGCGTGTCGGGTTGGGCACGTCCAACTGTTTCATACACAGTATCGAATCTTTCGTGCGGCGTATTGCCCATAATTACCTTAATCCCCATACTTTCGACGAACTTTAGGTTTTCCTGATGGACTCCCTTGATCCACACATTGTAACCTTGCTTGTGCATAAACCATGCAAGTAAACAACCGACAGTACCATCTCCGATTATCAAACAATCTTGTGGCAGAGAAGCAGAGCCAGCTATCTTTACTGAGTGAACGCATACTGCAAGCACATCAGCAAGGACGTAAGGCTCAAGAGATCTCTGGTCGGTAATCTTGATAATATTCGATAGCGGAATATCTACAAACTCCGCAAAAGCACCAGGGATTGTTTTACCAATCGCTTGCGCCTGAATACATAAATTTTCTTGTCCGCGGATACACGGTTGGCACACACCGCAAGTTAGAATTGGCATTCCTACCACCCAATCATTTACGAAAATATCTTCCGTGCTTCCCTTGATTTCGGTAATCTGACCATAGAACTCATGGCCGAGAATTCGGGTATGCCATGAGGGCAAAAAATTGCTTGAAATCTTTGCTAGGTCAGAACCACATAAACCGACTTTCTCTACACGTATCCTTGCCCAATTTTCTGGCAAGACAGCGGGTTCGATATATTGAACTTCGATCCCGCTGTTAGTGAGTGCTGCTGCTTTCATAGCTAGCCTCCTGCGATCACTTCTAATGCTTTGTTACTGCCTCCTGTCGCATTGACGAATTCTCCTAGTTTTTGAAAACCTGCTCCGTTCCGAATTGTTTCAGTTGCCAGTTTAAAACCTTCTGCCAGCGTTGGCGACTTTCCGGCCAAAACAAGGATTCCCGCCGCATTTAGGGCGACTGTATCTTCGCATGGACCAGGCGATTTCCCTTTGAGGATTTTGATGGCGATTTGAACATTTTCGATAAGTGAATCTCCAGAGCATAAAACGTCTGGGTGGGATGATGGTTGTTGGGTTATTTCTGAAACCGAAATCTCTTCAATACTTCCGGCATTACCGCATTCAGCTTTTCCAACGAAATTGTGCTCGACAGTGCTGAGCTCATCAATAAAATGCACTCTGTCATGGCTTGAGACAACAACCATAAAGTTCTTGTAACCTAGCTCGACAAAAACGTCATGGGCCAACGAAATATTCGGATGTGACAAACCGTAGAGCAAAGCGTCACAAGCAATTGGATTAACAACTGCCGGCAAAGCAAAACTTAATGGCGTCGGACAGAACATTTTTCCTCCATATACGGCATCAAATTTTGGGATTAATTCTTCAATAGTGAACATCCCAAACTTAGTAGCGAGAAGGGTTTCAATCATTTCGTTGGTACCAATGGTTCGTGCTCCCACTGCATTTATAAAATCCTTGGATCCGCTAACGGAAGAAGTTGCCGCCGACCCAGGCTTGGCAACGTAAGCTCCGGCCGCACTAGCTACCAAGCAAGCCGTAGTCGAAATATTGAAGGTCTTGAATCCCTTTTTCCCACTTCCTGCGACTCCAATCAATTTCTCTCCTGGCGGCAGAACGGGCCGGTATCTCGTCAAGCCATCAATATTTAGAGCTGTCCTTATCAGAGTTATTACTTCTCCTACGGTGGGGCCTCTTACCATAAGTCCGGTAAGCATTGCTCCGAGTTGGATGTCGCGAGCTTTGACGTTAGGGTTGGTCAGGATCAGTCTAAACGCTTGTGACAATATCTCACTTTCAACAACCGCCCCGGCGTTGAGCCGGAAAAAGACCTCCGCTATTTCTTGATTCGGATCTCTGATTCTCATTTTCATTTTCTCCTTTTACTCTAGCCATAGCTGGCAAAGCTTGAATAAGTGCTTTGCGTAGTTGCTTTTTATAAGTGACCATCTTCTTGACTGTTTTTGGCATTCTTCATATGCTTCTCTTATCTCTCCTTCATTATAGAGGCTTACTGAAGAAATCATCTGGTACACTACGTTTATTTCCGGATATTGGGTAGCTTCTTCGCCGTGCATAATCAACCTGTCGATTTGATCGTACTGCATATCAACGGTTATTCCTGATTGAGGGAAGCTCTTTGACATTTTGGGATAACCACAGAAACCCCGAATGATACTGGAATATAACACCGCATAGCATTTTCCACGAAACCAATTCGGGTACTCTTCCCGTGCACGCCTTAACGTTTCTAATCCAAAACGAATATACCGATGTTCATCTATTCCTAGAAATACCAGTACGGCCTCATAGTCGTCGCGGGAAAGCAGTTCTAAGAAGTCGGCAACCATTAGATTCAGTGACAGTTTGCGACGATAACTCATTGTCGGATCTGTCTTGCCCCGTGAGGAGTAGAATTCATGAAGATCTTCTTCGACATGGGCAAACATCTCGTCATCCATAAACCGTCCCAAAAGATAGGACATTCGCAATGTCGTTAATCCATTGTACTGGGATCGCAAAACATTTGGCCGGGATTCGTCGAACCCAATCTTGAGTATGTAGGTCCGATAACGATCGGCCAGTTTCTGAGTTTCCTCGATAGGCATATTTTTCCCATTGTATGCGTCTAAATCTCCAAGGACAATCTGGGTTGGTATACCGGATTTTTGCATACGGACCGCCCGGAGAATCTGCGAAAGTGTTCCCATATGGGGAATACCTGATAAACCGAATCCCGTTGTTGCGATTGCGCGTTTACCATTTTGGAATGACTCTGAAAAATCGTTACCGTTAATGTGGCACAGCCACTGGCGTTGTAGATCCGATTTGGTTAAGCGACCTAAGGTGAAATCGATGTGTTCAAACTCCAAAGGGCTATAGCCAAATTCTCTCATAACGTTATTATAATACTCTGAGTCAAAGATTACCTTGCTCATTTTCTCCTCCAAACCAAGTTTTTAAGGTCCTTCTTAGGCAAACGGTCTGCCAAAAGATTACGCTATACTACAATAAATCTTGTTCTAACGCAATACTACGCACCAAGTTTCACTTCGTATTCAGAAATAAAGTATATAATTATAATTAATTTACCAATTTTAGATGAACAGGATTTAAATTTTTTCTTTTATGAAAGCATCTAATATTTATAAACAGCTAGAAAGTGATTTCATCAAACCGGGGTTAAAAGATGATTGGGCGCAGAATACGAACCAAATTTCTGACCTTTTGACAGAAAGCTTCAAACAGCGATCGATGGGATTAGTTTGTGATTTTGCTGACGAAATTAATAAGGTTTATACGGCAGTCTTCCCGTCCAACAAGGTAATGCAGGAAATCCTAGACAAAGGTGAGGAAAATATCTTGCTATTCGTACACCATCCCGCTATCTGGGATATCCGCAAAGCGCCAGAAGTTTTCCAGCAGATGAGTAAAGACTTGCTTGCAAAATTCAAAGAGAAAAAAATCTCAACCTACAATCTTCATGTCCCGCTGGATAACTTCGGAGAATATTCCACTAGCGTATCCCTGGCAAATGCTCTAGAGATTAAGGTTGAGAAGCCTTTTGGAGAGTATTTTGGCGCATTGTGCGGTATTTTCGGGGAATCTCCAAAAGCTATTGTATCCAACCTCAAGAATCGATTCGAGGATGTCCTAGGCCACAAGCCAAGCTTGTATGACTACGGAAATAATGAAATAATCAACCAAAAGGTGGCTGTTGTGGCAGGGGGCGGTAACAATATGGAGTTTTTGGAGAAAATCGCAAAAGAGGATATCAATGTCTTAATCACGGGGATAACAGCGAGAAACAGTCACTCTGACGAAGCCCATAGGTTTGCTGAGGAAAACAAAATCAACATTCTTGGCGGGACCCACTACTCTACTGAAAAATTTGCCTGTATGGCAATGTGTGATTATTTCAAGAAACTAAGCTTGCCCTCAGAGTTTATCGAGGATGAGCCAGTATTTGAAGATTTATAAAGATTCATCATGGTTAAAACTGATTTAATAAAACTATCCCAAAAAGTTAAAAAAGAAGCTGACGAGCTTCTTCATAAAACTGAATTGATCGGGTTTTTATCTGAACACGGCAAAGTCTTTATTTGGGGAAGCTATAAGCTGGATTTGATGATGGGCAGAGATATCGATATTAACGTTATTGACAAGGATTCAAGTAAGGACAAAACCATTGGTATTCTTAATAGTCTAATTAGAGAAAATAAGTTTAGGGGATATATTTTTTATGATTTTGTGAAAAGGCGTAAAAAAGGTTTTCCTAAAGGTTACTACATCGGTTTAAAAACTCGCTTCAAGGGTAATAAGTGGGTTATTGATATTTGGTTGTTGAGACAGACTGATCAAGAGAGTGATAAATTACTTAAAAACGTTAAGAAAAAATTAAATAAAGAGAAAAAACTTAAGATCTTAGAACTAAAACATCGATGTGTAAAAGAGAAGCTAGAAATACGAAGCCATCTCATTTACAAAGCAGTTTTAGAAAATAAAAAAATATTATGAATACTCAAATTAAAATCGGGGTTGTGGTTAAAAATAGCGACAAAATTTTTCTTATTAAGGAAAAGATCAAAAAGAAAGATCGGCCACTTTGGAATGTGGTGAAGGGCAGTTATGGTGATAACAGTGACGAAAGCGTCTTCGAAGCCGCCAAAAGGGAGTGCAGGGAGGAAGTTTCGGTCAAAGTGGAGCTAATCAGCGCCTTGGGTACCTATGTTTCCAAAGAAAGCGATCGGATGAGAATCCAGTTTAACTTTATCGCTAAAATCATCGAAGGGGAGCCAAAGACCGCTCCGATAGGCGAGCAAAAATTAAGAGACGAGGATATTCAGGAATTAAAGTGGTTTGGTAAGGAGGAACTCTTCAAAATGAGCCCAGAGGAGTTTATTTCCAACAGAAGCTACCGAGTCGTCCAGGATTGGCTGTCAGGCTCAAAATATCCTTTGGACACCTACAAACACGTTGAAATCTAGCAAAACAAGGCTATTTTGACAAACTTTAATACATCTGCCGGATGGGGCAAAAAACCGCTTTTGGTGTCTCGTATATTACAATCCTAGATAAGGTAGGGTAAAATTAGACTAACGGAAGCCGGTATTCTTGGAAGGAGTTACAATGCGTGTCTTGAGGGTCAAGCCTCGAAAATGAGACCGTAAACC
>Ga0172371_10007556_pt1 | contig 15437 bp, 16 predicted proteins | sample Lak12m_FD_114543 | JGI IMG/M metagenome (GOLD analysis project Ga0172371, IMG submission 114543) | Freshwater microbial communities from Kabuno Bay, South-Kivu, Congo - kab_022012_12m | ecosystem: Environmental > Aquatic > Freshwater > Lake | place: Democratic Republic of the Congo: South-Kivu... | reverse complement strand
TTGAAAAAAGTTTAAAAGAATATGATGCTCAAGGAGCGACTTTGGAAATTGAAAAGTTTGTCTCTGATCTCTCCACTTGGTACATCAGACGGAGCCGCGACCGCGTATGGGTGAATAGCGAAGATAAAAAAGATAAAGAAAGTTTTTACAGTAGTTTACATTTTGTTTTAGTTAATCTGTCAATAATTCTTTCTCCGTTTTTGCCGTTTATCAGTGAAGAAATATATGTTAATTTGACGGGAAAAGAGTCGGTACATTTAGAAAATTGGCCCGAAATAAATTTAGAATCTAGAATTCAGAATTCAGAATTGGAAAACAAAATGGAAGTTGCGAGAAAAATGGTTGAAGCCGGTCACAGCAAGAGAAAAGAAATGGGTGTAAAAGTGAGAGTTCCTTTGGCAAAATTGGAAGTTAAAATTGAAGAAGACTGCTCAAAAATCAAAGACGAAATTTGGGCAGTCGTTTTAAAAGAACTCAATATAAAAAATATTATTGTCAATAAAAAAATTAAATATCCGAAAAAAGAAGTTAAAATTTCTGAGGAAGAACTTACCTATGAAGGCGAATTAAGAGATTTTATGAGGTCAGCGCAGGCTAAACGTAAACAAATAGGGTTGAAGTCAACCGATTATATCGACCTTGATATTCCGGAAAAATTTTCCAAAAACGAAGCCTTGATTAGAAAAAGGCTGATGATAAAAAATAAATGAATCTTATCATTCCTTCAATTCTTCTTTCAGTTTTCAGCTTGTTTAATCTTCTTGGAATCAATGCTGGTCTTTTTTTCAATCAACTGATTTTTTTTCTTATTGGTTTTATCGTCTATTTCCTTATCAAAAATAAAATCAAACGGAATTTTTTCTATGTTAATAACCGTTTTTTTTATTTTTTATTAATTGGCCTATTAATTGTTACCTTTATTATTGGTATAGAAGTAAAAGGTTCAAAAAGATGGTTGAGTTTTTATCTATTTAATTTTCAGTCTTCAGAGTTTTTGAAAGTTTTTTTCATTCTTTTTTTAGCTGACTTTTTTTCCAAAAAAAACCTGATGGAAAATGTTCTTTCAAGGTTTTTAAAGAGCTTTTCATACTTTATTATTCCAACTTTTATTATTTTTAAACAACCTGATTTGGGAAATGCAGTTGTTTTCCTTTTTATTTATCTCTCAATGATATTTTTTTCTGATCACTATAAGAAAAATATCAGTTATTTGGCTGTTTTAACTTTGATATTTATGCCTTTGTTATTTCTTATCTTAAAAGACTACCAAAAAGCCCGTTTTTTAAGTTTTTTTAATCCTCATTTAGATACATCAGGAACAGCATACAATATGATTCAGGCAGTGATTACGATAGGAAGTGGTAAATTTTTTGGTCGGGGATTAGGGTTAGGGACGCAGTCACGGCTTTATTTTTTACCGGAAAATACCACCGACTTTGCCTTTGCTTCTTTAGTTGAACAGTTTGGATTTTTAGGCGGGTTTTTTGTCATTCTATGTTACAGTCTAATTATTTTTGAGATCGGTAAAAAAGTGGCTAGTTATTTTTTTCAGAAAGATAAGGAAGGGAGAATGGATTTTTTTTATTGCTTAGGACTGTTGAGTTATCTGATTTTTCAAATTATAGTTAATATTGGGATGAATATGGGGCTTTTGCCGATTGCCGGAGTTTCTTTGCCTTTAATCTCTTATGGTGGGTCGTCGATGTTGGCGATGATGATTGGATTGGCGTTGCTTCCCTAAATTTATTTTGTATAATTTAAGCTTATGGTTAAATATGCAGTAGTGGAAACCGGTGGAAAACAGTATTTAGTAAAAGAAGATGATTTGATTAATGTTGACAGAGTTAAGGCAGAAGAAAAAAGTAAGGTCGAGCTTGAGACATTAATGAGATTTGATAGTGAAGCAAAAGAAGTGGATCTCGGCAACCCAGTTTTAACAAAAAAAGTTCAGGCAGAAGTGGTATCTCATTTGAAAGGTGATAAGGTGAGAGTGGCAAGATTTAAGGCAAAGGTGAGGTATAGAAAAGTAAGAGGATTTAGGCCGTATTTGACAACACTTAAGATAATCAAGATTTAATTGTTATTTTTATTTTATGGCCCACACAAAAGCACAAAAAACCGTCAAAGGCAACCGTGATTCCCAAGCTAAAAGATTAGGAGTAAAGTTGTTCGGCGGTGAAAAAGCCAAACCAGGCTATATTATCATCCGTCAAAGAGGAACAAAAGTTAACGCCGGTCCAGGGACTCTTCTTTCCCGTGATTTTACCATCTTGGCTTTGAAAGAAGGAGAGGTAAAGTTCTATAAGAGATTGGGGAAAAGCTTTGTCAAAATAGTGTAAAATTTCTTCATGGATCTGCCCGAGGAAAATTTTATCAACAAAGCAAAGTCTCTTAAAAAATTAGTTGAGTCATCTGGGCTGAAAAAAAAAGAGGTCGCAAAAAAATTAGGATTAAAGCCTTCCTATCTTTCTCATATCTTACGTCTTAATCGGTTGCCGGAAATGGTCATTGACGGTTATTATTCAGACTTAATCACAATCAGTCACCTTTTTGTTTTATCACGGTTAAAAGAAAGACAACAGTTGACAGAGATATATGAAAAAGTTTTAGCGGGAAATTTAACGGTTAAAGAGACGGAAGAAAAAGTTCGGGAAGCTTTGTATCAGATAAAGACAAAAGGAAGTTATCTTAAAGATAAAGAAGAGCTGATTAAAAGATTTAAAGAAAAGTTTCCAGAAATTACCATTAAGATTATTCAAACGAGAATTAAGGGAAAGATTATTTTTGAAGTAAAAGGTGATTTGGGAAAAAGTTCAAAAGTAATTAAAAAGTTAGTTAAAAAATTAACGGATTAGTAATCACCCCCATTTTATTAGCCGGAAAGTATCGGTAAAACACCTGGCCGATGATGCTCTCAAGGGGAACAGCACAGAACTCGCGTGAATCAGAAGAGCGTGGTCGATTGTCACCCATAACAAAGAGATAGTTTTCCGGAACTTTATAATCGACGTTTTCTTTGGTGCAGCCGGCATCCCAGTTGTTGGTTTTGGCAGAAATATACTTTTCGTTAAGGAGAACATTATTGACACGGACGTCGCCATTAGTAATATTTATCGTATCACCGGGCAAGCCAATGATTCGTTTAATATATTCGATGTCAGGATTTTTTGGTGATTTAAAAACGATGACGTCTCCCCGTTCAAGCTTTCTGAATTTATAAGTAATCCGACTGGTTAAGATATATTCTCCAGAAAGAAAGGTCGGCTCCATCGAGGCGCCCTTAACCTGGTTGGGAGTGAGGATAAAAAGGTAGACGACGATGAACATTGAGCCGATAAAAACCACTGTTTCCAAGATATCCATGACAAAGTCAATAATGGCTTTTATCGCTTTTGACATAAGATATGATTGTAGGAAAAAAAAGAGGGAAAAACAAGGAGGAAAAAAATTGCTATAATATAGCTAGGATCCGTAGCTCAGTTGGCAAGAGCGTTGCATTCACACCTGCCCGCTAAGCCGAGCTTGTAGCTCAGCGGCAGAGCGTTCGGTTCACATCCGAAAGGTCGATGGTTCAAATCCATCCAGGCTCACTTAGGCGAGACAGGCGGGTTGATTATATTTTCTTTCGAAATTTATAATCGTAGATAAAGACTCCAATTAAAAATAATAAAAGTCCCCAAGCTATATAAGGAACAACGGTGACGATAATATCAATATAAGACATGCTATTTTCTAATATAAAAAAAATATAAATATGAAATTAGTATTAAGACAAAAACTCCCGTTAACATTGATAATGAGTAATTAGCGTTCATTTTTTTATGATAAATACAGATAAAAAAATTATTAATATTGAAATTATAATAAAAAAAATAATGTAAAACAACACTTTACTATCTATACCTGCTCCTGATATCAGCGGTCCAGCAGTCGATATCGAAATAAATGCAATAGATAAATTCATTAATCCTTCAGCAATTAATTTTCTCTGATTTAAATTAAGCTTTGACATTTCTCTTCGAGATAATTTTTTTCAGATAGTATCCAAAAACACTTAAAATCGGAATGGCGCTAATAATAATTTCTAAAAGATTATTTTTCTTCTTCGTCTGTTTTTTTATTTGTGATCCTAAAACCATTCCTTTAGTTTTTGATGAGGTAATAGTTGGTGAAGGATTAATGTCAGTTAATGAGCTAATAAGAGATTTGTTTGAGGTAAACAGTGGTTGGTTAGAAATAGGAGAAGAGGAATTGGAATTATTAGAAGAATTATTAGAAGACGGCGAAGAGGTTGAGATGGCTGTTGGTGTTGGCGTTAAGCTGGGAGTGGCAGTTGGCGTGGGAATGATTGTTGCCGTAGGTGTCGGAGAAGGAAATTGGTATGTATCAACCTGTTCGTTATTAGTTTTTCCATTAATCTCTTCCCAGACATCGTTATTCTCAGTAATCTGGCCAACAATAACCTGAAAGCTACCTGATTCTGTTCCTTTAACTTTTAGCTGATAGTTTCCAGAAGGAGCATTATCAATAAATATAACTCCTTCGTCTTCTAAATATTTTTTATCATCGATAGTTACCTCTATAGTTGCTGGCGATTTAATAAAAAAAATCAGGCTGGGACTAATAATAGTTTTTTCTCCTTCAATAATTTGACTATCTTGGTAATTTATCTCCAAAGTGTCAAGAATTTTTTTAATCGCTTCCTTTTTATAGATAAGCTCTCCGTGATCTAATGGTAAGTTATATGAATCGTCATCGTTATTTTTAGCACTTTGGCTTAAAACTAGGTAGTCACCCTTATCTTTAAAAGTTTCAATTGGTTGGCCATCTTGATAGTTACCAAAAAGTTGATTTAAAGAACTGGCAGTGGTCACCTCATAACCAGCAACTGTTGACAGCTCGTCTTTTTCACCATAGATCGCGGTAAAAAAAGGAAAAATTTTACTGAAGTCTTTATTATAAGTGTTTAAGGTCTGATTAGAAATTTTTAACGAGTTGCTGTCTATAGATTGGCCGTTTTCATCTTTCAAAAAACTGAAAGTCGGGAAAAGATCATAAGCCACAGGAAGGATATTTTGAATAATTTCTTTGTCAGTTTGAAACAAACCACGATTAAGGTTAATAATAATTTTTTCTGTCAGCCATAAAAAACTGTTTTCCCGATCGATTTCACCGGCCTCAAGAGGTTTGTAGACCTGAACTACACCATAATGAGGCGAAGCGACTGTCACAAGCTTTTCGACTTTATTTTTATCTAAATATTTTTCGCTGTAAACTCTGGCGACCAAACCGCCAAGAGAGTGACCGATTAATTGGAAGTTAGTTGTTGGAAATTGGTTATTAGTTGTTAATTTATCGAGATAGTTGTTTAAATCATCGGCGATATTATCAAGTTTTTTTCTCCAGTCATAAGTAAAAACAAATAAGTTTTTATTTTCTTCGTAGCCTAAATTTTTTAGCGTAGTTATTAATCCGTTATATTCTTTGATAAAAGAAAAAAGATGCCACTGATTATAGTCGACCGACTGATTATGAAGGATTGCCTCTTTATTCCAAGAAGCCATAAAGCCGGGAATAATAACTATCGGAGTCTTGACGATTGGCGTTGGAGTAGCTGTAGGTAGGAGACAGGCTTCACCGGTACAGGCTAAATTTAAGGACCAGTTCCAGTTAGAGTCAGCTCCGGAATAATATAGTTTTAGACCAGAGTTTTCTTTTATCACTGAGGGAAAAATTAAATGGCGGATGTCATAGGTTGTTCCTTTAGTTAAAAGATAACCCTGATCGTCAAAAACTGAGTTACAAGTTAGTGGCAAACTAGTTTTAGCTAACTTTATCCCGCTTCCGTCTGAGCGATGATAAAAAAGATAAAGAGAGCTATCTTCAATTAAAGGAAAAGGGCCGTCAGCACCGCCTGAGATAAGGTTTGTTGAGCATTTGTTCCAGGTTTGAAAGTTGGAGGAAATCGCCATCCTTATTTTAAAACCGTCGCTTCCCCAGACACCATAAAAAAGATAATAATTATCATTGATGATTATTGGCAAAGGGGCAAAGTAACCATTCTTTTCACTTGAATCGTTTTTATTGGGGTCAAGCAACAGTTGAATATTAGAGCAGTTTAGGTTAGTATTACAGTCGGAAGAGTATATTCGGTAAAAGTCCGTTCCGTCTCTTTTAGCAAAAAGAAGTTTTTTATTCCCTTGTATATCGGTGAAGAGACGGGGATTAGAGACATCTTCTTTAATATTGAAGATTTCCTTAGTCATCTGCCAATTTATGCCATCGGTTGACTCAATGGCGACTAAAGAGTTGTAACTCTCAGTTGATCTTCTAGCGGTTAAAATTCCTTTATAAAGACTGTCTTCTTTATAGATATCAGCCTGTTGAGGATAGACATAGTCGTTTATGTATTTTATTGACAAGGGGTTATTTGAGGATTTAACAAAATCAAAAGCCTTAACCGGCCCAGCCAAAAAAACAATATAACAATATAGTAATATAGCAATTGAGAAAAAATTGTTCATAAAAATCTTAAACTTTATAACTTTATAAACTTTATTGTACGGACAGGATAGTATCCTGTCCCTACTTTGTCTATAGACTATAACCTACAAATGTGTGGAATTAGGGCGTGGAGACGGGAAATTTTTCTCGATATACCACCATTTTATGAAGGTTAACCAAAGAATCAGTCCTAAAATCTCTTGGGGAAGTTTGTAAAGCCAAGAAACCACTGTGCAATTCGAACAAAATATCCAATAAGTGTAAAAAGACAGTAGATAGAAAGTTATCAAAAATATTAACTGGTAGATATATTTCGGAAAAGTTATTAAGGAAAACGGAATAAGCCAAGATAGGTATTGGATAGAAAAAGTTGGTGTAAAAGAGAAGAAAAACAACAGTAATAAATAAATTTTTTTTATTAAATTTTTTTCTTTAATTTTATAAGAATAATAGAAAAATATTAGTAAAAAAGTAAAAGTAACAAGTTTTTGGTAACGAAGTCGAAGAGAAATAAAAGAAAATATCTTACTTATTCCCCAAATTCCGAAAATCCCTTGATAATAAATAAGTGATTGAAGAATATTTAATGGTGAACTTTTAAAAATTAAACAGTAGACAATCACTGATAAAATTGGAAAAAATAAGGAAAAGACAACTATTTTTTTATTTTTCAACCGTTTATAAATAACAACAACGAATAGTAACGGCCAAGTCTTAGACATAACAGCGAGTGAAAAAGTTAGACACCCTAAGGGTGTCCAAAGTTTTTCGTGCCTGGTCACCCTAAGGGTGACCAAGTAAAGTGAGAGAAGAAGGAAGAATATGGGAATAGCGTCGAACTGTCCGTGCAAAACAAAGATTAAAATTGTTACCGGATTAATAGCGTAGATAAAAGCTATATTTTTATTTTTATGAGAAAGAAGATAGACGAGATAGATAATTGCTAAATCAAAAATAATATTAATACTTTTCAAAAAAAGAGGCTGTTTTATCTTAAAGGCGATTGTCTCTAAAATAAGATAAAAAGGGAAATAGGGGTAATGAAGATTAGCTATTTTTGGGTAGATATTTATTCCTTGAGCTGTTGCTTTACCAACCAGTTGGTAAGATTGAAGGTCATAATTATCGATATTTCTAAAAATAATTAAGACAGCCAGACGAATAATTAAAGCAATAATCAGAATTTTTTTCATACTTTATGAACTTTATAACTTTATAAACTTTATAAACTCATTTGTCAGTCGGTTATAACCTACAAAAATCTATTGTTATATGGTTATATTGCTATATTGTTGACGATATACCACCTTAGTTTACTCGTTGTATAATTATTAAGATGAAAAAGAGCCTTTCTGTCTTGATTTTGACGCAAAATTCGGAAGAAATAATCGAGAAAACTTTGGATTCAATTGTTGATTGGGTGGACGAGATAGTCGTTGTTGATAATTATTCTACTGATAATACCATAAATCAAATATTAAATATTAAAAATCAAAATGACAAATTAAAATTAAAAATTCTTAAAAAACATTACGAAGATATTGGTGAACAAAGGGCCTTTGGATTAAAGGAATGTTCAGGTAGCTGGGTGTTGATTTTGGATAGCGATGAGGAAGTAAGCAAAGAGTTAGCTAAAGAGATTGTTAAATTGTTAAATTGTTATATTGTTAGAGAAAATGCCTTTTGGTTGCCGTTTCAGAACTATTATTTAGGGAGACGATTACATTACGGCGGTGAAAATTATGAACAGTTACGTTTATTCAAAAGAAACGCTTTTAAAATTCTGCCCTCTTTAATTCATAATAAATTTGAAATAAAGGATAACAAAGTTGGTCATTTAAAAGGAAAAATTATTCATCATTCTTATCGTTCAATTGGTCAAGTTTTTAAAAAATTTACCGACTATGGAATAAGAATGGCGAAGGAAAAGGGAGCGGCCGGTGAACGATCATCATTAAAAAAGATTTTTTTCTATCCTGTTCATATGTTTTATGCACGATTTATCAAAGATAAAGGATATCGAGACAGTATATTTAGAATACCTTTAGATATAGGATTTGCCTATATGGAGTTTTTGACGTACTTGTTATTATTGTTTAAAACTCGGTTATGAAAATTGGTTTTATTTTTGTTTTATATAAAACACCAGAATCAGAGATTGAGAGGTTAAGAAAAGAGATTGAAGATTTAAGATTTAAGAATTACGAAATATATTTTATTAATAATACTGAAAACAATATCGGGTATGCTGGTGGAGTTAATCAAGGGATAAAAAAAGCTCTTAAAGACGGTTGTGATTTATTTATTATTGCCAATCCGGATATTTCTCTGAAGGTCAAAGTACACCCGGCGGGTGTACTTGAAGCGAGTAGATATTTTGATATTTGGGGATTGACGATGAGGCAACAGGGAAAACTATATTACGGCGGGGAAATTGATAACTGGCGAATGAGCGGCGGCTTAGTTGATAAGAAACCGAAAAATAGATTTCAGTCGGCTGACTTTGTTTCTGGTTCATTGATGGTTATTAAGAAAAAGGTGATTGATAAGATAGGATTTTTTGACGAGAGTTACTTCTTGTATTATGAAGAAGTTGATTATTGTTATCGGGCAAAAAAAGCTGGCTTTAGAGTTGGTATCGATTCAGCGATAACCTATGACCACTTTGAGATATCAAAAGATAATCCAGAAAAAAACTACTTTCTTTTTAAGAATCGATTGAAATTTTTATTCAAGTATGGAAAGGTCAAACAGAAACTTTATGAATTCCTAAGAGTTCCAAAGACAATCTACGAAGAAGTAATCAAACGGCCTTTTTATCTGAATTTTTTCAGCCTGAATCTATCTTCTTTGGTAAACAAAGTTCTTCACTTTGTTTTTTTCCTTATTTTAATCCGGACCTTTATTCCTTCAGAATATGCCGTCTATACTTTAGCTTGGACGCAGATTGGGCTGCTTTTGCCACTTCTCGATTTTGGCACGACATCCTATGGTTTAGTTTATTTACCGAGAAAAGATAACATTGATTTTTCAACTCTGTTTTCTTTTCGAGTCATCTTGTCTATTATCACCTACATTTTAACCATTGGTTTAGCATTGATTTTTCATTACCCGACAAAAATATTAATTCCGATTTTTTTAATTTCTATAGTGATTTTTGCTAATATGTTTTCTGGGAGTTATTTAATACTAACTTCTGTTGCTGAAAAAGTATATTTAGTTTCTTTAGTTTCGATGATTTTTCAGATTGTTTTAGTCTTATCTTTGATTGTCACTATTTTAATAACCGCTAAGTTGATGCCAGTTTTTATTGTCACTGGTTTACTTTATGGAGTTTATGCCATAGTCAACTTTATTCTTATTAAAAGTCAAGTTAAAAATCTCCAGTTTAAAATCAGTATTTCTTCCTGGATAGGAATTGCTAAAAAATCGATAGTCTTTCTCCTTATTAGTTTGTTGGCGGGATTTTATTCAAAAGCTGATGTTCTGATATTGAACTTTATCAAAGGAACAGAAGCGGTTGGAGTATACTCAGCTGGTTACCGGTTTTTAGATGCTCTGATGTTTATGATTACTGCCTATAATGTCTCGGCAATGCCGGTATTTTCAAGATTAGCGAAAACTAGTAAAAAACTTTTTAGGGAAAAGATTGTTAAAGATGTCATCCTTGTTTTGTCTGTAGGATTGGTTACCAGCATGTTAATTTTCTTTTTTGCGCCAATAGTGTTACCATTCTTTATGAAAGGCGATTACCGGCAGTCAATCGCAGTCTTACGGATAATAATTTTTTCTCTACCTTTGATCCTTTTAACATCGATATTCTTGAACTGTCTCTATGCTTTAAACAGGGCGGTAGCTGTTGTTGGTCTTTTTATCTTTCAGCTAGTTTATAACGTCGTTACTAATATTATCTTTATTCCTAAGTTTAGTTATTTTGCTTCTGCCTGGATTACTATAGGAGGAGAAATTTTAAATACCTTGTTATCATTTGCTATTTTGAGGTCCGTCCTAAAGAAGGTCAGACCCGATTAAGTATGTCCTTAAAAGTTTCTGTTGACGGTGGGGGACTGGGAGGAAAAAGAGGGGAGAGGTTTGGGACTTTTGTTTTTTCGGAAAATTTAATTAAGGCATTATTAAGATATGATAAAAAAAATCAATATTATATCTATACTTTTGATAATCTTAAACCGCGCTTTATTTGGTTAAAAGGACGAGTCAGCTTGGAAGAAATAAAAGAAAAAAAGGATGTTTTTTTAGCGTTAAATCAGGCGATTCCTCTTTATGTTTCTGGAAAAGTGATTAGCTTTTGCCATGGATTGTCATATTATTACTATCCCCAGCTCTATTCCAAAAAAGACTATTCGCGACTGATGAATCAGTTGAGAGAGATGATTAAAAGATCGAATTATATCGTTGTTTCCTCAAAAAAAGTTAAAAAAGAACTTGTATCAATTAATCAATTAATTGAAAAAAAAATTGTTGTTATACCGTTTGGGATTCCGGTTGATATGACAAAAAAGTCAAAAGTCAAAAGTCAAAAGTCAAAAGTTGATAAATTCTTTTTGTTTGTTGGCATGGAGCATCCAATTAAAAATATTCAATTTATTAAAAAAGCATTTAAAAAGTTTAGAGAGTTGACGAGTTTTGAGAGTTTAGAGTTAAAATTAATAACAAAAAACTGTCCAAGAGAAAAGCTTCGGCGGTTCTACCGCGGAGCTGTCGCTTTGTTGACCGCTTCCCATTACGAAAGCTTTAACCTGCCGGTTTTGGAGGCTCTCTCTCAAGGTTGTCCTGTCGTCGGTCTAAAGTCAGCGATTATCCCGGAATTACAACCTTATGTCAATGTTGTTGAAAATAAAAAAGAATTTATTAATGTATTGGAAGAAATTGCTGAAAAAAATCTTAAACCTTCAGTATCAATTAATCAATTAATTGATACATTCAATTGGGAAAACTATGTCAAAAAATTGGTAAAATTGTATTGATATGAAGATTTCGGCGGTTATTTTAACGAAAAACGAGGAAAAGAATATTGAAAAATGTTTAAAGTCTTTAGAGTTTATAGATGAGATTATAGTTATTGATGACTGTTCGAGCGATAAAACTTTAGAAACAGTTCATAAAGTTCTTAAAGTTAATAAAGTTTATAAAGTTTTCCAAAGAAAGTTAAACGGAGATTTTGCTGAGCAGAGGAATTTTGCAATGACGAAGGCGAGTAATGACTGGGTGCTGTTTGTCGATGCGGATGAAACGATTTCTTCTCATCTAAGAGAAGAAATTGAATTAAAAATTAATGAGAATGCTTTTTATATCAAAAGAAAGGATTTTTTTTGGGGAAAGGAGCTAAAGTATGGCGAGGTAAGAAGAATGAGACAGATGGGTCTAATTAGATTTATGAGAAAAGGATCAGGTAGATGGTATGGCGAGGTCCATGAAGAATTTAGAATTAAGAATTTAGAATTAAGAATTGGAAAGTTAAAAAACTATATAAATCATTATCCTCATCAAAGTCTTAAAGAATTTATCGAAGATGTTAATTATTATTCATCGCTTCGAGCTGACGAGCTATATAGTCAAGGAAAAAGTGTCAACGTTTTTGAGATAGTGGTTTGGCCGCTGGGAAAGTTTATCTATAACTACTTTTTACAGTTAGGTTTTTTAGACGGAGTTCAGGGTTTTGTCTATGCTTTTATGATGAGTTTTCATTCGTTTCTAGTTAGAGCTAAATTATATGTAAAAAAGTTCAATACCGTGTTTCTCGCTTTATAGGAACACCCCTCCAAACTCAACGGCTCCTTAAAAAGCTCGAAACAGGTATTTTCACTTTTTTATTATAGAAATATGTTTTTAAATATTTTTGTTTTTTTTATTTGCTTTCTTTTTTGTCTCGGTCAGCTCGGAAGGATTTCTTTTTTAAATCAAGCAATTAACTTTTATTTATATGAAGTTTTTTTGGTAATTTTTTTTATCTATCTTTTTGTTAAGCTACGCTTTAAACCACTGAGATATTTTTACAAAAAGTTTCCGATATTTTTTTATTTTTTTGGCTGGTTGTTAGTTAGTTATTTAATAGGTCTTCGAGGTTATAGTCTTCAAGAAAATCTAATTGGCTTTTTGTATCTTGCCAGAGTGATTTTTTATGGGGGATTTGGGGGATATGTGGGGTATGAAGTGAAAGAAAACCCGAGTTTTAAGAAAGTCTTGCAAAAGGGAATAATGATTATAATTGTTATAACGATTATAACGGGAATAATCCAGTACTTCCTTTATCCGGACCTGCGAAATCTCTACTATGCCGGATGGGATCCTCATCTTAATCGGATGTTTGGACTGTTTTTTGATACCTCAGTGGCGGCAGCAGTTTATGGGATGCTGTTTTTATACTTCATAATCATAAAAAAATTTCCTTGGTTACAACTTCTCTTATTAATTTGTTTAATCCTTACATTTTCAAGAAGCACATACCTGGCCATAATCTTTATAATTATTATAAATTTTATAACCCAAAAGGATTATAAGAAACTTTTTTTAATCTTAGGACTGTTTTTAGCGATTTTTTTCCTGGCACCGAAGCAGTTTGGATTAGGTGTTGGCTTAAATAGGTTTTTTTCTATTGAGTCGCGAATTAACGACTACAGACAAGCTATTTTTCTTTGGAAAAAATCGCCTTTAATCGGTTTTGGTTATAACCGAATAGCATATCTTAAAGAAAAATATCATCTATTAAATACCAAGGAAATTTTTCCTCAGCACGCCTTGGCATCTTTTAGCTCGAGCTATCTGGTAATCCTGGTTGGCTCAGGGATATTGGGGTTATTGGGGATGTTAGGGGTGTTAGGGAGAATGTGGCAAATTAACGAGAAAGCGAGACCGATAATCGTTTTTTTGAGCATCGTCTCTTTAACAGATAATATTATTCTTCATCCATTTATTATGTTTATAGTTACTCTTCTTTTTTATAACTAACGGTGAGAATTTTTTCCTCACTGTTGCCGGCGATGTCCGAGGCGATGATGTCGATTTTATTTTCTCCTTCTTGAAGGTGAACTGAGTAGTTAAAGTTTCCGTTAGCGTCAACAACAACTGGAGAATCGTTGATTTTAATAAAGGTTTCTTTATCGGTCAAACCTTTAACAGTTAAATCAGGATTAGAAACGGTTTTTTGATCCTGAGGATCTGAGATTTCTAATTTTGGTTTCTCCTTCTTATAAAAAACAGTGTATTTATCAGAAATTTTCTTATACTGGTTGTCTTTAGTCTTGGCGATAATATAGACTTCATTATTTCCTTCGGTTAAATCACCGATCTGCTCATCATAACCATAAGTAGAAGAAAGCTCTGTCTCTTTAACTTTTTTATCATTAATATAAAAATCTAATAAATCAAAGTTGACAATTGAACCACTCACCTCAATCATGGCCGAGTTGGTGGCTGAAGGAATCGAGTCGATAGTCACTCGACCAAAGACTTCCTTTGTTTTGACTATTAGGTTAGAGTTTTTTTTGGAAAAAAGACTAGTAAGAGAAATTGAGGTATTAATCAAGAAACGGAGACCATAGTTTATAAAAAGGTAAAAGAAAACGATTAAAATCAGTAAAGAAGCAATAATCGTTTTTTTTAGTTGCTTATTCATGAGCCACCGGGGAGAATCGAACTCCCGTCGACGGTTTACGAAACCGCTGCTCTGCCATTGAGCTAAGGTGGCAGGGAGCGGGCTGGTGAACAAAATTAGAACCTTTTACCAACGGTCCGCTAAGAAGTATTATATACCAAATTTTGATGGTTAATAAATTACAAATCATATAATACTTAAGTAAACTGCTGTCGTCTTCTTTCAAACTTTGGAATAGATGAGTTTATCAGATTTATGAAGGAAATTACATCAATCATCGAAGGCCAAACAACCCTGGGAGAACGAGCGTAAAGAAATTCTTTTTGTTCAATGCTTCTATTGCTTCTTGTGGAATGTCTACTTCTTTATCCTTACCGAAGGATACCTTCGCATAACCATCAACCCACGTTGTTTTTATAGTCCCAACTGATCCTACATGTAATCCAAACTGTTTGAGGTTTTCCACTCCACTATTTTGTAGCATTCTTGCCAGATCCAGCTTGCCGATTTCAACTGCGGCTTTTGCACCTTCTGTAGTAATTTGTTGATATGAAGAAATAACGACCCGTTGACCATTGTGAAATTTTGGACCTTCTGTCATATTGTTACTATTATACTATAAGACTTTTATAAAAGCAAGTTCGCAAAAAATATTGTTATTTTTTTAATCTATGGGACCACAAAAAAAACCGCCGGAGCAGGTTTAATTTTCCCACTCCAGCGGCTTAACGATAAGTTATTTCTTCTTTTGCCTCCTTTCAATAAAATTGATAATAATAACCAACGCTCCAATATGCCAAAGACAGCTAAGAAAGATAAGAAAATATTCAATCAGCGTATCCATTGCATCTCCTTTCCGGCACATTTTCGTCTTTCACATTCCAGACATAGAGATTAAACAGTTTCACGTATTCGGTATTTTCTTGAGAAGTGGGTCTAACCTCTGTTTTCCCAAGGTAATATCCCATGATCTTTTTTCTCAACTGATAATAACGAGATAATTGATAGTTACTCATATGATTAAAATTAAATTAATAATTGTCAGATCAAGGATTTCTCCTTGAGGCTGATAAACAAATGATCAGCCACAATAATGTGATCAATCAGCTCTATACCCAGCAAATCACCGGCTTTTATCAACCTTTTGGTTAAGGTAATATCATCTTCCGATGGTTCAGCTATCCCTGACGGGTGATTGTGGGCAATAATTATCTGAGCCGATCTTTCACCAACAGCTCGGGTAAATACTTCTCTTGGATGAACAAGGGATGAATTTAAGGTCCCAAGAGAAACAAGTTCCAATAACTTGATCTTGTTCCTG
>Ga0172371_10007555_pt1 | contig 15441 bp, 28 predicted proteins | sample Lak12m_FD_114543 | JGI IMG/M metagenome (GOLD analysis project Ga0172371, IMG submission 114543) | Freshwater microbial communities from Kabuno Bay, South-Kivu, Congo - kab_022012_12m | ecosystem: Environmental > Aquatic > Freshwater > Lake | place: Democratic Republic of the Congo: South-Kivu... | reverse complement strand
GGCCACGCACCTTAGCACTTTAGCCTTGGCATCGGTAGTCTTTATCTTTTCATGCATAAATAAAGAGGTAACCATATTCCGTAACATGGCCTCACGATGGGCCGTAGTGCGGCTTAACCTTATTCCTGCCTTCCTGTGTCGCATTATCCCTGTTCTCCTCTTCTCTTTTCAATCTCAGATGGCGGAGGGGGCCAATTTTCTAATTTCATTCCCAGGTACAAACCCATCTCAGTCAATATCTCTTTGATCTCGTTAAGAGACTTGCGGCCAAAATTCTTTGTCTTGAGCATTTCTGCCTCGGTCTTTTGTATCAAATCCCCTATCAGGTGGATATCCGCATTCTTTAAACAATTAGCGGAGCGAACCGATAATTCTAATTCATCTACGCTACGGTAAATATTTTCGTTGATGGCGGTCTTCTCCTCTTTAAGCTCTTCCCTCGGCTCAACTTCCGGCTCTTCCGCAAAATTGATAAACGCAGAAAACTGCTCCTTTAATATCTTTGCTGCATAAGCCACTGCATCATCGGGGGTGACACTTCCGTCTGTCCAGACTTCCAGGTTCAATTTATCATAGTCGGTGATCTGTCCGACTCTGGCATGAGTTACTACGTAATTGACCTTTCTTATGGGTGTAAATATGGCATCTATAGGTATGACCCCGATGGCCTGTCCCTCTTCTTTATTCTTCTCCGCCGCCACATAACCCTTCCCCCATTTAACCACCATCTCCATACGCAGAGCGCCACCGCCGGTTAGAGTGGCTATCGGTAGATCAGGGGTCAAGACCTCTGCCGTACCATCGGTGATAATATCACCTGCCGTGACTAAGCCTTTCTTTTTTGCCTCGATACGAACAGTCTTAGGCGTATCAGCATGGAGTTTGAAGCGAATATTTTTCAAGTTCAGGATGATGTCCGCGACATCCTCCATTACGCCTGGAATGGTTGAGAATTCATGAGAAACACCGTCTATCTTAATGGAAACTATGGCTGCACCCTGCAGCGAGGAGATCAAAACCCGGCGTAAGGCGTTGCCCAGGGTAATACCAAAACCGCGTTCCAACGGTTCGCAGACAAACTTACCGTAGGCATTGGTATGAGTGTCTGTCTCGATTTCCACCCTCTTGGGTTTTATTAACTCCCGCCAGTTTCGTACAGACAAGTTGGTAAATTCTTTAGGCATATCCGCCACTTCCTTTTTTACTTCGAGTATAATTCTACAATAAGCTGTTCTTGCATAGGCATGGTCAGGTCTTCACGCATCGGATAGGCCTTAACCGTGCCCCTAAAGTTATCTTTATCCAATTCCAGCCATTGAGGAACGCCCCGCCTTACTACGGCCTCAATGGCCTCATTTATGGCCAAAATAGACCGGCTTTTTTCTTTAATCTCTATAACATCTCCTACCTTCACCAGATAAGAAGGGATGTTAACTTTTTTACCGTTAACCAGAAAATGATCGTGTCTTACCAGGTGTCGGGCCTGTCTGCGCGCGCTGGCAAACCCTAACCGATAGACTGCATTATCTAAACGGCGCTCCAACAAAACCAGCAGATTCGTACCGGTCACGCCTTTCTGCCAGTCGGCCTTCTCAAAGCATGTACGGAACTGCCTTTCCAACAGGCCATACATCCTTTTGACTTTCTGCTTCTCACGTAATTGCAGACCATAATTGGAAACCTTTACCCTGGCCTGCCCATGTTGCCCGGGGACATAACTACGTCGTTCGAAGGCACATTTATCCGAATAGCACCGGTCACCTTTCAAAAAAAGTTTTGAACCTTCCCGCCGGCAGAAACGACAGGCAGGACCTGTGTATTTACCCAAGTTAAGACCTCCTCTATATTCCTTATATTTTTTTCAAACCGGACATGAGTAGTTTTACACCCTTCTTCTCTTGGGAGGACGGCATCCATTATGAGGAATGGGGGTAACGTCACGAATAAAGCTGATGTTAAAACCTGCCACCTGCAGCGCCCGCAAAGCCGCCTCACGGCCGGCCCCCGGCCCTTTGACATAGACCTCGATGTGCCGCATCCCGTATTCCATAGCCTTTTTAGCCGCATCACTGGCCGCCGTCTGTGCAGCGAAAGGAGTCCCCTTGCGAGAGCCCTTAAACCCCTGGCAACCGGCGCTGGACCACGACACCACATTTCCGATTTTGTCCGTAATGGTGATGATGGTATTATTAAAAGTTGATTGGATATGAGCGATACCTTCAGGGATATCCTTTTTTTCCTTCTTCTTTCGTCCCGACCTCTTTACTTGAGCCATGCTCCCTCCTTATAAAATCTACCCCTTCTTGCGGCTGAGCATAGATCGCCTCGGCCCTTTTCGGGTACGGGCATTCGTACGCGTCCGTTGCCCTCTAAGCGGTAAAGACTTTCTATGCCGCAATCCACGGTAACAACCCAGATCCATCAATCTCTTTATGTCCATAGAGATATCACGGCGCAGGTCGCCTTCTACTTTATAATCCGCATCGATAATCTTTCTGATCTTGTTAATATCGTCGTCAGTTAAACTATCGCTCTTCTTGTTCCAGTCGATACCTGCTTTAGTCAGAATATCCTGGGCCGTCTTACGGCCAATGCCGTACATATAGGTTAAGGCGATCTCCATTCGCTTACCGCCCGGTAAATCAACTCCTGAAATCCTAGCCAATCTATGCCTCCTTTAAACAGGCTATCCCTGTTTTTGTTTATGCTTTGGATTCTCACAAATCACCCGAACTACACCCCGCCTTCGAATGATCACACACTTACTACAGATTTTCTTAACAGATGGATTAACCTTCATAATTATCTTACCTTCCCCTGTAAATAATACGGCCCCGGGTCAAATCATACGGCGACAACTCTACCCGCACCTTATCTCCCGGCAATATCTTAATAAAATGCATCCTCATTTTTCCTGATATATGCGCCAGTATCCTGTGGCCGTTTTCCAACTCAACCCGAAACATAGCATTGGGCAGTGTCTCCACAACCTTCCCTTCTACTTCAATGGCCTCTTCTTTAGGCATAATAAAATATCCCCTAATTTAATCTATCAAGCCGGCTCAAAATACGGGGACCATCTTCAGTAATAGCCACACAATGCTCAAAATGAGCAGACAAACTCCCATCTTTGGTCACTGCCGTCCACCCATCGCTCAAAATAGTCACTTCATAACTGCCCGCATTAATCATTGGTTCAATCGCCAGGACCATTCCCGTTTGAAGCCTTATCCCCTGCCCGGGTTGGCCATAATTAGGCACTTCCGGCGGCTCATGGAGAGCGGTTCCAATGCCATGCCCAACAAATTGCCTGACCACCGAGAACCCTCTGCTTTCCGCATGCTTCTGGATAGCATGGGAAATGTCATACAGCCGGTTTGTGACCTTGGCCTCCTGTATCCCCAGGAAAAGGGCCTCTTCCGTAGTCCTGATCAGCAACTCGGCCTCGGCTGAGACCTTACCCACTGGAACAGTTATAGCCGCATCGCCGTAATAACCATCGTAAACCGCGCCAAAGTCTAAGCTTACGATATCTCCTTCTTTAAGTATACGTGCCGCAGCGGGTAGCCCGTGAACTACTTCATTATTTACCGAGACGCAGAGGCTAAAGGGATAACCTCTATATCCCAGGAAGGCAGGCTCTGCCTTCCTGGCACACACCATCTGCCTGGCCGACTCATCCAATTCTATGGTGGCGATTCCAGGTCTTATCTTCTCCCGCAAGGCCTCCAGGACTTCAGCAACAATGGTGTTGCTCACCCTCATTTTTTCATTTTCCCATGGAGACTTTAAGATTATCTTTTGTCGAGATTTCCTTGATATCAATTCAACTGCCCAGGATGCTCACTATCTTATTAAAGATATCGTCGATACTGCCTATCCCTGGAATAGATTTTAATATACCCTTTTTCTGGTAATAATTAATAAGGGGCTTAGTCTGGGCGTCATAGACCTCCAGCCTGGATATTACCGTGCTCTCGGTATCATCGTCCCGCTGATAGAGTTCGCCCCCGCACTTATCACACACGTCTTTGTTAAGCGGAGGTTTAAAGATAGCGTGATACATAGCTCCGCACTTGCGACAGGTGCGTCGCCCAGTCAGTCTCTTTACAAGTTCCTTGTTATCTACCTCTATACTAACAACGTTGTCAATCTTGGATCCCATCCCGGCCAGAGCCTTGTCCAGGGCCTCAGCCTGCGCCACTGTACGGGGAAAACCATCCAGGATATATCCTTTTTTACAATCATCTTGCTTTAATCTTTCCTCTACCAATCCAATAACAATCTCATCAGGCACCAGTTGGCCTTTGTCCATATACTCTTTGGCCTTTATACCCAATGGTGTCTTGTCCTTCAATGCCGCGCGAAACATATCGCCGGTAGATATCTGCGGAACAGCATATTTCTCAATCAGCATTTTGGCCTGCGTTCCTTTGCCGGCCCCCGGTGGTCCCAAAAATATAATATTCATGGCCCCTCTCTTTTATTAGCAACGTTATATAATTTATTTTATCAGCCGCTTAATTTCCTACCTGCGCCCTTTAACTCGTCCTGATTTCAAAAAGCCTTCGTAATGTCTGGCTACCATATGCGTCTCCATCTGGGCTATGGTGTCCATAGCCACGCCTACCACAATCAGTAAGGCCGTCCCCCCGAAATAAAACGGCACATTAAACTGGGCTATAAGTATAGAGGGAAGGACACAGACAGTCGACACATAAAAGGCTCCGATAAGAGTTACCCTGGAAAGCACGCGGTCGATAAATTCAGACGTCTTCTTGCCTGGCCGGATACCAGGTATATATCCTCCGTACTTTTTCATATTCTCGGCCACATCAACCGGGTTAAAAACAACAGCCGTGTAAAAATAGCAAAAGAAAATAATAAAGCCGACATAGAGAATCTCATGGGAAATACTCCCTGGCGACAAAAGCTGAGACACTTTTTGTACCCAGGGGATATTGATAAAATTAGCTATAGTAGCCGGAAACATAATTATGGATGAGGCAAAAATAGGTGGAATAACGCCCGCCGTATTTATTTTTAACGGCAAATGCGTGCTCTGACCACCGTACATTTTCCGTCCTACTACCCGCTTTGCATATTGCACCGGGATCCTGCGCTGGCCCCGCTCCATAAATATGATAACTCCCACTACTGCTACCATCAAAGCAATTAAGAATAGTACGGATACAGTGCCGAGAGCACCGGTCCCCATAAGGCGGAAGGTATTGATAATTGCCGAAGGCAGCCTGGCTACAATACCGGCAAATATGATCAGAGATATGCCATTACCGATACCCCTCTCTGTAATCTTCTCCCCCAACCACATAATGAAGGCCGTACCAGAGGTCAGCGTAATAACCGCCATTAACCGAAATCCCCATCCCGGAGAAATCACCACGGCCTCACCGGACGGCCCGGTCATACTTTCCAGACCTATGCTGATCCCAAGTCCCTGTATAATACTTAAGACTACCGTCCCATAACGCGTATATTGAGTTATCTTTTTCCGGCCAGCCTCTCCCTCTTTGGAAAGCCTTTCCAGATGCGGAATAACCACTGTTAACAATTGTAAGATAATCGAAGCGCTGATATAGGGCATAATACCCAGGGCAAAGATTGAAAACTTTTCCAGCGCTCCACCGGAGAACATGTCAAACAGGCCAAAGAGTGTCCCCTGCTTTGCCGCAAAAAAGGCAGCCAGCGCCTCGGTATTAATACCCGGAGTAGGTATCTGTGCCCCAATCCGGAAAACGGCCAGCATCATCAGCGTAAAAAATATACGCTTCCTGAGTTCTGCGATTCCCGCTATATTTTGAAAACCGCCCAGCACTTAACCTATAACCTCAATCGCTCCACCTGCCGATTCAATCTTCTGACGGGCGATCTCGCTAATCCTATGGGCGCAAACAGTGAAAGGCCTTTGCACCTCGCCCATGCCCAATACCTTTACCAGTGCATCCCGATTTTTTATCAGTCCTGCCTTTTTCATCTCTTCCAGGCCGATTACGCTAATATCCCCGCACCTGGCCAGGTCACGAAGGTTAATAATAGTATAATCTTTTCGGAAAATATTCCTAAACCCGCGTTTGGGCAAGCGCCGCTGAAGAGGCATCTGCCCGCCTTCAAATCCGGGAGAGACACCTCCCCCCGATCGCGCCTTCTGTCCCTTTGCGCCCCGACAGGCCGTCTTCCCGTGGCCGGAACCCTCTCCACGCCCGACACGTTTTCTCTTTCTCTTTGAGCCGGAGGAGGGCTTAAGCTCATGTAAAGTCGTCATCATCTACTCCTGTACTTCAACTAAATGGATAACCTTACGGATCATTCCTCGAATCTCCGGTGTGTCCTTGCGCACCACCGTCTTGCCGGTTCTGGTCAAACCAAGCCCGTGTAACACCAAACGCTGGGACCCGGGCCGCCCGATAGCGCTCTTCTTTAAGGTTATTTTAATAGCCTTGTCCATCTTCCCTTCCTGCACAAAACTTATCTAGGCTGTAATTTCTTCAATCGCCTTGCCCCGGCGTTTAACTACGCTTTCAGGACTACGCAATAAGCTCAACCCGTTTAAGGTAGCCTTAACCACATTATGCGGGTTATTCGATCCCAAACACTTTGTCAGTATATTTTGTATCCCGGCGACCTCGACTACCGCTCTTACCGCGCCGCCGGCAATGACCCCGGTTCCCTCTGACGCCGGCATCAGCACGACACGGCCTGCGCCATATTCCCCGGTAACCTCATGGGGGATAGTCTTGTTTAGTACCGGCACTGAGATCATATTTTTCTTGGCCTTCTCCACGGCCTTGCTTATAGCCACCGGCACTTCCTTAGCCTTGCCGAGACCGTAACCGACCCTGCCCTGTCCATCGCCAACCACAACAATGGCCGCAAAGCCAAACCGCCTTCCGCCCTTGACCACTTTGGCGACACGGTTTATATGGACCACTTTGTCTATTAATTTAAACTGAGATTCCAATCCCGATTCTTTGTCTAACAACGATGCCCCTCCCCTTTAAAAATCCAGCCCGCCTTCTCTGGCTCCATTCGACAGGGCCTTGACTCTACCATGATAAAGAAACCCGCAACGGTCAAACACTACCTTTTTGATACCCTTGGCTAAGGCCTTGGCCGCAATCAACTTCCCTACTTCCAGGGCCACATCCACTTTCCCTTCAAGTTTATCCTTTTTTTCACGGATCTCCTTGCTGAGCGTGGAAGCAGATACCAGTGATATGCCCATCTCATCATTTATAATCTGGGCATATATATGCTTAGCGGTGCGAAACACGGCCAACCGAGGTCTTTCACTGGTACCGGCGATCTTCGCACGTATCCTCTTTTTTCTCTTTAATCTCATCTCTTGTTTTAAGTTACATACTGCCATAGAAACACCTTCCGGGGTGAACTTAATTCGCTCCGCTCACAATTGGGGGTAATGGAACGATGGGAAAACGGAAAAATGGGGTTAAAAATGACCTCTTTTACATCATTCCAACATTCCATCTTTCCTTGTCTCGGGCTTGAATCCAGGCCAGCAAAGCCCCACTATTTCCATCAGTTATACAAATTTCAAACGCTCAGTTACTTCTTGCCGGTCTTCCCGGCTTTTTTGCGGATAACCTCATCCGCATAACGGATGCCTTTGCCTTTGTAAGGCTCCGGCGGCCTTAGCCGCCTGATACGGTCGCAAATCAAACCCAGAAGTTCTTTATCTATGCCTTCCAGGGTTAATCTGGTCTGTTTCTCAACCTTGGCCGATATATTCTCGGGCAAGGCAAAATTAACCGGATGAGAATAACCCAGATTAAATACGAGCTGATTTCCCTGCAACTCTACCCGGTATCCCACCCCTATGAGATCCATAACTTTACTAAATCCGGCGCTTACGCCCGTGACCATATTAGCCACCAGGGCGCGGGTCGACCCGCCTAAGGCATTTGTGGCCGGGGAGTCATCTCTTTTCTTTATTAAAATCTGTCCGTCTTCAACCGCTATATTTACAACCGGATTAATAGGCCTGCTTAGACTGCCCCTGCGGCCGCGCACCGTAATTATGTCATCCGCCAGTTCTACATGGACATCTTTGGGTATAGGAATTGGCTTCTTGCCAATCCGCGACATCGACATCTCTAACCTCCACTCGTCTTGTTACGCCTCATTATAAAAATTCTCTTTTACCATACCTGGCACAACAGCTCTCCGCCAACGGCATTTTTACGGGCTTCCTCGCCGGTCATAATCCCCTTGGATGTGGAAAGAATAGCAATGCCCAGGCCGCGCATTACCTTGGGGATATCTTCCTGCCGGACATAAACCCGCCGGCTGGCCTTGCTTATCCTCTTTAGCGAATTAAAAATACTCTTGTTGCTCTCATCATATTTCAGATAGATACGCAGTATGGTATGTCCCTTATCCTTAACGATCTTGTAATTTTTGATAAAGCCTTCTTCTTTTAACACCCGGGCCACATTAGCCTTCATATTAGAAAACGGGATGTCCACCTTTTCAAATCGCGCTTTCCCCCCGTTTCTTATCCGGGTAAGCAGGTCACTCAAGGAATCAGTCATGCACATATTAATGACACCTCTTATTTTTATCCGGCGGCCAAAGTCTTACCAGCTAGACTTAATTACCCCGGGCATTTCACCCTTTCCAGCCATATTGCGGAAGCATATACGGCAGATACCAAACCGCCTTATAAAAGCCCTCGGTCGTCCACAGAGTGGACAGCGATTGTAATTCCGCGCACTAAACTTCTGAGGGCTTTTTGCCTTTTCAATCAAAGACTTTTTGGCCAAGATATTCCTCCTTATCTAGCTTCTGAATGGCATACCCAGCAGTTTCAATAAATATCTGCCCTCGGCATCGGTCTGGGCTGAAGTAACAATGGTCACATTAAAACCTCTTATTTTTTCAACCTTATTATAGTCGATCTCCGGGAATATAATCTGCTCCTTGATGCCCAAGGTGTAATTCCCTCTACCGTCAAAAGACCCTTCAGATACCCCTCTGAAGTCTCGCACCCGGGGCAGGGCCACATGCACCAGCTTTGCGAGAAAATCATACATGCGGTCTCCGCGTAAGGTCACCATGCAACCAATAGACATTCCCTCGCGCAGCTTAAAAGAAGCTATTGACTTCCTGGCCCTGGTTATCACCGGTCGCTGTCCGGCGATTAGAGTCAACTCTTCTGTCGCCGATTCCAGCGCTTTTGCATTTTGAATAGCCTCCCCTAAGCCCATGTTAAGCATAATCTTAACCAGCTTAGGAAGCTGCATAGTATTTTTGTAACCAAACTCCTTCATCAGGAGAGGCACACATTCCTTATGATAAAACTCCTTCATCGAAGCCATGCCAAAGCCTCCAGCATCATACCGCTTTTATCCTTTATTTATTTTCAATAGGTTCACCGCATTTACGGCAGATACGCACCTTCTTCCCGTCTTCAAGGGTTTTAAAGCCAACCCGTACGGGGGCTGTACATTTTGGACAAACCAACATCAGGTTCGATATGTGTACCGGGGCCTCTTTCTCTATAATGCCACCCTCTTTTGAAAGCGGCCCGGGGCGCGTATGTCTCTTAGCTACATTAACCTTCTCTACCAGTGCCCGATATTTCTTGGGGATAATTCTTAATACCTTGCCTATCTTACCCTTATCCTTGCCGACCATGACCATTACCCGGTCATCCTTCTTTATATAAGTCTTTAGGCTATCCATCCCTAAAGCACCTCCGGAGCCAAAGAAATAATCTTCATGAATTTTTTTGCCCGTAGTTCCCGGGCCACCGGCCCAAAGATACGCGTGCCGACAGGCTCCCCCTGGGCATTAATAAGCACTGCCGAATTATCATCAAAGCGGATATAACTTCCATCCGGACGTCCTAATTCTTTAGTCGTCCGTACGACTACGGCCCGCATCACATCCCCCTTTTTTACCTTAGAATTGGGCAGGGCCTCTTTAACAGAAACAATGATTAGATCACCCACACGGGCATATCGTCGTCGTGTGCCGCCCAACACCCGGATGCAACCCACAAGTTTTGCTCCTGAGTTGTCAGCCACATTCAATCTGGTTTCTGTCTGTATCATTGCCTTATTCCCCTTATTGTCCTCAAGTGGGCTATTAAACGTTAGTCCGGGAGATATAGCTAATTAGCCTTAAACTGCCCGCTCAATAACCTGCCTTACTCCCCACCTTTTATCACGGCTCAACGGGCGACATTCCTCAATCATTACCTTATCGCCCACTTTACAGGCATTAGCCTCATCGTGAGCCTTATACCTGGCCCGCCTGCGGACATATTTTTTATAGACAGGATGTTTAACCAGCCGTTCTACCTGCACAACTATCGTCTTGTCCATTTTATCGCTGACTACGATACCGATTTGTGTTTTACGATGTCCAGCTTCTTTCATTCCTTGTCACCTTCAAAACCAAAAGCTAAAGCTTTTTATTTTTCACAGATAACCGTCTCGACCCGGGCAATATCACGCTTTAATAAACGAAACCTGGCCGTATTCTCTAATTGCTGGGTCGAATGCTGAAATTTAATCCTGAACAACTCCTCCCTGAGGTCCTTAATCTTCGTCTGTAGTTCATCCGGACTTAAGGCACGGAGGTCTTTTGCTTTCATGATAATTCACTCCTTGATACAACCTGTGTAGGCAGAGGCAATTTATACGCAGCCAGTCTTAGGGCTTCCATAGCCACTGCCTTGCTGACTCCCTCCATCTCATAGAGAATGCGCCCCGGTTTAATCACGGCCACCCATCCCTCCGGGGCCCCTTTCCCCTTACCCATACGTGTCTCAGCGGGCTTTTTAGTAACCGGCTTATCAGGGAATATCCTTATCCATACCTTGCCGCCGCGCTTAACATGCCGGGTGATGGCGATTCGCGCCGCCTCGATCTGTTGAGAAGTCAGCCGGCCGCAAGTTAGCGCCTGGAGCCCATAATCACCAAAAGCCAGAGCGCTCCCTCTATAGGCTGCCCCCTTCATACGCCCTTTCTGCTGCTTGCGATATTTAACTTTTTTGGGACTAAGCATATTGTTCCTCTTAGGTTAAATCTTCTTACGCAGTGCCCGCTTCCGGAAACACTTCGCCTTTGAACATCCACACCTTGACCCCGATGATCCCGTATGTGGTCTTGGCTTCAGCAAAGCCATAGTCTATATCGGCGCGTAGGGTATGCAGCGGCACCCGCCCTTCCCGGTACCACTCCCGCCTGGCCATCTCTGCGCCGCCAAGCCGACCGGCGCAAGCTATCCGTACGCCCTTAGCGCCCAGCCTTAGGGACGTAAAAACCGCCTTTTTCATGGCCCGGCGAAACGAAACCCGCCGCTCCAGTTGCAAGGCCACACTTTCTGCTACCAGTTGAGCATCCAGCTCCGGTTTCCGCACTTCGTGAATATCTAAAATAACCGGCCGCTTAATCTGCTTCTCTATCTCCTGTTTAAGCTTATCTATCTCAGCGCCCTTTTTACCGATGACGATGCTGGGCCGGGCGGTATGAATCTTCACCTTTAGTTTATCGGCAGCCCGCTCGATCAAGAGCTTGGAAATCCCGGCATGATAAAGCTTCTTCTTTATGAAGTCCCGAATCTTTCTGTCTTCATAAACAAAGGCTGCAAAATCTTTTTTAGCAAACCATCGTGAATCCCAGGTTCTTATATAACCAAGCCTAAAACTAATCGGATTTACCTTCTGCCCCAAGTTATCCTCCTGCCTTATCTCCTAATTTTCATCCAGAACTACGGTTATATGACTCGTACGTTTGATTATGCGATTAGCCTTTCCCATGGACCTGGCCCGCCAACGTTTTAGCCTGGGGCCTTCATCGACGAATATCTTCTTAATATAAAGTGTGTCCACGTCTATTTTAGGATTCTGTGCGGCATTCGCCAAGGCCGAATAGATAACCTTACTCACCAGCCGCGCAGCCTTTTTCGGTACAAACTTCAAGAGATTCAAGGCCTCATTTACCTTCTTACCGCTTACCGGTCTGGTCACCGTTCTGGCCTTTATTGCAGAAATGCGCACATGCCTTGCTACTGCTTTAGACTCCATAGCTCCTTACACTCCCCAGTCCAAAATCACCTGCCTGCGTATATGATCTATCCGTTAAATCTATAAAAACAACTCCTGCAAGCTACTTCTTCCCCTTAACTTTGGTCTTGCGATCGCCAGAATGGGCATGAAAAGTACGCGTGGGCGAAAATTCTCCGAGTTTATGGCCTACCATATTCTCAGAGACAAAAACCGGTATAAACTTCTTACCATTGTGCACTGCAAATGTAATACCGACCATATCCGGTATGACAGTTGACCGCCGTGACCAGGTCTTAATGACCTTTTTCCCTTGAGATTGACGGGCCTCATCCAGCTTCTTCATTAAATGTCCATCTACAAAGGGACCTTTCTTAACTGATCTTGCCACCCTGCTCCCCCCTCGAAATTACATGACCATCAAACTCGTGCCTGAACCACATATTAATAGATTGATAATACCTAGGAACGCCTTTTAATTATAAGTTTATCACTGCTCTTTCGTCGGCGGGTCTTATAGCCTTTGGTAGGATAACCCCATGGCGTACAGGGATGCCTGCCTCCGGAAGACTTTCCTTCGCCGCCACCCATAGGATGGTCGACCGGGTTCATAGCCACGCCGCGGACATGAGGTCTTTTTCCCATCCATCTCGCACGGCCGGCCTTACCCAAAGAGACGCTTTCATGTTCCAGATTACCGACTTGACCCACCGTAGCCATACAGGCCACATGAACCTGCCGCACCTCACCCGAAGGCAACTTAATCTGACTATATTTACCCTCTTTAGCCATGAGCTGACCATAGGATCCGGCGCTCCGTATAATCTGCCCACCCCTGCCGGGCCGTAGTTCCAGGTTATGCACCAATGTACCCATGGGCATCTTACCAATAGGCAGGGCATTGCCTGGCTTAATGTCCGCATTTTCGCCGGACACCACTGTATCCCCTACCGCCAGACCAACTGGAGCTAAAATGTAGCGTTTTTCTCCATCTGCGTAATGGAGGAGGGCGATACGCGCCGAACGGTTAGGATCATACTCAATGCTCGCCACCATTGCTGAAACATCACGCTTGTCACGTTTGAAATCAATCAATCTATATTTTCGCTTATGTCCCCCGCCTTTATGTCGCGCCGTCATCCGGCCCGCATTATTTCGGCCGCCGCTCTTATTTATAGGAACCAGAAGGCTCTTTTCCGGCTCAACCGCCGACAGGCCCTCGCCCACAATAGCAGTTTGCGTCCTTCTACCCGGTGACGTAGGTTTATAACTCTTGATTGGCATACCCGTCCCTCATACTAAAACTCTATCTAAACGCCTTCGAAAAATTCTATGCGTTCTCCAGGCCTTAAAGTCACAATGGCCTTCTTCCAGTCGGAACTATATCCCATATTACGGCCAACCCGTCTCTGTTTGCCGGGGTTAACCTGGGTCCGTACAGCTGCCACCTTGGCCTTGAAAATACGCTCGACGGCCTCTTTTATCTCTATTTTATTAGCCTGCCGGTCCACAACAAAACAAACCTGATTGGCGTTTTCTTTCTGCCAGGTGCTCTTCTCCGTGAGGCATGGGCCTTTTATTATTTGATATATATCCTTCATGACAAGAGAAACTCCTCGATCTTTGGGATACAATCCCTGTGTAAAATCAGATTATCATGTATCAAGATATCATGCACATTAATATCCGTGTACGGCAAGACATCTACATAAGGTATATTGCGGGCTGATTTTTCCAGGTTTTCCTGTCGCTCGTTCATTACAATCAAGACATTTTCTACACCGAGATTATTCATGGTCTGGACAATTTTCTTTGTCTTGATCTCATTTAAAGTAAAATCATCCACAATCAACATCTGGCTATCTCTCAGCTTGGCGCTTAAGGCCATACGTAGCGCCAGTTTTCTGACCTTGCGCGGCGTCTTATAGCTATAGTCACGCGGTCTTGGGCCAAAAACCGCTCCTCCGCGTCTCCACACAGGCGAGGTATTACTACCACTCCGCGCCCGTCCCGTGCCCTTCTGACGCCAAGGCTTGCACCCGCCACCGCTGACCTCACTCCGGCCTTTAGTTGAAGCTGTACCTGCACGGCGCTTGGCCAGTTGCATAGTCACAACCTCATGCAGCACATCTTCTCGAACCGGAACACTAAAGACATCATCGTTCAGAGTAATCTCTGAAACTTTCTCTTTTTGCATGTTATAGACATCTAGGACTGGCATTATAACATCCCTCAATAAGCCATACTTATCTTAAAGGCACTTATGTATCAACAGCAGGCCATTTTTGCTTCCTGGCACAGACCCCTTGAGCACCAGCACATTTTCATCCAGCCGCACATCTAAAATGGTCAGGTTTTTCACTGTAACCCGGCTATTACCCATGTGGCCAGGCATCTTTTTCCCCTTAATAACGCGCGACGGGAAAGAACTGGCCCCAATAGAACCCACGACACGGTGGGACATGGAGCCATGCGTATCCTTGCCCCCATGGAAGCCATGCCGCTTTATAACGCCGGCAAAACCGCGCCCCTTACTAATTCCCGCCACATCTATTTTTTCGCCAACCTCAAAGTTTTCTACTGTGACCTCCTGTCCTAATTCATAGGACTCAAGTTCCTCGTCACCAATAGAAAACTCACGCAAGTAAAGGTAACATCCCTTACCTGCCTTTTTAAAATGGCCGGCCTCTGGTTTAGTCACACGACTTTCCTTCTGAGGCATAAAACCCAACTGGACAGCATTGTAGCCATCCTTCTCTCTGGTTTTCTTCTGGATAATAGTACAAGGCCCTGCCTCTACCACCGTTACCGGAATGGAATGTCCCTCTTCCGAAAAAATACGGGCCGTTCCCAGCTTACGCGCTAGCATTCCCCTGATCATCTCTTTATCCTATAGCCTTCAGATTTTAAACGAAAAATCTTCTAGAGTTTTATCTCGACATCGACCCCGGCCGAAAGTTCCAGTTTCATAAGGGCGTCGATGGTTTGTTGCGTCGGCTCCAAAATATCCAGGAGCCTTTTATGTGTCCGAATTTCGAACTGCTCTCTGGACTTTTTATCCACATGGGGAGAGCGCAAGACACAATACTTGTTAATTACCGTAGGTAGAGGAATCGGCCCCGCCACCTTCCCCCCGGCACGCCTCACTGTTTCCACAATCTCAGCCGTAGACTGATCCAAAAGGTTATGATCATAACCCTTCAAACGGATACGAATTTTATGGTTTTGAATCATATTTCTTTCCCATCCTGATGCCAGGAAATTATTTTATTCCATTATTTCGCTGATGACGCCTGCCCCAACGGTGCGTCCGCCCTCTCGAATAGCAAACCTGAGTTCCTTCTCCATCGCTATCGGTGTAATTAAATCCACCTCCATCGATACATTGT
>Ga0172371_10007554_pt1 | contig 15444 bp, 16 predicted proteins | sample Lak12m_FD_114543 | JGI IMG/M metagenome (GOLD analysis project Ga0172371, IMG submission 114543) | Freshwater microbial communities from Kabuno Bay, South-Kivu, Congo - kab_022012_12m | ecosystem: Environmental > Aquatic > Freshwater > Lake | place: Democratic Republic of the Congo: South-Kivu... | reverse complement strand
GACCCCAGAAGCACCGCCTAATTCAAATAATCATGAAAGAATAAGTCTTAATTAAAATTAATCGTCGTGTTTACTTTCATTACTATCATCATCGGCCTCTGTTTATTTGAGATTATCAGCAGCGTTGATAATGCTGTTGTCAATGCTCATATTTTAAAAACGATGCCGGATAAATACCGGAAGATATTTCTTTTTTGGGGGCTATTATTCGCTGTTTTTGTCGTTCGCGGCCTTTTGCCTTTTATTATCGTTTGGATTGCTAATCCAGATTTAGGAGTGTGGCAGGTAGTGACGGCGACTTTTTCTAATTCGCCGGTGATAAAAGAATATATCGAAAGCTCTAAGCCTCTCTTATTACTTGGGGGCGGAATTTATTTATTTTTAGTTTTTTTATCCTGGCTGTTTCTAGAGGAGAAGAAATATGCTTTCTTGGTCGAAGGATTTATTCATCGCCAAGGAGCTTGGTTTTATGCCCTAGCTTCGATTTTAACTACGGCCATCGTTTATTTTTCTTTAAAACAGAATCCCACCCTAGCCTTAGCCGCGACTATCGGCGTTTCTGCTTTTTTTATTACCGACGGTTTTAAAAAGAACGCCGAAACTCAAGAGAAAAAATTAATGAGCCCGGCGATGGGCGCTTGGAGTAAGATTCTATATTTGGAGATTCTTGATGCTTCATTTTCGATTGATGGCGTTATCGGCGCCTTTGCTTTTACGGTTTCCGTACCCCTGATTATTTTAGGTAACGGATTAGGGGCTTTCGTCGTCCGCGAATTTACGATTAAGGGAATCGACTTGATTGCAAAATTTTCCTTTTTAAAGAATGGGGCGATGTATGCCATCGGTATCTTAGGGGCGATTATGATTCTGGAAAGCTTCGGGCACGATTTTCCTTTTTGGCTCGCGCCGCTTAATATGTTTGTCTTACTAGGTATTTTTTTATTCCTATCTGTTCGTTCGAACAAGGCGCGTAAAAAGATCGTCGTTTAATCAAATATGGTTTATCTAAAATCAAAAGAAGAAATTAGAATTATTAAAGAAGGCGGCCAAAGATTGGCGGCTATTTTAAAGCGTCTTTTGAAAGAAGTTGCACCAGGCGTAGCTACGGGACATTTAGAGGAACTAGCTGATAAATTAATAAGAGAAATAGGCGGCCGGCCGGCTTTTAAAAATTATCCGATGGGCGGCGGCTTATTTTTTCCCTCGACCCTTTGCATCTCTATCAATAATGAAGTTGTCCACGGCAGTTCGCTCCCGACCCGAGTTATTAAAGAAGGCGATATCGTTGATATTGATATTGGTATGGAATGGCCGGTAGTACCAGAATTAAGGGATAAGTTTAAGGCGCCTATAAATAAACATTCTAAGGGTGGCGGGTTTTTTACTGATATGTGTGCGACCGTGCCTGCGGGCAAAATAGGTAAAGAGGTTAAACAGCTTTTAAAGATATCAGAAGAATGCTTGTATAAAGCGATTAAAATGGTTAAACCGGGTAATACGATTAATGATTTGGCGCGAGCCGTCCAGAACCATGCGGAAAGCCACGGTTATGGCGTCGTACGTGATTTAGTCGGGCATGGTGTCGGCTATTTTGCCCACGAGAGACCGGATGTTTTTAATTTTGAAATCAATGAGAATGCTCCGGAAAATTTAGTTTTTGAGCCAGGCATGGTAATCGCTATTGAACCTATGATCAATGCCGGCGATTATCAGGTCAAAGTGGCGCGTAACGGCTATACGATTATTACGGCTGATAATTCTTTAAGCGCTCATTTCGAACATACGGTAGCCGTGACGGAAAGGGGCTGTGAAATTTTAACCAAATAATCAAACTCAATAATATGGAAACAAAAAAATATTTAGGGATTGATTGGGGGGAAAAAAGGATCGGGCTGGCGACCGCCGACGAAGAAACTTGTATCGCCTTGCCGCTAAAAACCGTTAGTAATTTAGCGGAGTTATTAGAAGTAATAAAAGAAGAAGAAATTAGTGAAATTATTATCGGTAGTCCGACAAAAATGAGCGGCGAAGCAGCCAGCAATCCACTATGGCTTAATTTTGTTGAACAATTAAAAGCTAAGGGCGGGAAACCGGTTAATTTTTTAGATGAGCGTTTAAGCAGTTTAGCAGCAGACGCTTTAAGCGGCGAAAAAAAAGAAAAAGCAGAACGCGATGAAATCGCAGCGACAATTATTTTGCAAGACTATTTAGATAGTAATTAGATATCAATTAAACATGGACGAAACAAGGCATAGCCAAGCCATAATTCTTAATCGCTCCGCTTACCGCGAGAGCGATTCTTTAGTTACGGTCTATACGCGCGATTTTGGTAAAATGGCGCTCGTTGCGCGCGGTACCAAAAAAATCCGATCAAAACTTGCCGGCCATCTTGAGCCAGTTAGCTTGGCTGATATCTTGATTATTAAAGGGAAGGGCTTTGATTATGTCGGAAGCGCCTTAACGAGGGATGCCTTTTTAAATTTAAAAGACAATTTAAATAAATTATATTATGCGGGCCGGGCAATTAGCTGGTTTAACCGCTTAGTAAAAGATGATCAGCCGGATGAACGTCTATTTCTTTTATTGGGGCGCTGGCTTGAAGTGCTTGATAATTATCCGGCGGAAGAGTTCAGTAAAGAGAACGGGGAATTGTTTTTTATCTTTTTTGCCCTGAAGCTGCTGGCCGAACTGGGCTATAAGCCGGAGATGTATGAATGTTTGAATTGCCGCGAGAAGATAAAGCCGGGCAAAAATTATTTTAATCTAAAAAATGGAGGGATTATTTGCGCTGAATGCCTAGAAAAAGAACGTCTCGGAGAGGGAATTACAAAGGCGGAATTGCTCGTAATAAGCGATAATTGCATTAAATTGATGCGCTTTATTATGGATAATCGGCTTGATATGGCGAAAAAGTTAAAATTAGATAAGCGAGTAATAAAGGAATTATCAGTTTTAACCATAAATTTTTTGAATTTCCATTCTTAGTTTTAATGGCTATTTTTAGCCAGAAAAGTGTCCTTAGGAAGGGGCTCTTTTTTCTTGCTAAAATACCAAAAATCAGTTAATATTTAAGTAGTTAAATAAGCGAATTTTTTAAAAAATCCGGCTTCTTTTTGGAGCACGGAGCTAATTTAGTTATATGACAAGACTATCAATTGCCGAAGCCAAAAAACAGGGCCAGGGAGAAGTTAGCGTCAGCGGCTGGGTGCGCAATTTGCGAGCCCATAAAGGCGTTATTTTTGTCGACCTCGCCGACATTTCAGGAATTATGCAGCTCGTTTTCGTTTCTAATAATAACGGCAATAATGATAATTATAATTTGGCAGAAAAATTAACTCTTGAGAGCGTGATTGAAGTGACTGGCACTTTGCAGGCTAAGCCTATGAAGAAGAACGAGGTGAACCCAGTTCAAGATTTTGAATTATTAGCGACGGCTAGCAAATTAATATCTTTAGCAGATGAAAACTTACCGATTCCGGTTTTAACGAAAGCTGATAACGAAGCAAATCTTGATAATCGGCTTGACTGGCGCTGGCTTGACTTACGCCGCGGAGAACACCAGTTAATCTTTAAAGTCTGGACTAAGCTTGAAGAAGGTTTCCGAGAATATTTTTCTCAAAATAATTTCATTCAGATTAATACCCCCTGTCTAATGAGTACAGCCTCCGAAACAGGATCGGAGGTATTTGAAGTAAAATATTTTGACCGTAAGGCTTATTTATCACAATCTCCTCAATTCTATAAGCAGATGGCGATGGCTTCAGGATTAGAAAAAGTTTTCTGTTTCGGTCCGGTCTTCCGGGCTGAGTTATCTTTTACTACCCGCCATGTTACTGAATTTACAGGTTGGGATTTTGAAATTTCTTATATCAAATCCCACGCCGATTTAATGGACACTGAAGAAGCGCTTTTAGTCTCTGGCTTTGAGAAAATAAAAAAAGATTTGAATTTAGAAATTGTCGTTCCGACGCGACCCTTCCCGCGTATCACTCTAGCGGAAGCGAAAAAGAAATTAGCCGCGAAGGGAATTAAGAGTGAGAAAGATTTTGATTTTTCCACCGAAGAAGAGAAAGAATTGGGCAATATCATTAAGGAAGAAAACAATCATGACTTTGTTTTTGTAACCGATTACCCGATTGCGGCGCGCCCCTTCTATCATATGCGTCACGCTGACGATGCTAATTTAACCAAGAGTTTTGATTTGCTTTATCGCGGTTTAGAAATTACAACTGGGGCAGAACGTGAACATCGTATAGAAATTTTAGAGAAACAGGCGATTGAAAAAGGCATGAACCTTGAAGAATTAAAAGATTATTTGAATTTCTTCCGTTTCGGTTGTCCTGGCCATGGCGGCGTTGGTATTGGCCCGGGCCGTATCGTCATGAAGTTATTAGAACTGGGCAGCGTTAAAGAAGCTTGTTTCTTGCCCAGAGACGTTAAGCGTTTGAATCCCTAATAAAATTCCATTAAATCAATATGTCACAAATAGCAATTAAATCATTATATCGCGAGACCGCCAAATACCTTGGTCAGAATATCATTGTTTCTGGCTGGGTAAGAACTTCGCGCAGCGCTAAAGATTTTGGCTTCATTGAATTAAATGATGGTTCCTTCTTTAAAGGCATACAGATTGTTTTCGAAGCCTCTTTAAGCAATTTTTCCGAAATCGAAAAAATTAGTGTCGGCTCATCGCTGGAAATTGAAGGCGAGCTCGTGGCATCTCCAGCGGCCGGACAGGCGTTCGAGCTCAAAGCTAAAAAAATTACCGTTCTAAACCTAGCGCCAGAAAGCTATCCTCTACAAAAGAAAAAACATAGCTTTGAATTTTTGCGCACGATTGCTCATTTACGTGGTCGTAGTAATACCTTCTCAGCGGTTTTCCGTTTACGCTCGACTCTGAGCTATGCGATTCATAAATTTTTTCAAGAAGAGGGCTTTAGTTATGTCCATACGCCGATTATCTCGACTAGCGACGCTGAAGGCGCAGGCGAAATGTTTCAGGTTACGACTCTAGATTTAAAAAATCCAAAACGAGATGCTAAAGGAGAAGTTGATTACGGCGAAGATTTTTTCGGGAAGAAGGCGGGGCTAACAGTCAGCGGTCAACTGAACGCGGAAGCGCTCGTTATGGGCCTGAATAAAGTTTATACTTTCGGACCAACTTTTCGCGCGGAAAATTCTAATACGACGCGCCACGCCTCCGAGTTCTGGATGATGGAGCCGGAGATGGCGTTTGCCGATATTCAAGATGATATGAATTTAGCAGAGAAAATGCTCAAATATCTAATCACTTATGTCTTGAAAGAATTGCCCGAAGAAATGGAATTTTTTAATAAATTTATTGATCCGGGAATCAGCGAACGCTTAAATAATATTATAAATTCCGATTTCGGAAGAATAACATACACGGAAGCGATTTCTACTTTAGAAAAATCCGGGGAAAAATTCGTTTACCCGGTAAAATGGGGAATTGATCTGCAGACTGAGCATGAAAGGTATTTGACGGATAAAGTCTTCAAAAAACCGGTTTTTGTCATTGATTATCCGAAAGACATCAAAGCTTTCTATATGCGTATTAATGATGACGGGAAAACCGTAGCTGCTATGGATTTATTGGCCCCCGGAATTGGCGAAATTATTGGCGGTAGCCAGAGAGAAGAGCGCTTAGAAATGCTTGAGAAGCGGATGGCGGAAATGGGTCTCAAAAAAGAGGACTATGCTTGGTATTTAGATTTGCGCCAATATGGTTCGGTAAAGCACGCCGGTTTCGGTTTAGGATTTGAAAGATTAATCATGTATATATCGGGCATGGCCAATATTAGGGACGTCATTCCGTTTCCGCGTACGCCGAAAAATGCGGAGTTTTAATTTTAATATCGATGATGCCAGACTTTAAAGATACAACCAAATTCCTTTTGTCTCTTGCTGAGAAAGCGGGCAAGATTATGCTTGATTATTATTCGGCGGCCGGCGCTTCTTTCGAAAAAAAAGCAGATTCGTCTCGAGTTACCGCCGCAGACCTGGAAGTAAATCGCATGGTTATAGAAGAGGCAGAGAAGAATTATCCTGACTTTAAAGTCTTAGCTGAAGAAGAATCTAATAATACCGCGGAGTCGAAAAAACTTTTTGTTGTTGATCCGATGGACGGAACTTTGAATTTTACCATCGGCTCGCCTCTCTTTTGTTTTTCGGCGGCCGTTGTTATCGATGGAAAAAGCGTGGCGGGAGTTATTTTTAATCCGCTCGCCAAGCGGACGCTTATAGCCGAAGAGGGAAAGGGGGCATGGTTTGTTGAAGAAAATAGAAAAATATCTGTCAGCCAAAAAGCTGATTTTGACGGTGCTATGATTAACGCCGGTTATAAGGAAACAGAATTTTCCCGCCTCATCCACGGTTTAGGCGGGCGCACACCGTCTTTTTTTGCCGCTTGCGAGTATGGCTCTTTAGTGGCGACTGGCGGTTTTGAAGCCGCGCTTTATTTAAGTCGCTATGCGCACGATGTGGCTGCTATTAAAATAATTGTCGAAGAAGCAGGTGGGAAGGTCACAGATGTTTATGGAGAAGAACAGCGTTATGACGGCCAGCTTCGCGGAGCAATGATATCAAACGGAATCTTGCATAACGAGCTTGTCCGATTATTCGAGCAATCCGGTCTAAGCCCTAATTTAGAGAAAATTAAATTATAAAAATATGACTAACAAACAAAATGCCAAGTATGCGTTTTATTATCTTCTCTCACTGGTCAGCTTAGTTTTTATGTCAATTTCGGTCGGGATGATTGCCTTTAGTATTATCGACAAAACCGTGCCCGATGCTTTGAATAATTTTGTCGGTAATTACGACAGCCAATTAAAATTCGCGATTTCGGCGCTAATTATTTCAACCCCGATTTTTTATCTGCTCTCTAGCTTTATTTTTAAGGGATTGAGAAAAAATGAGCTAGAAAAAGATTCGGGCGTACGCCGCTGGCTGACTTATTTTATTCTTCTCGTTTCTTCTTTGATTATTCTTGGTGTTTTTATCAGCGTTATTAATAATTTTTTGTCCGGAGAACTGACGAGCCGCTTTATTCTTAAGGCCATAACGATTTTTGTTATTTCGGCGGGCGTTTTCTCTTTCTATTTCTATGACATCCGCCGAGAAAATTTTGTTAAGAAAGATTTAGTGGTGCGCCTTTTCTGGGCAATTTCCTTAGCCCTGGTCGTAATTGCCTTTATCGCCGCTTTTTTCTATGTTGAGTCGCCTAAGACTGCTCGAGCGCGCCGTTTAGACCAAATTGTCGTTAATAATATTTCTAATTTGGAAAGCGCAGTGAATAGCTACTATGATCGGTATAAAAAATTACCGGAAAGCCTTGATGCGATGAAGGCGGAAAAAGATATTTATTTTGATGCGAGTATGCTAGTCGATCCGGAAACTAAGCAGGCGATTGTTTATCAAAAATTAAATGAAAAAGATTTTCAATTCTGTGCTAATTTCAGAACTGATAGCGCACAAACGGAGAACGGACGCCAGACGATGATGGTTTCTTATCCCTCATATCCGGGAGACAAAAATCACGCCGCCGGTTACCAATGCTTAAAGGGAAGCCTCTGGACTTTAGTCAAATCAGCGGAAATTGTTAAATAATTATGATGGATTTTACGACCGAAAAATTTTCTGGTCCTTTAGGCTTACTTCTATCCATGATTGAGTCGGAGGAGATGGATATTACGGAAGTTAATTTGGCGAAAATTGCTGATGAGTATGTTAATTATATCCGCGGAGCAAAAAATATCGATGCCGAAGAAATGGCTGATTTTTTGGTGCTGGCCGCTAAATTGCTCTTTATTAAGTCAAAAGCGCTCCTGCCTTATTTATATACCGCCGAAGATGAAGCCGAAGTTGATGATTTAGAAAAACAATTGCGCATGTATAAAGAGTTTGTCGGCGCCAGCCAGAAGATTAAAGAGATTATCGCCGAAAAGCATTTTCTTTTTCTTCCCCCGTTGGTTAAGAATCGCCGCCAGCAATTTAATCTGCCCGTCTTCACCGCGCCCCTCAAAGTTAACCCCCAAATTCTTCATGAAATTTTTCTTAGAGTCCTGGCAAATTTAGAAAAGCAGCAGGAAGAGAAATTGCCCGAATCGACTCTCGAGCCGAAAATTAATATTGAAGATCGGATAAGTTCAATTAAGAAGATGCTGTTTGATAAAATGCGCGTTAACTTTTCCAAGCTCCTCTCGGGGGCGCAAACCAAAACGGAGGTTATTGTCAGCTTTCTTGCCGTCTTGGAACTAGCTAAGCAGAAGGAATTATTTTTTGAACAAGATGAGCTCTTCAGCGAAATTTATATCACACGTAATCAAAACTAAAATATGTCTTTAAAGTCTCAGTTAGAATCATTATTATTCGTCGCCATTAAGCCGCTTGCCCTTAAAGAGCTGGCTAATTTGACGAACGCTAAAAGCCATGAAGTTGAAGAAGCGCTGGCGTCTCTTGAAGAAGAATACCAAAGCGGCGAACGCGGCCTCAGCTTGGTAAAAAATAATAATCAATATCAATTGACGACTGCGCCTGACAACGCCGCTCTCATCCAGGAATTTTTAAAAGACGAGACGAATGGAGAATTGTCCCAACCTAGCCTAGAGGCTTTGACTATTATCGCTTATCGCGGGCCCATAGGTAAATTAGAATTAGAAAGAATCCGTGGCGTTAATTGCAGCTTAATTATCCGGAACCTATTGCTTCGCGGTTTAATTGAAGAAAAATTCGATAAAACAAAAGAGGAAAATTATTATACCGTCACTCATGATTTTGTTAGGTTCTTAGGCTTGAATAGCGTTAATAATTTGCCGGATTATCTGAAGCTGAGCCAGAGCGAAGAAGCTAATCAGTTAATTGATTCCGTTCTAGAAACAAATCTAGAAACAGAGAAAATCTAATCCTAAAAAATCATGTGGAATCTGATTCTTAATTTAATTTTAACTTTTGTTTTACTGCAGTCTAATAGCGGCGCCAGACTTAATAATGATGTTGAAATCATTAAGCTTAAACCAGACGCTCCGGTATTAAGCTTGGCTGCGGACAAAGGAGCGGTCCTAGATGCTCATAATCGTATTTTTTTCTATCAGAAAAATGCGGATGATATTCAGCCGATAGCCAGCATTACTAAGCTTATGACCGCCTTGGTATTTTTAGACAATAATCCTGGTTGGGACAAGAGCTATACGATTACGGCCGATGATCAGGTTGAGGGCGGAATCTTGAATCTATTTCCTGGCGACGAGGTTAGAATAAAAGATTTATTTAAAACAAGTTTGATTGCTTCCGATAATGGCGCTACCTTAGCTTTAGTCCATGCCAGCGGATTAGACGAAAAAGAGTTTGTTCAAAAAATGAATGAGACGGCGCGGCGGCTCGGTTTGAGCAGAACGCGGTTTATCGACCCCGTCGGCTTGAGCGACCAAAACGTTTCAACTGCTCGGGAAGTAGCGCTTTTGGCCAAAGCAGCTTTAGAAAAAGAAGAAATCAGCCAGACGACCGAGAGCAAAGATTATTCGTTTACGACTTTAAACGGCAAAGATAAGAAGATAGAATCGACTGATTATTTATTGTTTGATTCCGGCAAGAACGCCTTCCAAGTCATGGGCGGGAAAACCGGCTATACGGATAAGGCGGGTTATTGTTTCGCCGGCCGCTTTAAGGATGATAGTGGCCGGGAAGTAATCTCCGTCGTTTTAAACAGCAGCGGAAAGAATGAACGTTTTAAAGAAAGCAAGAGCTTAGTCAATTGGGTATTCCAAAATTATATTTGGCACCCGTAATTATTTTTTGTTTCTATGCCCCAGATCAATCGCTTATATTTTAAGTTCCGCAATTTTTTATCGAATCGGTTCCCGAAAACTTATTGTTTCTGCGATCGGCAGAAATCGATTGTAAAATTTTTGATTACCGGCTGTTTAGCCGGCGGGACGGATTTGATTTTTCTCTTCGCTTTCCACGGCCTTTTCAAGTGGCCCATAGTTCTTTCTACTAGCTTGGCGTTTATCTGCTCTTTCGCGATTAGCTTTACCTTGCAGAAGCTCTGGACTTTTCGAAATTTCAGCCAGGAAAAAGTAGTCAGCCAATTTATTTTGTATATCTTAAATGCCCTGATAGGCTTGAATTTGAATGGTTTCTTGATGCACCTGCTCGTTAATGAATATGGGGTCTGGTATATACTAGCGCAGATAATAGTTAACTTAGCGATTGGCTTTTATAATTTTCTTGTTTATAAATCGATTGTTTTTAAAATCGGCAAAGATGAAATTAATAACGAACAAAAAACTTCTGGGTCAGCCGCCGGAGACCTGGCTTAGACAAGCTGGGTATACCTTTATTCCGGAGCGGGAAGACGGGCAAGCAAGTTTTGCCCGGCGTTTTACCCGTGATTTTTATCCGCGTTTCCATATTTATTTTATTTCGCAAACAGATAGTCAGGGAAATGAGTTTATAACCTTTAACTTACATTTGGACCAGAAGAGACCAGGTTATGCCGGCTATAATCGCCATAACGCGGAATACGACGGGGAATTAGTCGAAAGAGAAATCGCGCGTCTAAAAAGTTTATTGTTGCCAGATTTTTTAGTTTAAATATGAGCCAATCGGAAGAAATAAAATCAAAACTCGATATCGTCGAGGTTATCCGCGAATATACGCCGGTTAAAGCTGTCGGCGCGAATTTTCAGGCGCTTTGTCCTTTTCATAACGAAAAGACGCCGTCTTTTGTAATTTCTCCGGATAAGCAGATTTGGCATTGCTTCGGCTGCGGCCGCGGAGGGGACGTTTTCGCTTTTGTCATGGAAAAAGAAAGTTTAGGATTCATGGAAACTCTGCGCCTGCTCGCTCCGAAAGCCGGTGTAGTCTTGAAATATGAAAATCCGGAAGCTTATTCGAAGCGGAATCGTCTTTTGGATTTGTTGGAATTAGCGGGAAAATATTATGCTCATCTTTTAAACAAAGACACGGGCAAGGCGGCTAAAGAATACTTGTTAAAACGTGACTTAAAAGAAGAAACAATTCTTGATTGGAGTTTAGGCTATAGTCCGGATAATTGGGATAGTCTATTCCAATTTTTGAAAGCCCGGCCCCTAACTGGAAAAAAATACACGGATGAGGAAATATTTTTGGCCGGCTTAAGCATCAAAAAAGAGGGCGGCCGAGGCTACTATGACCGCTTCCGCGATAGGATAATGTTTCCGATTTGGGACGTTAATAATAATTTAATCGCCTTTACGGCGCGTATTAATCCGGCCAAAGAAAAGACCGAAAAAATGGGGAAATATATAAATAGTCCCCAAACCGAGGTTTATGACAAGAGTCGGGTCCTATTCGCTCTGAATAAGGCTAAAAATGCCATTAGGAAGGCTGATTTGGCGATTGTGGTCGAAGGGCAGATGGACGCCATTTCCTGCCACCAGCATGGCTTTACGAACGTTGTCGCTTCCTCTGGCACCGCGCTCACGACCGAGCAGGTCTCTCTTATCAAGAGATTTACGAGTAATATCGCTCTCGCCTTTGATATGGATAAAGCCGGGCAGATGGCAGCTGATAGAGGAATTCGAGAAGTCCTTGCCCAAGAGCTTAATTTGAAAATTATCGTTTTACCGAACGGCAAAGATCCTGATGAATGTTTGCGTAATAATCCGGATGATTTTAGACAGGCGGTTTTAAACGCGAAGCCGATGCTTGAATATTATTTTGAAAAAGTAAGCGCGGATTTAGATTTGGAAAAATTAGATAATAAAACCAAAGTGCGCGATCAGATGTTTATCATGATCGATTTAGTTACCAATAAGACGGAGCAGGGGTATTGGTTGAAAAAGATCAGCGAAGAATTAGGATTTGCCGAAAGCGATACGCGTGAAGAATATTTAAGTTGGAAAGGAAAACAGAAAACCGTCGCCACTAGCAAAGTTAAAAAAGTCGAAGCTAATACGGAATACCATTCCCGCGAAGAAAGATTATCGGAATTATTGCTGGCCCTCCTAGTTCGGTTTCCTGATTTTATTAATTATGCTCTAAGCAATTTAGAACCGGAATCAATTTGCGGCGAAGAGAAGAATAGGTTTTACAAGAGCCTGATAATCTATTATAATAAGACTGCCTCTTTAGATTATACGGATTTTCGTTTTTATCTTGATAATCAAAGTGAAACCGCGGAAAAACTACTTGATAAACTAATCCTTTTAGGCGAAAAGGATTTTTATAGCTTTGATGCCAATCAGGCGAAGTCAGAGATTATAAAGATTATCGTTGAGTTGAAAAAATATACTTGTCAGCGGAAAATAAAAAAATTAGAAAAAATAATTACGCTCGCCGAGAAGGAAGGGCGTAGCGAGGATTTAGAAATATTAATGCTTGAGTTAAAAGGTTTGACGGATGAGATTAAAAAAATTAACTTAGGCTAAATTATTATGGCTAAAAAAGAGCCGAAAAAAACTAAAAAGACAGTTTCAAAAACGGGCGCCCGTAAGGCGGTCGTAAAAAAGAAGACGATTAAAAAATCGCCTGTTACGAGTAAGAAAAGCCCTAAGAAAGGCAAACCCAAAGCGGCTAAAAGAACGCTAAAATTAGTTAAAGTCGTTAGCCGCAGCAAAGAAACCGCACCGCGCCAAATCGTAAAACCAACCGAAGAGACAATGAAAAGATTAGTCGAAAAAGGACGCCTCCGTGGCTTTATCACTGAGACGGAGCTTTTGTATTTGTTTCCCGAAGTAGAGGAGTATGTCTATGATTACGATGTCTTTTTAGGCGAGCTGCAGAAAAGCGGAGTAAGGATTATGGAAGATTCAGGCCGGATTTTAGATATGGCGGAAAAGAAAGCTGCCGAACCGCCTTTAACCGGACGCGCGCTCGCGCATCAGAACGCTTTGAATATTGATCTCTCGAAATTGAGTGCTGATTCAATTCAAATGTATTTGAAAGAAATCGGCAAAGTGCCGCTTTTAACAGGTGATGAAGAAGTTGAGCTCGCCAAGCGGAAAGAGAAGGGCGAAAAAGAAGCGGAGAAAAGAATTATTGAAGCGAATTTGCGCTTAGTCGTTTCGATTGCCAAAAAATTCGCCGGTGCCAAAGGCATGAGCCTTTTGGATTTAATTCAAGAAGGGAACATCGGCCTATTCCGAGCGGTAGAGAAATTTGAATATCGCAAAGGTTATAAATTTTCTACCTACGCCACTTGGTGGATACGCCAAGCGATTACCCGCGCCTTAGCCGACCAGTCGCGTACGATTCGTATTCCGGTCCATATGGTAGAAACGATTAATAAATTCCAGCAGGTACAAAGAAATTTAATTCAGGAATTAGGGCGCGAACCCTTGGCTGATGAGATTGCCGCTGAAATGGGAGAAGATCTTGATAAGGTCAGATATATCATGAAGATTTCCCAAGACACAATATCTTTAGAAACAACTATTGGCGACGACGAAGAAGATTCAACCCTTGAGGATTTTATTGAAGACGTGAAAAATGTAACCCCCGACCGAGCGGCCGCTCTGCAATTGCTCCGTGATTATGTTAAAAATATTGTTGCTCAGCTTTCTCCGCGTGAACAGAAAATTCTTGAGATGCGTTTTGGTTTAGTTGATGGCGTGGCTCACACCCTAGAAGAAGTCGGTCAGGAATTTGAAGTTACTCGCGAACGTATCCGGCAGATTGAATCGAAAGCTTTGGAGAAGATCAGGAAGTTTAAGGGGTTAGAGAAGTTGAGAGATTATTAAAATATCGGAGAAGGGGTTAAATTTAGGATTAAATAGGCTAAAATTAGATAAATAACGTGATTTTTGGTTAGGGTTGACATAATAGCCTAATTTGATATTATATTAGTAAAATTTAATATATTCCCGGGTAGCGCAGCGGTAGCGCAGTTGGCTGTTAACCAATTGGTCGTCGGTTCGAATCCGACCCCGGGAGCAAAACACAAAATCAGGCTTTTAAGGCCTGTTTTTGTTTTAATATTAGATAGATTCTAAGTTCCAAAGTGGTTCGAACATTTTTGGGATGTTTAAGGCATTTTACGTAAAACCCTTGATTTTATTGGTCTATATTGGTTCGAATCCATGACAGGTGTTACACTTACTTTTTGAGCTAACCCCTTATTTAATAGACGGGACAGAATATTTATGATATTTTTTGTATATAGCTAATAATAAAAAAATGAAAGAAGCAAATTTTGGATTAAAACAAAATATAAATAAATCTATTCAAGAAAACATTCCTGAAGATAATATTGAAAAAGCAAAAAAAGACTTGCATTTCTTATCCGAAGAGCTTTTAAAATATCAACCTGAGACTAAAGAATTTTCTGAAATTCAAGAATCTTTTATTAAAATTCAACCGATAATTGAAGAAGGCATTAAAGATTATATTAAAAGAGAAGAAGAAATGGATTTTCATTTCTCAATGGATCGTGAGTATGCTTTATATTTTAAACTTGCAGATAAGTTTGACTCGCTTACAGAATCCTGTAAAGAGCTAGCTTCTAGACTTTTTATAATATGTAGCGATATTGATCGCACAATTTCTGATGATATTTTAAGTAAAAGGGAATTATACAAAGCTAAAGAAAAAAATATAAACCAAGGAGATTATTTAGCTGGTTATATATTAAAAAAATTTGATTTTTCTGAAAATGAAGTTAGTGATCTTATTCAAAGTTGGCTTTCGATTGAAGATGACCATGCAGATAGTTATTATATAGATCAAAATTTAAGAAATATAAGAGGTCTTGAGAGCTTTGAAAATAAATCAGTGAAATACCTGTATGATAATTTTGGCATACGTAGTTTTGGCAGATATACAATGCGCGAACTAAAAAAACAATATCAGGAAAGGGATGATATGGGCCCGTACGGCTTGTGTTTTCAGGCGGTTATGGATTGGAATGGCTCTTTTTCTCAATCAAACCAAACGGAGGATATCAGAGAGAAAGTAGAAGAAAATGATTTTATCTTAAGAGTAATTGAGGCAAATGGTAAAATTGATTTAGCTAAAAGACTACTATTTTTACGCGATAAGTATAATCAAAAAATAAAATTCATGTATATGCATGTGCATGGCAATACGGATGTAATAGGTTTGGGCGATAGAGAAGGAAGTGATCGCAAGTTTCTTCAAGAGGATTTAAAGGGTAAGGGAGTACAAAGAATTAAAGATTTATTTGAAGATAATGCCGAGCTGATATTGTCTAGCTGCCTTACTGGCGCCGAAGGTGGATTAGCCGAGGAAATGTCCAAGGTTTATAACGTAAAAGTTATTGCTTCTGATAAGCCGACCGAAGGTGAACCGAAATCTGTAAATATTAAAAAAAATCCGGCTGGGGATAATTTAGAATTTGAAGTTGTTTTTAATACTGCAGATGAAGAAAATGATAAAACCAGAAAAGGGACTGTGATTTATAATCCAAAGCACTAAATGCTTTTT
>Ga0172371_10007552_pt1 | contig 15447 bp, 18 predicted proteins | sample Lak12m_FD_114543 | JGI IMG/M metagenome (GOLD analysis project Ga0172371, IMG submission 114543) | Freshwater microbial communities from Kabuno Bay, South-Kivu, Congo - kab_022012_12m | ecosystem: Environmental > Aquatic > Freshwater > Lake | place: Democratic Republic of the Congo: South-Kivu... | reverse complement strand
GCCGAGATTCGAACTCGGGTGACAGCCTTGAGAAGGCTGCATACTTGGCCACTGTATGACAGGAGCATATGTGACTCAGAGCGTTATATGATTATAATTAGAAAAATTACGGGTTTAAAAACTGTTGCACGAGCTATTGCTTATTGAGCATAATTAACAAATAAATTTAAGCAAGATATACTCTATAGCCCTTATGCACATCTTGGGGAACAAGCAAGCCTATTTCATCGCCTTTCTTAGCTTTCTCTACTGCAAGCCTATTTATCTGCATGCTATTAACAACCAACTCAAATTCCTTTTCTCCGCCAACTATCTTTATCTTATCGCCTACTTTAAGCGGAGCACTAAGCAAGATTGCTGCTGCTTTAACATGCTGAAAATAGTTTGTTACCTCCCCTATCTGTTTATCTGCCATTATTATCTTAATCAACCAGACTATATAAGATTTACGAAACACTAATTAATACTGCTATTCTAGTTACATAATGCTTAAAAACTTATTATTGTTCTATTTATAATGGCTATACAAAAAACACCCTGTTCAAAGTGCAATAATACCGGAACAATAAAAGAAAAAGATGGCACAATACATATTTGTTATGATTGTCTTGCTAATGGGAATCTTGACCAGCACGATAAAAACATAAAAGATGCTTCTGATTTCGGTATAAAATTATAATTCTAATCAGAAATCAATATTTTTTAAAAAATTTTAATTAAATTTATAGCCCCACCCGGATTCGAACCGGGGTTTCAAGGCCCAGAACCTCGCTTCCTTGACCGCTGGAAGATGGGGCTTTAATAGAAAATTCAAGCTAAAAACATTTATAAATCTACTTTTTTATGATAGTTCATGAAAAGATCAAGCAGAAGATGGAAAAAGAAAGGTCAAATGCGCTGGAAGTGGCAGCGTAAAAGACTGAGAAAAGAGAAGCGTAGACGTAGAATGCACAGAGAAAGATCAAGATAAAACTAAAATTATTCTCTATCTCTTTAATCTATATTCTTTACCATAGTAATGTTTATAATAGCACTAAATTTTACTAACTTGAAAACAACAATAAAATGGGTGAATCTTTATCTATTTGGACAGAAAAATACAGGCCTAATAAATTTGAAGAAGTAGTGGGCCAGGAAGAAATAATCAAAAGAGTAAAAAACCTTACAAATTCTTTAAATATTCCGCACATGCTTTTTGCAGGTCCAGCCGGAACAGGTAAGTCTACTCTTGCTATAATAGTTGCCCGTGAGCTCTTTAAAGAGTTCTGGCGCGAAAATTATCTTGAATTAAATGCTTCTGATGCCAGAGGCATAGATGTAATAAGACAGGAAGTAAAGAATTTCGCACGTACAAAAAGCCTTGGAAGTGTTCCATTTAAGATTATCTTCTTGGATGAAGCAGATGCTCTCACAAAAGAAGCCCAGCAAGCCCTAAGACGTACAATGGAGAATTTTACAAACACCTGCCGTTTCATACTATCATGCAACTATTCCTCAAAGATAATCGACCCAATCCAATCACGTTGCGTTGTCTTTAGATTTAAACTTCTTGAAAAAAAAGATGTAGAAAAAAGAATAAAGATAATAGCAGAATCTGAAAAATTAAACTTAAATGAAAAAGCCATTGAAGCAATTTATGAGGGGAGTGAGGGCGACTGTCGTAGAGCCATTAATCTTCTTCAAGCAAGTGCTTCAATTTCTCCAAATATAACAGAAGAAATAGTAAATATTCTTCTTTCAAGTGCAAAGCCAAAGGATATAAAAGTTGTTCTTGATTATGCTCTTGCAGGAGATTTCGTAAAAGCCAGGGAAAAACTTCTTGAAGTTATGCTAAAAGAATCAGTTTCAGGTACAGATATAATAAAGTCCATACAGAGAGAAATATGGAATCTTGAAATAGATCCTGAATTAAAAGTTAAGTTAACTGAACGTACAGGAGAAATAGAATTTAGATTAATTGAAGGAAGTGATGAATTCATTCAGCTAGAGGCTTTATTAGCTAGTTTTGTTGTTGCTGGCTTAGGTAAGAAATCTGCTTACTAGTTAAAATTTAAAATGACAATACCACTATTTGAAAAATACAGGCCAAAAAAATTTTCTGATATAAAGGGCCAGGACATAGCAGTTGATAAAATCAAAGCTTTCTTAACTTCATTTGAAAAAGGAATATCAAAAAAGAATGCTATAATTCTCCATGGACCTGCAGGAACAGGTAAAACAACAATAGCCCATGTTCTCGCAAATGAGATGAACTATGAAATATTTGAGCTAAATGCTTCTGATTTGCGTAACAGATCAAAACTTGATGAAGTGATGAAACCCTCTATAGAACAGCACTCGCTCTTTTCAAAAAGCAAAATAATTCTTATAGATGAAGTTGACGGCGTAACCTCGACAGAGTACGGAGGTTTAGCAGAACTAATAGCCCTAATAGAAAAAACAAAATTTCCGATTGTTATAACTTGTAATGATGTCTGGCAAAATAAATTCAATCTGTTAAGAAACAAATGTGAAATATTTGCTCTAAAAGAAATTTCCTATCCAATAATATTAGAAGTAGTTAAAAGAGTAGCAAATTTTGAAAATAAAACAATACCCGAATCAATTTTAAAAGAGATAGCAGCAAAATCTCGTGGAGATCTAAGAGCAGCCATGAATGATTTGCAGTCTATAATTAATCTTAAAGACCCAGAACTAATGCAGGAACAAATCTCTCTAAGAGAGAAAACACAAAGCATATTTAATGCTCTAAAGAGAATATTTAAGGTTCGTATGGATAGAGATGTAATTGATACCTATGAAACAGTTGACCTTGACAGGGATCATATATTTCTATGGGTAGAAGAAAATATCCCCTCAGAATACAGAGGAATAGAGCTTGCAAGGGCTTTTGATGCCCTTAGTATCGCTGATGTTTTCAGAGGAAGGATACATAGACAGCAATACTGGCACTTTTTAACATATGAAAACTTTTTTCTAACAGCAGGCATATCTAACGCAAAAGGTTTCAAGAGCCTACCTGAAAGATTTACAAGATACAATCCGCCAACAAGAATACTAAAAATATGGAGAATAAATCAAAAGAATATTCAAAAAAAGTCAATTGCAGGAAAGTATGCTGAACTAACTCATACAGGAGTAAAGCGCGCAATGCGTGACTTTAAAGTAATCTCATTAATAATAGACAATGATTCAACAAAAGTAATGAACTTAAGTGATCAGGAAATTGAATATCTAATAGAGAAGAAACAAGAAATAGCAGAAGAGTTAAAAGAAAATTCAATAAAAGTTAATTTCTAAAAATTAAGTAGAACAGCTTCCACTAGAACCAGTAGTTGTACTAGCGCCCAATGTTTGACTGCATTCACTAGGAGAACTTGTAAATCCAGAACAAATTCCGCTCTTATAAGCTTCTGAATTTCCGTACTGATAAACAGAAGATGACTGAACACCGTTTATAATTAATGTAGGTGATCCACCTGCACCTGCTTGTGCACTTGCAGCTTCATCTGCTTTCATTAAAGCCAGACCCTTATTTGTTACGCAAGTTTTTATTTTAGTTGTATCTAAACTAGCATTCTTAGCAGCTGCTTCCCAGCATGAACCATCACTACCACAATTATTATTAACATAGGTTATGAATTTCCACCACTTATCCATTCCAGATTCATTAAGCACGCAAGCTTCTCTCATATCCTCATCAACTTCTTTTTGTCCGTGCAGTGAACTAACAGTTGTTCCACTAATGCTAACAATGTAGTGAACATTGAATTGCATTTTATTTTTAAGGAGATTGTAAACAGGATACATTGTATTTTCTGCTTGATTTCCATATGGGCAGAAACTCATGACATACAAGTCAACTACAGGCTTGTCTGTCTTAGGAATTTCCTGTGTTTGGCTTCCTGAATCAGAACTTGAACTTGAAATAATAGGAGAAATTGATTGAATAAAGTATTTACCATCATTGCTTACATAAATAGGCATTTCTTGACCTTGGTAAAGAATATTAACTTGGTATATGCTTCCTAAGCTGCTAACTGATTGTATTGTAATCCCACCACCAACTTTATCATTTAAGAAATTAACTAAATTATTTGCTGCTTTTCCAGAAGGCATCCAATGCATTGAGATGTAAATAACAAGTATAATTAATAATATTGCAAGAACAATTGAAGTAACTGCCCAAGGATTCTTAATTAATTTATCAAGGCCCTTTGCCATCTTGTTTTCTTCTTTGACAATCTCTTTTTCTATGTTTGCCATAAGGGGTTAATAGAATCAGCATTTAAAAACCTTATGGAATTGAGTTTCACAAAAACACTGTTGTTTAATACAAAAACAATTAAAAACACAAACTTCCTATAGAATTTGAAACGAGGTAACAAAAATAACTATGCCTTATGATATTATTATTGGAAGAGATAAATCTGATTTAAAAAAATTTGAGAATCGCGGCCTTATTTATATTGGCAAGGGCTATGTAAAAATGGGTAATTATACTTCTCTTTCAAATAATATTTGGCTTGATATAGCAAGGAGTCATGTTGTAATGGTTTGTGGAAAGAGAGGTTCTGGTAAATCTTATACCCTTGGAGCAATAGCTGAGGAGCTCTGCGATTTAGATGAAGAAATATCAAAGAATCTTGCTTCTCTAATTTTTGATACAATGGGTATTTTCTGGACAATGAAGTTCAAAAATGAAAAAGAACTCGAACTTCTTCAAAAATGGGATTTAAAACCAAAAAATCTGCCAATTAAAATTTGGGTCCCTTTTGGATATTATGAAGAATATGAAAAAAGACAGATACCTGTTGATAATAAGTTTGCAATAAAAGCTTCTGAACTCGATGGCGAAGATTGGATTATGACTTTTAATCTTGATATAACTAATGAAGTAGCAGTACTAATACAAAAAGCAATAAAGAATCTTAGAGAAACCGGAGAAGACTACGATATTCAGACAATAATATCTGAAATAAAAAAAAGTTCTGTTGATGAAAAAATTCTTGGTGTAGCCATCTCTCTTTTTGAAGCAGCTGAAACCTGGGGAATCTTTGCAAAAACAAATGAGGCAGGAACAGAAATTTCTGAGCTCATACAAGGTGGAAGTTCAACGGTTCTTGATATAAGCTGTTATTCTTCTATTGGGACTTTTAATGTTCGTGCTTTGGTAATTGGTTTAGTCTGCAAAAAATTATTCAATAACAGAATGCTTGAACGTAAAAAAGAAGAGATGAAATCTCTTGAGGGTGGAATTGACTATTTAAATCAAGGTAAAAAAGAAAGTCCTCTTATCTGGTTGTTTATAGACGAGGCCCACGAATTCCTTCCAAAGGAGAATCAAGAAAAAACAGCGGCCAGCGACGCTTTAATTCAGATTCTAAGAGAAGGGCGACAACCCGGAATATCACTTGTAATGGCAACGCAGCAACCAGGAGTAATTCATAGAGATGCTATGACTCAATCAGACATAGTCATTTCTCACAGATTAACAGCTCAACCAGATATAGAAGCTCTTAATACTATAATGCAAAGTTATCTTCTTGAATCAATTAGAAAATCTATGACAGACTTGCCTTCAGCAAAAGGAAGTGCAATAATACTCGATGATAATTCAGAAAGAATCTATCCAATATGCGTAAGGCCAAGATTTACCTGGCATGGTGGAGAGACGCCGGCTGCCTTATCTGCAAGAAAAAAAGTTTAATTCTAAAAAAATTCTAAATTCAAAAGCTTTAAAAACCCAGATTTAGGATTAATCTTGTAGAATTTATTTAATTTTTAAGATTCTTAGGTGTTAAACATACAAATGACAGAACAAAGTTGTGTCCCAGTTGAAAGAGAAACCAGAGTAAAGGCAAGACAAACTCAAAACCTAGTTCTAACTCTTTCTGAGAGTCCTGCTCAAATAGTAGTAGAAAATGTTTCAGGTAGAACAATACCAAGTCTTAGAGAAGATAGAAATAGAACTTACTTATATACAAGACTAATTCAGCCAGTTTTAGCAGGATTAATTGTTCCTGAGAATAAAAGAGCAAGAGTGCTTGCAGAAAGAATTTACCAAGTATTCAGAAAAAAACAACTCTATGATATCAATCCTGAAGAACATGAAAGAAATTACAGGGAATTATTAAGATTAACAGGAATTGCATCAATTGATGAAGGAGTTTTATAATGATAAGACACCCTAACGACGTCTCTTCAAAACTAAATGGAGGTATTTATTTCGGCTCATCTGGCCCCTACTCAAGCCCAGAGATTCAGGAGATGGCTCTACAATATCATAAAAAAGTAGAAGTACAAAGCAAAACAACACCAGAATTAAGAAGAGCCCTCGCAGAGATTTTAACCTATGTACCCGAGGGTTTAGCTAGACAGGGCGGAGAATTTGGAAATTCTTATGCACGTTTAAGAAGAGGAGTAGCACATGAACAACAACCAGTTAATCTACATGATGTTGACCTAATAACAGCAGAACTTGCAAGGCAAGGAACTCGAGTACCCTCTCAGATTATAATGGGGTTAAAAAAGATAATAGAGGATCTAGAAGAATCAACCCAACCAACAGAACAAAAAGGTTAAATAACTTCTATCTCTAATCTATATCTATGCCCATAAGGAGCAATATCTCCTGCTTCTTTTATATTTATTATTTTAATCTTTCTTTTTACTTTTTTAGCTTCATCATGTAAGTCTGAAAGCATTTTCTCAAGCCCCTTTTCACTAGAAAAACCATAATAAATTATTTTTGTTCCTTTTTTTGAAACAGCAAGCCCTTGTTTTAAGAAGGTTTCTTTCAAATTTGGTCTTGGCATAACTACAAAATCAAATTTTTTATTTATTCTTGGTATAATTTTTTTTACATCTCCATTAACAACATTAACTATATTTTCAACTTTATTTAAAATAACGTTTTGTTTTGCATACTTATTGCAGTCTTTTCCCAACTCAATACTTATTATTCTAGAGGGTTTAGAGTGTTTTGCAATAACAATTGAAAAAGGACCAACTCCAGAAAACATCACTATTACTTCAGATTTTTTCTTTTTGGCAATCAGTTTAGCTATCTCTAACCTCTCACTTGCAAGTCTTGGAGAAAAATAACAGGTTTCAACATTTAATTTAAAACTACACCCACTTTCCTTGTAAAGGGTTTCTTTTTTATTCTCTCCTAATAGAAATCGTGTTTTAATTGTTCTTAATCTTCCTGAAACCTTGTTTGCTTTTTCAAGTACTGTTTTAATAGAGGGGTTTTTCATTAACCCCTTTGCTTTCTCAATCTTTTCCTCTTTTTTCACACCATCATTGAATTTAACAATGGCAATATCACCTATAATATCATAATTAGCCATGAATCTAAATGAAAGAAAAACTATTTAAATCCTATCTTACTTGCAATAATACAAAATAAAAGGGGAAATAAAGAAATGCCAAAGATTTTAGGTTATATATTAGCATTAATAGGCATTGCTGTAATAGTTCTAAGTAATAAAATTAAGGACCTATCCTTCTTAGCTGGTTTAGGAACAAAAGCAATTGCTTATACAGTAATAGCCGGAATAGTGATAGTTGCTCTTGGTGTTGTATTCTTAGTGAGCACAGGCTCAAAGAAAAGTAAAGTAGAGCAAGCAAGTGAAGAAGTTCCAATTTACGAAGGCGAAGGCAAAAATAGAAAAATAGTGGGCTATCAGAAAGCAGGAAAAAAATAAAAAATCATTTTTAGGGATTTAATAAGTCTTATCTTCTTCATCAGAATCATAGGTTGAATCTGCATCGTCACTTTCATAAGTGGAATCCTCTTCGCCCTTTTTTAAACCTTTAACATCTTGATCAATTTTATCAACTCTTTCTTTTAGCTTATCAAATTTATCGTTTGTTTTATCAAGTTTATCTTTAACCTTGCCTGTTTTTATCTTTAACTTTTCTTTAGCTTCATCTAAGATTTTTTTCTTTTCTGTTTTTTTCTCGACATTACCACGCATACTATCAATTATATTGCTAAGGAAAAATGCAATTACTATCATAATAACAATAATAGCTATTCTAATTCCTAGATTATCAGAGGATTTTTCTGCAAGATAGATAAACCATGAAGCCGCATATCTTAATAATCGAGAATAACCAAGAAAAATCATTATTATAGAACTTATAATAAATCTCAACCAACCTTTATCCTCAAGTTTTGGTACAAAACCAAAACCCCAATAGAACCACCTAAATAAAATAAAGAACATAGCCAAGGATACAAAGAATAACCAGGACCATGAAAAACTCGAGCCAATTAGAACCAAGAAAATAGGGTCTAGTTGTTGCAGAATTTGGGTTAACTGGCTTTTCTCAAGAATTTTTACCCATTCTGCTTTCAAATAAGAAATTGATTGATTAGTCAAGTCCTCTGGATTAGTTGGAATATCCTCGGCATTTATGCCTATTCCAAGAGGATCTTCTAAATTATAAGGATTTAAAGCACTAACAGAATGAAAAGAATTTATGACAAGCACAACTAAAAAAACAAGACTTAAAATAAATAAACTCAAAAATAATTTCTCTCCTTTTTTCATAGCTAAGCAAGAGAAGAGAGATATTTAAATATTCCTTATATCATTATTTATTAAATTATAGTAACCATGCAGTAGTAACAAAATCGAAAGGTTTATATACTCGAAAATACTAGGTAAATTAATAAAAAGGCTCGAAAAAAAGAGCTAAAAAACAATAAAACAATGAGCATAAAAACAAAATTACAAGGAGCTTATCAAGCACTAAGTAGAGGAGCTAGCCAAGCTTATACTGGAGCTAGAACAAGACTAACACCTATTTATAATTCTACTTATAAAGGAGCAATTCGAACAGGAACAACAATACGTAGAGCAACAAAGGCAACTTATAGAATAGGAAGAGAAATTGCAAGAGGAATAGGTGGCGGAGCACTATTCTTAGGTTCTTGTGCATTAGAAGCTTATAGAGAAACAAGAGCTCAAGCAGCTCAAGAAGCTGAAGCTAGAAAAGCTTATCAGGGCTATCAGAAAAGAATGACTGGTGCAGAAGCGAATTTACAAAAAAGACTTGACGAACTCGGCTCAATGGCAATTATACCTCATGAAACTGATCAAATAGTTGTAAAAAATATGGGGCCAATAACAGTTATACAAAGACCAGTTGCACCAGGATTAATTGAAGGTTATGTAATTGACAGAATGAATAATCAACTTTTAAGAATTAAATTGCAAAGACAAGCTCAACCAGCACCAGCAAGACCTGCAAGAAGAACAAGAAGAACAGCTGGAGCAGGAGCAACACCTTAAAATGAAAAGCCAAGCAAGATTAGATTGGGAAGCTAGAATGGCAAAACATGGTTATGTACCTGGAAGAGTAAGAGTTAGAAATGCAGTAGGCGGAGTTCAAAGAGCAGGTAGAATTGCACTTAAAGGAATAGTACTTGGTTATGTTATTGGAAGAGGAGTTTATTCTGGTGGAAGAACAGCCTACAAGTATTTAGCTCCTCGTGTAGAAGCTTTAGCAAAAGAAATGAAAGCAGATGCACAAGGAAGAAGAGAAATGGCTAAACAAGTTAGACAATTTGCAGCCCAATCAAGAAATGCACAACGCGGTTTAGATATTTGTCTCCAAGCAATTGCTCAAGATGCTCAAGCACAGGGTTACACACTTCAAGTCGAACAAGACCCAAATGAAACTCTAAATAATTACGGCCAAACAATTGAGGTTGCAAGAGCAGGAATTGTTGGCGGTGTAGCTAGACCTTCTGGAATAATGGTTGACCTTGCTTCTGGTCAAGCTTATGAGTACTAAAAAATATTTTATTCTTAATTAGATTAATCTATGGTCTAATCTGGCCTGGCGGACCGCGTCTTACTGCGGCGCTTAATCTATTCCGTCTGTCTTGTGCTCCCCAATCCCTGAATATACCAAATATTTTCGAGCCAAGGAATTGGAAAAAGTTTCCAAAAGGACCCAATAAACAAATTAAAAAGGTTAATGCTATAAGGAATAATGCTTGAGCAACACCCTCTGTAATAAAACTATAATCAACCATATAACCTATTGAAAAAGGAACAAAAAAAGCAATACCTGCCGCATAATAAATAGCACTAATTAAGATATTAACTAAAAAGAATTTCCAAAGTTTAAACCCATTTAACCTTTTTATAAACGCGAGAAAATGAAATATCCAAAGAATAAATGCGCAAATAATTATAGAAATAATATCTTGAAATGCTTCTCCAAAAGTAATTAAACTCAAGAACCAACCACCCTTACCACTCCAGCCAGAACCGCTTGTTCCAATTCTTTTTTGTTTTAATAAATCAGCTTCATTACTTTTAAGCCTACTAAGAACATCTGCACCAGTTGACCTCGCATTAAGAGGTCTAAAAATTGCCCAGCCTCCAGTACCTCTAATTCCTTCAAGCTGATACGCAGTAAAAGCAGCAGCATTTTTATCAACAAACTCTTTCAATTCCTGTCCTCTTTGGGTTGGATCATTATATTTTACAGTATCCCATCTTGATTGATATTCGGAAATTGCCTTCTGAACATCTGAAAGTTTTATGTCTTGTTGACTATATTGACCAGGAGCTTCAGGAGTAACTTTAAGCATAGCAAATATTTCTTCACCTGTTGCACCTTTTTCAATTTTATCCCATTCTGCTGCAGTAAATGCAGAAGAATGTTGATTTACAAAAGTAGTTAGCTGAAAATCATATTGGGTTTTCTTAGCATTATAGGTAGCAAAAGCAAGACTATTCCGCTCTTCATTAGCAGTATTATAATCAGCAATAGCTTTCTGTCTTGTAGCAATTAAAGCAGAATAAGTATCTTCTTTATTTTTACCTAAATTAACAAGCTCTGAAAAAAAATTCTTTGTGCCTTGCCATTTATCCTTTAACCAGTCACCTACAGAGCCAGTTGAAGTTACACCACCAGAACTAACGCCAGAACTTGTTCCAGAATTCTGACTTGAAGAACTTGAACCAGAGTCAGAACTTGAACCGCCAAACCAACTTGAACCCTCAGTTACCTCAGCAGAGACAATTGATAATACTAAAATGAAAAGAGCAAGAAACAAAATAAGCTTGACATTAATACCTTCTTTTTTATATCTCATGTTTAATGATAATAAAACAGATTTAAATATGTTATGTTTCTAAAGAATATAAATCCAAACAATTAAAATAACTAGCAATCAATTGTAAAGAATTAAATTTTTTGTCCTGTCTTCTGCATTTGTTCTGCATTAAGTTCTTCATATGCCCTTGAACGTTCTTGCATTCCTCTTCTTGCAGCTATTTCAGAATCTCTTTTCATCTTATCAATCCACTCGTATAACCAATCACTTTTTACAACCATAAAGATGAATACTAAAACAGCAATTACTCCAAGTGCAAATAACATAGAAGGGTCATAATTTTGTATTGCATTAATAAGTACTTGTTTTTGAGATTGACTTAAAGTCCAATTACCTGTTACATTACTTTTAATCTTACTTAAAAAAGGCCATAAAAGTGGACTTACTTTTCCATCAAGACTTGTTCCATTATAAGAAAGGCTCTTTGTAACTAAGAATAAGAATCCTGTTTTAAAGAAAAGTATAACAGCATAACCAGCCCAAAGCATTTTCGTTATAAAAATTCCGATTGGCTTAAGACTTGAAGCAGTTACAACAGTTAGTGCACCCAAGCAGATTAATGGAAAAAAAGCAGTAATTGCTAAGCCCATTGCACTATAGGATTGCATTAGAGTTATCAATTCTTTTGAACTGATTAAAAATGTTGCAATAAATCCTGTTGCAAGAGCAAGGAATAGTCTAAGTAATCCATTTTGAGGAAAATAAACATATGAAAGCGCAGAGTATATTAATATAACAACAAGTATAAGCATATAATATTTCATCAGCTCCCCAATTGCCCCAATATTTGAATTCCAAGTACAGCCACTAGCTAAGCATTTTGATTCATCATCACTAAACATACCACATTTACGAATAGACCCACTACAAGAACCGCCCCCACTCTTCCATAAATTCCATTTAGCTTCCCAATCAATACCCAAGAAACCAGAAGAAGAACTAACTGTAACATCATAGCCAGTTATAACCTGGCCTGTTGGCCCTGATGTTTTAACTTGATTATAATTACCAACGACAAACAATACTAATAGTAAAATTAGCAGAAGTGCGAAAAGAGCGGCTATTTTAAAGTTATTTCTTTTGAGATTAACTGATTTAAAGTTAGTTCTCTTATTTCTCTTTTTCATGTTTACTCTATGAAGCAGAGGTTTATAAATATTTCTTTACTTTCAAGGATAATTCGATAAAGATAAATCATGACAATATTTTTAAACTTGAGTATTTTAGATAAAACATGAATAATAAAAGAAGTGTGATGATTTTTTCTTTTGTAATCCTTTTTCTAGGATTAGCAAGTCTCATTATTCCACTAATCTCTGCTCAAAATTTTTATGTTGATTTGCGTTACGGTGCAGACCAAGTAATAAGAGGATTTCAAGATATACTTGGCCCGATTTTTGCCGCACTAATTGGAGTAAGCGAGTTTGATCAGTATTTCTTTGCGAGGGTTTTATTATTAATAGTGGTTTATATTGTTTGTTCAATTACACTAAGTAAGACTTCTATTTTTAAAGAAAGAACTGGCGTAATAGTTATTATATCTGCAGTTGTTGCAATTCTTGGAGCGAGATACATCGCAGAGTTCAAATTTATAGAAGCAATTCTTCTTCCATACGGAACAATAACAATTGCAATAACAACCCTATTTCCTTTCTTGCTTTATTTCTATTTTGTACACAATTCTATTTCAAGCGGAGCAGGAAGAAGAATTGCCTGGATATTTTTTGCTGTAATTTTCTTAGGTCTATGGTGGACAAGAAGAGCAGACACTTCTCTCGACCCTAATTTAAGATGGATATATAACATAGCAATAATAGCTGTTGTAGTAACAGTTATTTTTGATAAGAAAATACATGAGTATTTTGGAATAATGGAAGCTCAACAAGCCAGAAATACTCAACTCGACTATATGATAGCTCAAACAGAGGCAGACATAGCTAAATTAAGTCAAGTTCAGAATCCAACTTCTGCTGTAAGAGACACAATTGATAGATTAGAAAGACGCAAACTGGAGCTCATAAGAAAAAAACACTAAAAAGAAAAAATTAAAATAAGGTTCTCTGTTTCTGCTTGTCTTTTAATTCTTCAAGTTTTTCAAACTGATTATTAATTCTTTCTTCACTAAAATCATGTTCAACTAAAATTTTTCTTATTTTATCAAAATCTATTTTTGGAAATTCAATTTTATAATTCTTGTCTACATCAGGATTCTTCATTAGTTCAAAAATCTCTCTCCAATCAAAATCAATTTTATACTTACCTTCCTTTACAAGTTCATCAACTGCTTCAAATATTTTTTCTTTTGTTTTGTATTCTTTAACTAATTTTAATGCTTTCTTTGGCCCTATTCCTTTTATACCTCCAGGATTATAGTCTGTCCCGCAGAGAATTCCAATGCATATCAGCTGTTCTTTATTAATCTCTAACTCGCCAAGTACATTTTTTAATTCAATTAAAAGAGGTTTTATCTCGATATATCCTGAAGCTGTTTTTCTTTTCTTAGCCAAAGTTAAATTCTGTATTAACTTGGGAGCATCAAATAATAAACAATCATAATCCTGTGAAGCAATAGCATAAACATCTTTTTCTTCTTTAGAGATATAACTTGCTTGTGCTTCACCTTCTCCAGGCGCTTGAATAACAGCAATACCCATTGCCTCAAGCAATTTTTTGCTCTCTTGAATTTTTTCTTTATCTAAATAAACTATCTGTCTTGCATATTTTCCCATTGACTCGATGTCTTCTTTTTCTCGGGCTTCTTCATATTTCAACTGAGCTTCTTTTTTTACATCATTCCTCTTTTCTTGTGTTCCATACTTTAAGTCAGGAGCTTTTCCATCAAAAACATAAATAAGTTTTATTCCTTCCTGAAGAAGATTAATATTTCTATAAAACAATCCAGAAAGATGAGAAGTTACTCTTTTTTTTGAGTCCATAAGCGGAGTTCCATCTGGTTGTCTAATTGTACTTAAGAACTGATAAATAACATTAAATGCATCAACAGCAAGAGTTTTACCTCTAAGGTCAGAAATTTCAATTTCTTTTTTTGGCACAATATCCGATATTTGCAAACCCATAATCCTAACTAGAGAAGCAAATATTTAAAACTAACTAAAACATGTAAAATTATGAAAAATAGAGGTTGGATTTATACAGGCATTTTTTCACTTTTAGTTTTGATTCTCATAACAATAAATGTTCTTATAAAATGTTTTCTTGTGAGACTAGATACACTCGTTAATTCTTCTATTTATTTAATTCAAAATACTCTGCTAATAAATGTCTCAAAAGTAATTGGGATTATATTCGATACTTATACTCTTGTCGGCATATCTTTGATGATTTCAATTATTTTATTTTTTAAAAAGCAAAAGAAGGAAGCTTTATTCTTCTCTATCTCAATGCTCGTGGGAGCACTAAGTATTTTCATAGCAAAACAAATAATTCATAGAGCAAGACCCCTGAATATACTAGTAGCAGAGACTAACTCGAGTTTCCCCAGCGGACATGCAACAATAGCTATTGTTTTCTTTGGCATAATTTTATATTTGATACTAAAGAAGAATCATTCAAAATTAGAAAAATGGCTTGCCCTAATTATTTCACTAATAATGATTATCTTAATAGGCTTCACAAGAATCTATCTAAGTGCTCATTGGATTAGTGATGTTCTTGCAGGTTATTGTCTTGGATTGTTTGTATTAAGTGTTTGTATTTTAATCTACAAGAATTTTAATAAAAAGAATTAATTTTTAAGCAGTTTCAACTGGTTTAGCATCTTGCTTTTGTGTTTGTTTTGGTCTCTCAACTAAAAAATTTCTTGCCAGCATTAAAGGCCCAGCAGAAAAACTTCTTCTAGTCCAAATATAGGTTCTCTTAGATTCCTCTTGAATTGGGCCGTATCTTTCATTAGCCGGAATATGCGAGTAGTCAAAAGTAACTGGTTCAAATCTAAAACTAACAAGCCCCTGATCAAGACCTGCTGATTCGGGTTGATAATATTGAACTGTGTTTCTAAAATCAGCTATAAATTTTTCTTCAGGTCTTAGTGCAATCATTCTATTAACTTCGTCTTGATCATAATTCTTCAAACTTAAATCAAGTGTGCTCTTATATCTAACTCCTTTTAATCCTGCTTCAGTACCATGTGCAGCATTTCTAAAAAATGTCTTTCCATCCTTGTATAATACCATGGCAATATTATCTCTCATATCTGGAACTTCTAGAGCAGTTCTAAGCTCAACATAGGCTCTCTTAAGTCCATCATTTGGAAGTTGACCATCAACAACCATTACTAT
>Ga0172371_10007551_pt1 | contig 15447 bp, 16 predicted proteins | sample Lak12m_FD_114543 | JGI IMG/M metagenome (GOLD analysis project Ga0172371, IMG submission 114543) | Freshwater microbial communities from Kabuno Bay, South-Kivu, Congo - kab_022012_12m | ecosystem: Environmental > Aquatic > Freshwater > Lake | place: Democratic Republic of the Congo: South-Kivu... | reverse complement strand
GAGAACTGGGTACGCATCATCACGCTCAACCCCGAACACATCATGGCGCATTCGCGGCTTGCCATGGTACACGAACGTCTCGGCCGGCATCAGCAAGCCGTCACAGAATATCTCGCCATCGCCAGCATCCTTCAACGTTCTGGCAAGCCGGATAAAGCGCAGGAACTTGTCGCCCGCTCTCTGCAACTTCTCCCACAAAGCCCCGAAGCCAAACAAGCCCAAACTCTTTTAAGGTCGGGACAACTGCTGCCCAAACCCATTCAACCCAAAGGCGGGACGGGACCGATCAACATGGCCAAGGTCAGACAGTTGCAGGAACCGACGACGCAACCCGCATCCAGCCTGGACCCGGTAGCGGAGGCGCGCCAAAAAGCATTAACCAAGCTGGCAGAAGTCCTCTTTGATTATACCGACGAGAGTCCCAATGCCCAGGAACGACGCGGCCTTTCGGCCATCATGAAGGGCACCGGACAGGTATCCCTGCAACAATCGGAACAGATCAAGGTGGTCATGCACCTCGGGCAGGCTATTGACGCTCAAACAAAAAACCAGGAAAGCATCGCTTCTGAAGAACTTGAACACGCACTCGAAGCAGGCTTCAACCATCCCGCCTTATATTTCAATCTCGGTTATCTGCGCTCCAAAAGCGCCCGGCTGGAGAGCGCTATCCGCAACCTGACACATGCCGTCAAACACAACGACTATGGACTCGGCTCGCGGCTTTTACTCGGGGAAATCTTATTCAAAAAGGGACAGGTCAAACAGGCTGCTTTGGAATACCTCGAAGCCTTGAAGCTGGCCGATTCGATGACCGTCCCCGATGATCAGGCGGATGAGATTTGCCAGCTTTACGAGCCGATGGTCGAGGCCCAGCAAAACCAAAGTGACGATACAGCCAACCGCCAACTGTGTGAAAACGTCAGCAAGATGCTCATGCGCTACGATTGGCGCGATCAAATCCATCACATACGCGAGCAGATGAACAAGGCACAGGAAGGCAACGCCCTGTTGCCACTTGCGGAAGTCGTCTTGCAGGCGCAAAGCTCCAGCGTGATCGAGTCGATCAATCGCGTTCATCAACTGGCGCGTCTCGGCAGTCTGCGCTCGGCCATGGACGAAGCCTTCGACGCTGTCCAGCACGCACCCGCTTATCTCCCCCTCCATACGTTAATGGGCGACCTGCTCATTCAAGAAGGCCGCGATCCGGAAGCCATCGCAAAATTCACGGTTGTGGCGCACGCCTACAGCATACGCGGCGAAGTAGCGCAGGCTACCAAACTTTTACGCCGCATCATCCAGATCGCGCCGATGGACCTCTCTGCCCGCTCGCGTTTAATTGACCAGCTTGTGGCACGCGGCCAGGTGGATGAAGCCATCAAAGAATATCTCGAACAGGCGGATATTTACTACCGTCTGGCTGAGCTCGATATGGCGCGCAAGACTTACACCACTGCCCTGCGCCTCGTCCAACAGGCCAACGCTGACCGGGCCTGGAACGTCCACATTCTGCAGCGCATGGCTGATATCGACATGCAACGCCTCGACTGGAAACAAGCCGTGCGCGTCTATGAACAGATCCGCACCTTGCGCCCCGATGATCAGGATGGGCGCAAACAACTAATCGAACTCTACATGCGCATGGGTCAACAATCACAGGCTATGGCCGAACTCGAAAGCTTCATGAGCTATCTCGACACTAACAACAAGGCCAACGATTCGATCCCCTTCCTGGAAGATATGATCAAAGAGCATGAAGATCAGATCATCTACCGGCGCATCCTGGCCAAACAACTCAACCATCTCGGTCGCAAAGAGGAAGCCATCGCACAACTCGATGTCCTAGGTGAATCACTGATACAGGCGGGCAAGAAGCAGGATGCGATCGCGGTTATCAACCAGATCTTGTTAATGGCTCCGCCGAATGCGGAAGATTATCGTCAATTGCTGGCACAGATCGGATAACATGCCAGATGGTTGGGCTAAGGCTTTTTTTCTTCGCCTAATGCAAAAGGCTGGGTGGTTTTGTTGACGATTCCCCTGCCTTCATGGTATTATTCGCCCGCTAAAAACCAGCCCAAGGCTGGGTTTGTATTTGTACAAGGAGAAGCATATCAGCGCTAACGAATTTCGAGTCAATGAGACCATTCGGGTTCCTGAAGTCCGACTGATCGGGCCAAACGGCGAAAACATAGGCGTGGTTTCGATAAAGCAGGCTTTGCAGATCGCCCGCGATGCCGAACTGGATTTGGTGGAAGTTTCAGGAAATACCACTCCGCCCGTCTGCCGCGTAATGGATTTTGGCAAGTTTATCTATGAACGCGCCAAGAAAGAACGCGAAGCCAAGAAGGCTCAAACCAAGATCGAGATCAAGGAAATCCGCCTGCGGCCCAAGACCAACGAAGCCCATCGCGGCTTCAAAGTGGACGATGCCCGCCGCTGGCTCTTGCAGGGACACAAAGTCCGCGTGACCGTCAAGTTTCGCGGCCGCGAGATGGATTACCCTGAGATCGCTCTGGAAGATCTGAAAGAGATAGCAACTTCGCTGGCAGATATCGCCACGATCGAAATCCCGCCACAGATGGAAGGCCGCACGATGCTCGTTGTCCTTACGCCGGGAAAAGTTCCAGTCAAGAAAAAGGAAAAAGTCGACGCCCCGGCTGAAGTCAAGGAAGAAGCGAAAGAGTAAGTCCCACGATGTTAATATCCGCGGGAGAAATTCAGAGCCCGCGGTTAATTTTGTCTGAAAGGAGTACGTTGCTGTGACTCGCAAAGCTCCCAAACCTGGGAAAAAGATCAAGCTCAAGACGCACAAAGCGACATCCAAACGTTTTCGCTTAACCGGCTCGGGCAAACTGATGCGGACCAAAGGTGGCAAAAGCCATCTGCGCCGCCGAACGTCAAAGCGCACGAAGGCCCAGCTCTCTGAGATGCAAACCGTTCAAGGCAGTAGCATCATCAAACGGGTGAAGCGCCTGGCGCCGAACATGGAAAAGTAGAACGAAGCGGCGCTTCGCCCGTACAAAAAATCGTATTCAAATTTTTATCGCGGCTTTTGGGTGTACGCAACTGGCGCAACCCGCCGACGCCCCTAAGTTTGCAGGAGAGAACAAATGACTAGAATTAAAGGCGGCCCATTCGGCCACCGTCGTCACAAGAAGATTTTAAAGATCACCAAAGGCCAGCGCGGCGCAAAACATTTGCTTTTCAAGCGCGCCAACGAGGCCATGCTCAAGAGTTTGTGGTACGCCACGCGCGACCGCAAAGTCCGCAAGCGTGATCTGCGCAAGTTATGGATCGCCCGCATCAACGCCGCGGCCCGCCTGAACGGCACCACGTACAGCCGTCTGGTCTCGGCGATGAAGAAAGCCGACATCGTCCTCAACCGCAAGATGCTTTCCGATCTGGCCATCCGCGACCCGAAAGCATTTGCGGCGGTCGTTGCGAAAACAAAATAATAAATTGATGTCCTGTAGGGCGGATCGCGATCCGCCCCTACAATATTTAACGGGGGTAAAATATTCTCATGAACAAAGTTCTGGTAGATAGAATTCTCCCCACCGGACAGATCCTTCAAATCGTTCAAGGCGATCTCACAATTGAAACGACCGATGCAATCGTCAACGCGGCCAACGAACATTTGCAGCATGGCGGCGGCGTGGCGTGGGCCATCGTCCGAAGCGGAGGAGAAGTCATCCAACAAGAATCAGATGCGTGGATTCGCAAGCACGGCCCGGTCGCCCACTCGCATCCGGCCTGGACCTCGGGCGGACTCCTGCCTGCGAAATACGTGATCCACGCTGTCGGCCCGGTCTGGGGTGATGGTAATGAGGATGAAAAACTATCAGCAGCCGTTCATGGGTCGCTGGAAGTGGCGGACGAACTTAAATTATCTTCGCTCTCGCTTCCGGCAATCTCAACCGGCATTTTCGGATTTCCAAAAGACCGCGCGGCAGGAATTATTTTCTCAACCATCAAAAATTATTTTTCGCATCCTAAATCCAGAATCAAATTGGTGCGACTGGTTTTATTCGACGAGTCAACCATCAGGGCGTTCGTCTCGTCATGGGCAGACAAATCCGACTAAAGGTTCTTTGTCATTGCGAGCGGCGCAATATGCGGCAAAGCAATCTCCTGCTAAAATGGGAGACTGCTTCGGCATTCGCTTCACTCAGCCTCGCAGTGACAAATAAAATTTTATGATCTCTTCCTCCCAGAATCCAAAAATTAAATTAGTTCGCGCATTGGCTGGCCGTCCGCGAAGTACCCGAGGGGTGAAAGAGCGACGGGACACAGGCGCATTTATAGCCGAGGGTGTGCGCCTCGTGGAAGATGCATTTGCCGCGAACTGGCCCTTTCGATTTGTTTTGTACAGCGATGAATTGAGCGAACGCGGCTCGCAATTAAGAAAGAAGATAGAAGAAGGAGGAATAGAAACAGAGAAAGTGGAAAGTGGTTTATTACAATCATTGAGCGAGACAGAAACTTCGCAAGGTATTCTCGCTGTTCTTAAATTTACCAATTTACCAATTCCCAATTCACCAAATTTTCTACTCATCCCCGATTCCATCCGCGACCCTGGAAATCTTGGCACGCTGCTCCGCAGCGCGGACGCGGCTGGCGTGCAGGCCGTTTTGATTCCGCCTGAAACCACCGATGCCTTCGCACCGAAAGTCGTCCGCTCTGGGATGGGCGCGCATTTTCGGTTGCCGATCCATTCGATGAGTTGGGATGAGATTCGCGAACTCATAAGTGCGTCGCACCTTACTCAACAGGACAATTCAAATCGAGAAGACTCTGCCCGTTTAAGAGAAAGAGCCCACCCGTCAGGTGCGACGCACCCGCGCTTGCAAGTTTATCTCGCTGACATGGATGGTCAATCCTGCTGGGAAATGGATTTCCGTCAGCCGCTGGCGTTGGTCGTTGGAGGTGAAGCCGGAGGCGCGAGCGAGCAGGCAAAGGAACTTGCGAATGCATATGTCAAAATCCCGATGGTCGGAAAAACAGAATCGTTGAACGCTGCAGTGGCCGGGTCTGTTTTGATGTTTGAAGTGGTGAGGCAAAGAATCTAAACACTAAGGGCACAAAGTACACAAGGAAAATCCTTCGTGCCCTTAGTGTCCTTTGTGTTTAATGAATGAGGCAAAATGAAAATCCGCTCGATCACCTACTTCTGCAATCCCAAATATCCGCTCGACGAAAAAGTATTACGTCAGGCTGCCGAATTTCTTGCCAAAGCCAAGTCCGCGTATGAAGCCGCGGGCTACGAAGTCCAGACCATGCGGCTGGCAACTATTCCTTTCCCAAAATTGCTGGGCGAAAAAAATATTAACGATCTGCCAAAATTTGCTGAACAGCTTACGAAATTTATCCAGCAAATCGGGATTGCTTATCTCTCACTCGGGCCAGCTCTGCCGGAGTCGCCGCGCAGTTACGAAGTCATTCCCGAAGCGATTGCCTCCTCGCAAAATGTTTTCTTTGGCGGTGTAATGGCTGAAAAAAGCGACGGCAAGCCGTCGCAGTCCAAAATTCACCTCGCCGCGATCCGCGCCTGCGCCGAGATCATCGTCAAGTCTGCGCCGCTCGACCCGAACGGATTCGCCAATCTGCGTTTCGCCGCGCTGGCAAACGTCAAAGCCGGAGCGCCGTTCTTTCCTGCCGCATATCACAAAGGCAATCAGCCTGCCTTTGCCATCGCCACCGAGGCGGCTGATTTGGCGGTTAATGCTTTTTCGACTGTGGACGATAGACAATTGACGATTGATGAAGGAAGGCAAAATTTAATTTCTGGAATCACGAAGCACGGCAAGGCGATTGCGCGCGTGGCGAAAGAACTTACCCGATTTCCAATTTCCGATTCCCAGTTCCCGGCATTTGGCGGCATCGATTTTTCCCTCGCGCCCTTCCCCGACGATGCGCATTCGCTCGGCAACGCGGTTGAAAAAATGGGAATCCAAAAAATCGGCCTGCATGGATCATTGGCCGCCGCCGCCATCCTGACCGAAGCCGTTGACCGCGCCGATTTTCCGCATACCGGCTTCAGCGGTTTCATGCAACCCGTGCTCGAAGATTCCGTCCTTGCCCAACGCGCCGCCGAAGGTACGCTGACCATCAAAGATTTACTTCTTTATTCAACTGTGTGCGGCACTGGATTGGATACTGTTCCTTTGCCCGGTGATACGCCTGCCGAACAAATCATTCCGCTCCTGCTTGACTTAAGTGCGCTTGCGCTTCGTCTCGATAAACCATTGACTGCACGTCTGATGCCTGTCCCTGGCAAAAAAGTGGGTGATGCCACAACCTTCGATTTTGGCTTTTTCGCCAACAGCAAAATCATGCCGCCGGACGCATTGCCATTGAATTCTCCACTTGGCGGTGATGAATCATTTTCAATTCAATCACGAACAAAATGAGTAAGGACGGAGCGACGCTCTGCCCTACGATTCAACTCGCCAATAATCCCCTCCCCAGCCTTCGCGTTTCATCAGACCATATCCGACCAACTCACGGCGCAGGCTGGCAGTATCTTCATGAAAGTCGGAAAGAATTTTATTTACCTGCTTCTCGCTGTAACGCGTACCCGGTTCAAATGCTTCGACCACGTACCGCAAAATTGCTTCAAGTTTTTTTCTCTGAGCCGGGATCGTTTTTAAACTTCCATCTCTGCGCTTGTAATCAGCGACGACTTTGCGATCGTACGCATCCACATCCACATCAGCTGCGGCGGATTGGAAATCTTCGCGCGAGAGCAGACGCCGCGTCTTTTCTCCAAGAACTTTTTCTTCGAGACGATAGACGTTGTAGTAACTTTCCGTCTTCGCACTGACCAATCCTACTTCTGCCAGTTTGGCAAGATGATGTGAAACAGTCGATGGCTTGAGTTCCAGCAACGCGGCGAGTTCCTCGACGCTATATGCGCGGTTCGCAAGCAGACCAACGATTTTCAAACGGCTGGCATCCGCCAGGGCTTTGTAAAAATCGACCAGTTCTTCGCTCATGATGATCTCTCTTGAACAAAATCCGGCATTTCAGGTTGCGTATCCTTTTGTATTCCTGTCTATCCAATTCGATAGTTATCGAATTGGATTTTAACGGGATCCAGCCGGGTTTGTCAAGGCAAATTTAACGGCGACCCGCTTCAAGGTCCGGAGCAAAGCGAAATGTATAGGTTATAATTCGTGCGTAAGAGCCGGTCCCATTTCCCTAAATCCTGGAGGTGTCTTGTGGATCTCTCGAAGCACGCATTCTTTGAGGGAAAGATTGTCCCGCTTGCGGACGCAAAAATCAGTATTGCCACGCATGGCTTTCTGTATGGCACAGCCGTATTCGGCGGTATGAGGGCTTACTGGAACGAAGAGAAGAAACGTCTCTTCGTTTTTCGTCCTCATGACCATTTCAGGCGTTTGCTTCACTCGGCACGCATGATGGCAATGCAAACAATTTACGATGAAGAAAGCTTGATCCAAATTACGCTTGATCTGTTGCGCACCGATCACTGGCAACAGGATGTTTATTTCCGCCCGTCGTTTTATAAAGCAGACCTCGGCATTGGCGTGCGCCTGCACGATCTGAAGGATGAGTTCTGCATCTTCACGCTCGCATTTGAAAAATATGTCAAGAACGACACCAACGCGCATGTGACGATTTCTTCCTGGCGGCGAATTGATGACAATATGATTCCTGCACGCGGAAAAGTTTCGGGCGCGTACGCCAACTCCGCTTTGATAAAAACCGATGCCAACCGCGCCGGGTTTGATGAGGCGCTGGTGCTTGACCAGAACGGTCATCTCTCGGAAGGTTCAGCCATGAATATTTTTATGGTGCGGGATGGCAAGCTGGTGACTCCGCCCGTGACGGATAATATTCTCGAAGGCATCACGCGCCGCTCGATCATTGAACTGGCTCGCAACGAACTCGGACTTGAAGTTGTGGAGCGCTCGATTGATCGCACCGAGGCTTTTATCTGCGAGGAGTTTTTCATGACAGGCACCGCGGCGCAAGTCGTCTCGGTTACAAAAATTGACCACCGCCCCGTCGGCATTGGTGCGATGGGCCCTATCACAACGAAACTGCGCCAGATGTTTGACGATGTGGTGCGCGGAAAGAGTCCAAAATACGAAAATTGGAATCTGACTGTATAAGCATAATACAAAAAGGCGCACCATTTAAATGGTGCGCCTTTTTGTTTCTGTGTCTAAGGGTTTTTCTTGAAGCGCACCATAACCAGATTCTTATTACAGTCGCTATAAGTGTTGATATAAAGATTATCCGAAAGCGGCAGGCCTGCCTGGTCGAGTACCTGGATATAAAGCGTTTTTGTGGATGTCTCAGGAGTATTCCCAAGTTTAAACTCAAAGCCCGAAGGACCGTAAGGAATTTGATAGGTATTGCTCACCGTAAGCCTATTGATCGAAACGCCATTCAAAATACCAAAGATGCGAATGACCATACCGATAATTGGGCTATTCTTGGTATCGACAACAGTGCCAGCAACGCCAAACCAGCCGCATCCCAGATCGGGGTAATAGGTTGTACTTGCGATATTAGTATATGAACTGCTGAATGGCGCTTTTGGAGTACTGGTCGGCTTTGGTGTTATTGTCGGGGGAACAAGCAGGACCGGAGTGATGGACGGCTCCAAAGTGATCAACGGAGCAAGCGTTCCGGTGGGCGTTGTAATGGCTACCGTTGCTGTCCATGTTGCTTCTTGTTGAATCGGAGTGATCGTCGCCGTCGGAAATTGAAACGGGGTTGGTGGGGGCGGAAGCGGATTCAAAGGCGTGTTCGGATTGACGAAGATCAACGCAAAATAACCGCCAATGCACAACGTGAGGACCAACACCAGAATAGACAGCATATCCCACAAACTGAATTGTGAGCCAGGTCGCTTAACCGGTTGTTCATCTTTGAAATCAAAGCTATCCATACGTTACTCCAAAACTAGGGTGCTGATACGACGGCCGCCTGTGCGCGCTGTTGCGCCACCCAATCTTTCAAAGCCTGTTCTTGTTGAGACAGATATGCATCCGGCGAAAGGGAATGCTGCGGGTCACGCTCAAGTACCTTGATAATGTGAAACCCGATATCGGTCTGAATTACATCGCTAAACTGGCCTGCTTGCAAACTGAACGCGGCATCCTCGATCTTCGAATCGAGCAGGTAGCCTTTTGGAAACCAGCCCAAATCGCCGTGCGTGCTCGTGTTGTGTGTGTTATATTTTAGAGCCAATTCATTGAAATCAGCGCCGCCTTTCAATTGAGCAAGCACCGCCTGTGCATCGTCAGCATTGAACATCAAAATCTGCTGGGCATGCACCTGATCTGCGGTGGTCGGAACTGCACCCACAATTTTATCTCGCATCCAGGCCGCTTCCGCAGAACGCTTCAATGCTACGCGGAAGGATGCATCAGTGTAGCCGTGGCCAGACTCCCAGGCGGATAATTTGTCCGCGCCACCCAATTGCGTCGTCAGCGCGTCCATTTGGGACTGTAAAGCGGATTCCGATAAATCGAAACCTGCGGCCTTTGCACCTTGTGCCAGCAAAACCTGCGCGATCAAATCTTCGATGACGACTTTGCTTGCATCTGTGTCACTGACAGTTTTCCCGAGAGCAGTCTGTGCGGATTTATATCTCGCCAGTTCTGCCTGGAACTCGGTGACTGTGATGCCTTCCCCATTGACGGTAAGAGCCATCGGTTCAGGGGTGGCGGTTGGAGGCACGGGCGCAGCAGTCGGCCCGAGAGGTGTAGGCGTGACTTTGGTGGCAAATAAAGAACCGCAGGCAGAAAGGCCCAGGGCCGCGATCAAAGTCAGCTGAATCAGAATTATAAGCGGGCGATGAAAAAGCATCGTCCAGATTATACCAATTAAAAATTGCAGGGGCACAGCGATGCTGTGCCCCTGCAGGAAACGCAGGTCGATCTAGTAATCCATGCCACCGGGCGGCATCTGAGGAGCAGGCTTGTCCTTCTCAGGGAGGTCGGTGATGAGGACATCCGTGGTCAGGATCATGGCCGCGATAGAGGCCGCGTTCTCAAGCGCGCCGCGCACAACCTTGACCGGGTCAATGACGCCGGCTTCGATCATATCGGTGTAATCGTTGGTCAGAACGTTGAAGCCAATATTTTTGTTCTTCAGTTCCGCGGCTTTGCGGCGAACGGTGTCGATAATGACCGAACCATCCTGGCCGGCATTGGAAGCCAGTTTGCGGATCGGGGCTTCGAGCGCCTTCTTGACGATGTTAATACCGACGCGAACTTCTTCGTCTTCGGTGCTCTTGGCCATCTTGTCGAGTTTATTCGCAGCATTGATGAGAGAAATCTCGCCGCCGGGAACGATGCCTTCTTCGACAGCCGCGCGGGCTGCAGAGAGAGCATCTTCGACACGATGCTTCTTTTCCTTCATCTCAGTCTCAGTTGCCGCGCCAACGCGGATGATGGCAACGCCCCCGCTCAACTTGGCGAGACGTTCCTGAAGTTTTTCCTTGTCATAATCACTGGTGCTCTTTTCGATCTCAGCGCGAATTTCCTTGATGCGGCCTTCGATCTCACTCTTCTTGCCCTTGCCGTTGATGATGGTGGTGTTCTCTTTGTCGGAGACAACCTTCTCAGCGCGGCCGAGGTCGGCAATGGTGGCGGTTTCGAGTTTGCGGCCAGTCTCTTCGGAGATGACGGTGCCACCGGTGAGGGTAGCGATGTCCTGCAACATGGCCTTGCGGCGATCGCCGAAGCCAGGGGCCTTGACGGCCAGTACATTGAGCATACCGCGCAGTTTGTTCAATACGAGCGTGGCGAGGGCTTCACCATCAATATCTTCAGCGATGATGACGAGTTCGCGCTTGCCAAGCTGGACGAGTTTTTCCAACAGCGGAACGATATCCTGCGCGGCGGAAATCTTCTTCTCGTTGATCAGAACGTAGGCATCCGCGATGACGGCTTCCATCTTGTCGGCGCTGGTAATGAAGTAGGCCGAGATATAACCACGGTCGAACTGCATGCCTTCGACGAATTCGGTCTCATCGGCCATTGACTTTGACTCTTCGACGGTGATGACGCCATCCTTGCCAACTTTGTCCATCACGTCTGCAATCAGTTCACCGACATGGGTGTCCGCGGCCGAATTGGTGGCGACAGAAGCAATCTCCTCGCGGGTATCAATCTTGACGGCCATCTTACGCAGTTCTTCCACAACAGACTCTGTGGCCCGTTGAATGCCATGCTTGACCAACATCGGGTTGTAACCAGCTTCGAGAGCCTTGAGGCCCTCGTTAACGATGGCGTGCGCGAGCACGGTCGAGGTAGTCGTGCCGTCACCGGCGATATCGTTGGTCTTGGTCGCGGCTTCCTTGAGAAGCTGAGCGCCCATGTTCTCAAACGGGTCTTCGAGTTCGATTTCTTTTGCAACTGAAACGCCGTCATGTGTAACGGTCGGGGAACCGAACTTGCGGTCCACGGCCACGTTGCGGCCCTTCGGGCCGAGGGTTGCGCCGACCGCGTTCGCGACGACATTCATGCCGGTCTTAAGCTTACGGCGCGCTTCTTCAGAAAATACAAGTTGTTTTGCTGACATGGTTTAATATCTCCTTAGCCTTCGACTATGGCCAAAATGTCGCTTTCGCGCATGATGAGCAATTTCTTGCCATCCATCTTGATCTCGGTGCCGGAATACTTGGCGAACAGCACTTTATCGCCGACTTTCAGATCCATGGGAACGCGTTCACCTTTATCATCGCGATCACCGGGGCCCGCGGCCAGGATTTTACCTTCCTGCGGTTTCTCTTTGGCGGTTTCGGGTAGGATGATTCCGCCAGCGGTCATCTCTTCCTGTTCGATCGGTTCAACGATCACACGTCCGCCCAAAGGTTTGAGCTTGAGCTTGCTTGCCATAATTTGACCTCCTGAAAAGTATTATTTTTGATAAGCACGAAATTAGCACTCTTTTATCCTGAGTGCTAATAGTATGATACCGAATTCACAAGTTCCCGTCAAGAGAGACAGAAAAACTCTAACAAAGTTCTGACACGGGGCAACACAGAAGCCAACGACTTTATACTAATTACGGGGTCGCGTACGGTGTGGCCGTACCGAAAAAATTTATATCAAGCGTGGATGTAGGCCCCCCGGTTCCAGGCGTGACGGAGAGCGGCGTGCCCGCAATGGGTGGAACCTGCGTTGACGTCGAACATTCCTGATGAGCGACTGCAATATTCTTGGCAATGTCCGGGCGTTTCGCCAGAACATCACTGGCGTTAGTCTCGATATCAGTTATTATGGTTTGCGCCTGTGGGCAATATGTTGGATCGCGCGGTCCAAGTGCCGCCAACACCGAAAAATAAACTTGATAATAATCTATGCTGCTCGGCGAGAGTGGCAAAGCAATCACCTGGACGCTCACCTCCCCATTGGCCGGTTTACAATCTCTTTCATAGCGAGCCTGGCAACCTTCCAGCGCCGTGCAGCCGCTGACAGCACACTTCAAGATTGGAATAGAGCCTTCATAGTTACGATTCTTGAAGAAGATAATCCCCAGTTGTCCATAAATATCGGCGCTATCGGGTTTGAAATCCAATGCTTTTTGCGCATTGCGTGCGGCTGAAAAATATTCACCCATCTGCGAATAAGTCTTCGCAATGGAAAGATAAGGCGTCGGATCTTTCACAAGCAGGTGTTGGTTGATCTTGGCGGCCTCGGCAAAATATTCCAGAGATTTTTCAAACAACTGTTTCTGCGTATCTTGGTTCAGGCTTTTAAAACCAAGCTGCCGATAGTTCGCGCCCGCCTGCAGATATAGAAATGTCATGTTGGGCGTGATGGCAATCGCCTTATCATATTCCTGGATCGCCTGATTATATTCACCGATTGCCTCGAGTACATACGCATAGACGCGATGAACATCCATTGAAGAAGGGTCGCGATCAATCGCCTGTTTGATGGTTAACTCAGCCTGCGTCCATTTTTGCTGATCGGTGAGGATCTCAGCAAAAAAAGCCATGGCTTGCGTGTTGGTAGGATCGAATCGTTGAGCCAGCAAGGCTTCGCGCTCGGCCTCAGTCAAATATTCTAGAGCTAATTTTTCGTCGGTCTGTGCCGGACTGGTTGCATTCCAGTCAAGAACGAATGAACGGACGGCATGCGCATTACTATCGTCAGGTGCGAGGGCAACGGCCTGATCGGCAGACGCGAGCGCGTCTTTTAAACGGGTCAACTGTTCGGCGTCCGTGGTAAGGAGCCGGGTGGAATACGTCTGAATACGTGCTAATTTTGCCCACAGTTCCGCGTTGGTTGGGTCCACCTTAACGCCTTCCTGATAAGCGAGAATGGCGGCATCCAGTTTACCGGCGCTGAAATCAGCATCGCCTTCAAGCGCATAAGATAGAGACGTACGCGTAGGCTGCGGCGTCGGTGCAAAGGGCGACTTTATATCGCCTTGCCTGATCTGAAGAATCAGCCAAATTCCGCCAAGGGCAAGGATCGCCCAGAAGAACATGCGATATATGCTGGACTCACTCCGGCGCGTAAAAATCGGACGGCGAGGAGAAATGTTCATGGCGTGGGAGTCACAGCAGGCGTTGCGGTTGGAGCGGACCGCGTTGGGGTGGGCGGCGCGGCCAAATTCTGCTGGCAAATCCTGACGGCCTCACTTGCATTGCTCACGGCGAGTTGATCGGCAGGGATACGAGCATTAATCATCTGAGCAACTTGCAGGGCATCGCCGCAACGATTCGACTTGGCGAGCACAAGCGCGTACGTAAAATAGAGTTCCGAAATTCGCGGCGAATTGGGAACGAGCTGAGTCGGCTCGACCTTTAAACCATCCTGAGTAGTGCCGCCGTTGATTGCCAGATCAAATTCTTTTATGGCATTAGACCAGTCGCTGTTGTGATAATACATGACGCCCAAATTGCCGATGTATTTTGCGTCAGCGGAGCGATCATTGACTGCAGCTTCTGCATATTGCACAGCCTTTGAAAATTCGCCGACCCCTAAATACGTGCGCGAGATCATATAATTGGGTTCCGGGTCGGTCGGATTGAGAGTATTGGCAAGAGTAAATTCCACAATGGCCTTATCGTAAATACCGAGGTATTGATAATTGCGTCCAACTGCCATGTGCAAATCGGCTATGTTGTCATTGATGAGAATGGCAGCCTGGTATTCTCGAATGGCTTCTTCATAATTAGCGGTGTTCTCCAGGACATAACCGCGGGCGCGATGTGTTTCGAGAGTATCCGGTGCAAGCGCCTTCGCGACATTTGATTCATCGATCGCTTTTTGCACAGTATCGGCACCCTCGTCAATCAGGATTTCAGCATAATAGGCATGGGCAACCGCATTGTTTGGGTCGATCTCCAGAGCCTTTTTTATAGATGTTTCTGCCCCCAGATAATCGCCTTGGAAATCAAGCGCCCAGGCGCGCCTGGCATATGCCATCGAGTTGTTCGGATTTAGCAACAACGCGTATTCCGCGCTTTTCTGGGCATCTTTATAATCTCCATTAAAGACCTGCACGCGCGCCAACGCCACATAGTAAGCTGGGTCGTTTGGCTTGGACGCAATTGCCTGCTGGTACACCTGAATGGATTGTAGAAGCTTGCCTTGATTGAAGAGAGTCTCCGCATCGGTGATATAAGACTCCGGCGGGCGCGTTGGCGTGGGCGTCGGCTCGAAAGGCGAAGGCGTGCTGGGAATCACAAAACGGTCGAGATACAAACCTGCCGCGATTAACAGCACCAGCAAAATAATTCGAAACCAGTTCGGTCGCTGGCGCCGACGGTTCATACTCCATTTACTACCACGCAAATACATGCAATCATCTTACCATCCGAAACAAACCAAAGTCAAGCGGGCCTTTTAAGGTTGTACTTATTCGAGCATACCTATGCTAGAATCAATCCATGCAATTCGATGTCTTCACCCTCCTGCCTGAAGTCTTTCCACCTTATCTGGACAGCAGCATTCTTCAGCGCGCCCGCCAAAGCGGATTGATTGACGTGCATATCCACAACATTCGCGACTACGCCCGCGATCAACATCACATCACGGATGACACACCTTACGCCGGCGGCCAAGCCAAACCGTATCAGATCCGGCAGTTCCTGGGGTTCGTGGAACAGTACAACTTGGAATTGGAGGATGAGGCGTGAGAGACTACCACATCAACATTTTTTACAGCGAAGAAGACGGCGGATACATTGCGGATGTTCCCGACCTCAAGGCGTGCTCTGCCTTTGGGGTAACCGCCAAAGACGCGTTGCGCGAGGTCGAGATTGCCAAAGCCGCATGGCTGGAAGCGGCCCGCGAAGCTGGGAAGCCGATTCCGCCGCCGAAGTACCGCCCGGTGATCTATCAATTGTCCTGAGGGCGCGGTGCGCAGTTCCTCCTCGCACACCTGTGGAGATAGGGGACAGGTCCAATTTGTGCGCAGCACCCTCCAGGCCGTTCCGGCAAATTG
>Ga0172371_10007550_pt1 | contig 15447 bp, 14 predicted proteins | sample Lak12m_FD_114543 | JGI IMG/M metagenome (GOLD analysis project Ga0172371, IMG submission 114543) | Freshwater microbial communities from Kabuno Bay, South-Kivu, Congo - kab_022012_12m | ecosystem: Environmental > Aquatic > Freshwater > Lake | place: Democratic Republic of the Congo: South-Kivu... | reverse complement strand
TATGCTGGTGATCTGGCTGGTAACCTCTGGAAGTTTAACGTTACCTCGAACGATTACCACACCTGGTCTGTTGCCTATTCCTCCAGCGGCACACCGAAGCCGCTCTTTACCGCCACCGCCAACCGTGCTAGCGGCACCAGCGGCATCCAGCCGATCACCACCAAGCCGGAAGTCATGGCCCAGTGCCAGAATAAAAGTGGCTACATGGTGCTTTTTGGCTCTGGCCGCTATATCTTGGACTCGGACGCAACCGATGCCTCGTTGCAAACGGTCTATGGGGTTTGGGATTATGGAGACACAACCGACCAGAGTGAGTATCTGGGCACCTTTGATCTCCGTGCCTCAGCGGTTAAGGCCCTTGACAACCAACCCGCCGCTGTTACCTTGAGACAACAGACGGTGGAGTTTGCGGGGACGACCGTGGGGACTGGCTCCACGTACTTGCGGGTGTTGAGCAATAACACGCTTGATCTCACCACTACCGCTGACACCACCGTAGAGCAGGCTCCCCCTAAGAACCCTGACCCTGCCGCTAATGCTGGGTGGTATTTCGACCTGCCGATTAGCAAGGAGCGGGTCATCGTTGATCCCCTGATCCGCGATGGCAAGTTTATCATTAACTCCTTTATCCCCGAACAGGGTACCTGCACTGGGAGCGGCGGTTATTCGATTGTTCATGAGATGGATGCCTGCACCGGTGGTAGAACGGATACCCCGGTATTTGATATCACCAACGATAAGACGGTGAATGCAAGCGATGTCATAGCGTACACTGGCCATGATGATATCCCTCCCACTGGCCTTAAATTCGAGGGGAAGCTGCATAAGCCACTCATTCTGCGTGATCAAGCTCCTGCCACCACTGAGAAAAAGTACTTCAGCTCTTCCGCAGGCACCATTGAGATTGTCACCGAGGAGGCCGAGAAACGGGGGATGTATTTTTGGCGGGAAGAAAACCAATAGGGAGGGAGATGAGATGAAAATGCCACGCACGCTAGCGTTGAGGGCCATACTCATGGTACTATCTTTTTGCGCATTCAGTAACTATAACACGGCACTGCCTTTGATCTCACCGGCCCAGGCTGAGGATGTGGTGCCATCAGCAGAAATTGGCCATATCGATTTCCTGGATGGGGATAGTATCGTCATCAACGATAGTTCGTTTCGCCTCACCGCCAACACTCGCTATTACCAAAAAAATGGGGCGACTATTCCCCGCAGAGCGATCAAAGAAAACACCTTTGTCCTCTACCAACTCGGGGAAAATAATGAAATCGTCTCGCTAACCCAATCCGCGCCTCCGTCTATGCCCAACGTCGGGGTACAGGAGGCCTCTCCTGCGCCATCGTCGAGTGAGCAAAAGAAAATCATCCTCGAAAATGGCGTTTGGCATAATTAGTGTCTGAACGAAGATTTGCCCGCTTTCTGGTGGGAGCGCCTTCCAGGCGCGATGGCTCTGCCTCGAATCGCGCCTGGGAAGGCGCTCCAGTAGACGAACCTCGTGCTGTGGGGATCATCCTCTTTTCCTTATCCCTGTTAGGCCAATGCAAATTAGCCTTTGCAGGGGTTTTATCCAGACACGAGCGATTATTTTTCAAGAAAATTTCTTTTTTCCCCACTGTCTAGTCGTGTATTGATGATAGCAAGTCGAGGAAAGAGTTCTACGAGCTCATGGTTGACGGCAACCAAGTGCTCGTTGCCAAGGAATAATTTGCAGGTGGCGCATAAAAAAGAAAATTCGCCAATAGGATAATTCTTTTACTTCCAATTGGTTAGATTTTGATTCTCAAAACGATCTCTTTTTTCTGGCCAAAAAACAACGATTTCTTGGTAACGCATTGCGCGTTGCCTTCGACGTAACCTTCGTTGCCAAATTCTATCCTCGTGTTGGCGCCAGCGTATCAATTGGCATCGTCATCAGATTATTGGTTTTCATCTACAGTACTTTTTTACGTGCCTAAAACGAAGTTTTATGCGCCTGAAATACTTTTTTACGCGCCTAATACAGAATTTTATGTGCCTAACATACCTTGTTAGGCGCATTTTTTTCCTATGGTGTGGGGTGGCAAGAAAAATAACTGGAAAGAAGGTAACTCGTGCCTGAACGAAAACCCAGCTATCCCTCTGGACATGGGCTTTTCGCTAACTTGGTCGATATCTTAGCCCCTTATGGGTCAATCTTGCTTGTGAATAACCGGGAGTCGCGTGGATAAACTGGATAAATTTTCGGCATTGGCCATCTGCGGCCTGGTTCTTTGGTGTCTGCTTCTCCTTCTCACTCAGCCCCAAGGTCACGAGGAACAGCGGCACACACCGGCGATGGCTGGGCCGCGAGTCGATCCGGCGCTTGAGCAAAAGACCACTCTGGTCAAGAACTTGCTCGCAAGTAACAACATCGATCAGGCCGAGAAGCTATTGGTCGATCTCGTCAGCAGCTATCCCTTTGAGGCTACCCTCTATTTTCTCAAGGGAGATATCTCCCTCTATCGCCAAGATCCGCTGGGGGCGATGTCCCAGTACCGCCAGGCCGTCGATCTCAATCCCGATTTTTTGGACAAAAAATCCCCTCTCTTTCAAGGAAAAAAAATTAAGAAGACGGTCGAAGAGGCTCGGCTGCTCATCGAGAAGGGGCTTGCGGCTAATCCGGGCGACCCGCCGACGCTTGCTTTTAGGAAAGAGTATTATTATATGTTACGCAAGATTGCTGGCAGTTGCGGTTAGAGACGAAGGGGGGCTTAGGCTATGCAAAAGTGGGTTTTTGTGGTAATGGGCGCGATCATCGGGGTAGGCAGTGTGCTGCTCTCCCTTTATGGCAACCCGGCTAACACCGGGCTCTGCATCTCTTGTTTTATGGAGAACGTGGCCGGGGCCATCGGTCTGCACGATAACCCTCGCATGCAGTACCTACGACCGGAGATCATTGGCGTTGTCCTCGGGGCCTTTGGCTGGTCGGTGTACCGCAAGGAGTTTTTGACTACCGGCGGCAGTTCGCCGCTCTTGCGTTTCGTGGTCGGCATCCTGCTCATTGTTGGTTGCTCGGTATTTATCGGTTGCCCGGTGAAGATGATCCTACGCTTGGCGGCGGGCGATATTGGGGCCTTAGTAGGTCTGGCGGGCTTGATGTCGGGTATCTATCTGGGCCTCGAGTTTGTCGAAAATGGCTTTCAATTAGGTAAAGCGGCCGAGACCCCGAAGGCCAGTGGCTATCTGCTGCCCCTGTTCATGCTTCTCTTGCTGGTGTTGGCGGTGGTCAAACCCGCCTTTATCGCGTTGAGTAACAAGGGGGGGGGGGCTCAGCATGCGCCATTTTTTCTCTCGTTGGGGCTTGGCCTCTTGATTGGTGGCTGGTCGCAACATACCCAGTTCTGTATTACTGGCGGCATCGCGCGCTTTTTCTTGTGGGGCCCGCGTGAGGTGATGAATTGCCCACGCTCCACCGGGCTTTTGATCAGCTTGGCCTCATTTTTTGGCTTTGCCTTGGTGGCCAGCCTGTTGACAGGCCAGTTTTCCTTTGGCCTGAATGGCCAGCCAAGTTCAAATGACAGCTACGGTTGGGCTTTTTTGGGGATGCTGTTGGTGGGATTTGGCTCGATTCTCATTCGCGGTTGTCCCCTGCGGCAATTAGTGGCAGCAGGGCAGGGCGATACAGATGCCGGGGTGACGGTGATGGGGATGCTGGTGGGAGCCGCCTTGGTGCAGAATTGGGGCCTGGCTGGCACCCCGGCGGGGACGCCCCTGGCGGCGCAGGTGGCGGTGCTCTTTGGCCTCATCCTGCTGTTGGCGGTGGGTTTGTTAAATCGAAGGCGGGGGTATGGTATCGCCCCCGAGTATCAGCTTGGCTTGGATTGAGAGGAAAACTCTATGACACTTGTTCGACAGATCAGCCTTCTGCTCCTTGGTTTCTTGCCCCTTGGCACACTCGGTTGCGGCAAGGAGGCGAAGGTGCTTACGCTCGGCAAGCAGACCTTAACGGGTGATACCACCTGGCAAGGAATGGTGCAGGTCAATGGTGATATCGATGTGCCACCGGGGGTGACGTTGACCATCTTACCGGGGACGACGGTGAAGTTCAAAAGGATCGATGAAAAATCTGATCAAAACCTCTATGGGGTGGACTCGCCTTACTATCCGCAGGCGGAACTGATCGTGCGGGGCAAGATCATTGCTCGAGGGACGAAGGAAGAAATCATCGTCTTCACCTCGGCGGAGATTGATGCCCGCCCCGCCGACTGGGGGGCAATCAACCTCTTGGGCGGGGAGGGCAATATCATTGAATATAGCAAGATCCTCTTTGCCTACAATGGGGTGCATAGCCATGGGGCGAGTGCCAAGGTCAACCATAATGAGTTTGCCAAAAACGGTATCGGCATCAGTTGCAAGAAGGAGGAGGAAGCACCCTCGGTGCCCTGGTTTGGCAAGATCAGTGATATGGAGATCACCTATAACCGTTTCACCAACAACAAGGGGGGGATCGGTTTCCGCAACTCCAAGGCGGTCGTCAGCCACAACCTTTTTCAGGATAATAAGTTTTTTGGCATCTTCCCCAAGGACGAGGTGCAGGCCGAGATCAGCTATAATGAAGTCACCGCCAACAAGAAGGGGATCTATCTCTATCAGGCCAAGGGCTTGACCATCCATCACAACAACATCTATGACAACACCGACTACAATATTGCGGTGGCCGAAGCCCAGGATTTTGACGTCGATGCCCGCCAAAATTGGTTTGGTACGGTTGATACAGGCAAGATCGAAGCCATGATCTTTGATAAAAAGGACGATGTGGAAATGGGCTCGATCTTGATTGATCCGGTGTTGTCCGCCAAGGTGGCTTGGGAATGACAAATCAACATCATACGGATACCGACAAGCAAGTTATTTGGCTTGCCAGCGGCTCACATTTTGTTACTCATCTCTTCATGACCTTGTTCTCGGCGGTGATGGGTGTGATTGCGGGTGAAAACTCCATGTCGTTCATGGCGATTGGCATGATCGCCAACGTTGGCTACTTCCTCTATGGACTGGGTGGGTTACCTGCAGGCTACTTAGCCGATCGCTTTGGTGCCAAGCAGGTCTTGACGGTTGGCGTATTTGGCATGTCGATCTCCTCGCTCTTGGTAGGGATCTCTCTTGGCACCTGGACTTTTGCTCTGGCCTATGCCTTGCTCGGGCTCTTTTGCAGTATTCATCACCCTGCGGGGCTGTCTTTCATTGCCCGGGGGGTAGGGACACGAAGGGGCAAGGCCATGGGCATACATGGCGTGTTGGGCAATTTGGGCATGTTCCTTGCTCCGATGACGGCGGGGGGCTGCATCTGGCTTTTTCATAGCTGGCGGGCGGCCTATGTCCTTTGTGGTGTGATGGGGGTTGCCTTCGCGGTGGTCTTGCATCGAACTCAGGTTGACGGGGAGTTGAATCTTTCTTTTTCTGCCTTGTCTTATGGCCTCCAGAAAAAGGGGGCCAAGACGATTGCCGCTGCCTCAGAAAAGGCGTCGGCAAAGAAGGACGGGGGTGACAGTTTTTTGCCGATTGCCCTCCTCTTTCTTTTCTTGGGGAGTATCCTCTCGGGCTTTATCTTTCGGGGATCGCTGACCTTCCTCCCCTCTCTCTTTCGCCAGGAAATTCGCTGGATTACCAATCATGATCAGCCTGTGGTGATGGCTGGCTACCTTTCCACGGCAGTCCTCTTCTTCGGTTTGATTGGTGCCTGGTTTGGTGGCTATATCAACGACAAGATCAAGTATCCCGAACTCTACCCCGCAGTGATTTTCAGCTTGGTGACGCCGCTTTTTTATCTGATCAGCCGCTACTCGGATAGTAAGCTGATTGCGGTGAGTTGTCTCTTCAGCCTGGTCTACTTCTCCTGGCAGCCTTGCCAAAACTATCTGGTCGCTAAATACAGCAAACGCAGTTCGCAAGGGATGAGCTTTGGCATCAATTTTTTCTTGTTATTTGGGGTTGGTTCGATAGCGACCTCAGTCGGTGGTTACGTTACTGATCTCTACGGGGTGGATCGTTTCTATGCGCTTATGTCGGTTGTTGCCTCCGTGGCCTTGTTCGTCAGCCTGTTGGTGCACTTCAGTAAACGATATCAAATGGCTAAAGCGATGAGCAGAGGGATAGTAGGGGTTTTGTTCAGGCACTAACTCTCTGAGACGCAGGTGTGCCCCTTTTGGGTTGATCGGTTGCATCGCAGAAAAATTCTCCCACCGAGTGGCATTTTTGTAGAGAATGACGCTGACCGTTTTTTTCTGTTGAAAAAAAGAAAAAAACGTGATAACCGTGTCCGGCAATAAATGAATGAGGGCTCACTTTGCAGTTCTTATTGTTTGAATTGATAAGCAAAAAAAGGTAGTTGTACCGATATGAACTTCCAAGAAGCCCTGGCAGAAAAAAAGACGCATATCGTGCAGCAGTGGATTGAGGCGGTTATGTCCACCTACTCAGCCGATGGGGCAAGTTTTTTTTTGAAGCAGAAGGATCGATTCGCCAATCCCCTGGGGTTTGCCGCCAAGACGGGTTTGACGGCAGTTTACGAACAACTTGCCGGGGAACGGCCTTGTCACAGTATCCCTCCTGAGTTGCGCCAGTTCGTCAAGTTACGCTCGGTGCAGAATTTTTCTCCATCAGCGGCGCTTGGTTTTGTCTATCTCCTGAAGGCCATCGTGGTTGAGAACCTAGGCGCAAAGAATGTGGCCGGGATGGGGGGTGAGTGGATTGCCTTCGAGGCGAAGATCGATGCCCTGGCCTTGAGCCTTTTTGACCTCTATACAGAGGATCGTGAGTTGCTCTCGCGGGTCAAGATCGATGAGTATAAAAGAGGAAATCATGTCATGGCCGAGGGGCGTTGTCCTTCCTCCATGGCGGTCAATAATCAAGAAGAGAAAATTGAGCTGAAAGTTATCCGAGACTGCTAACCTGTCAACTCAACCTGAAGCGAGGTCGTAGTACATGAAAATTCTATATCCCTTTGTTGCCGTCCTTGGTCTCATGATCTTTGCCGCTGTTGGTTCGCAAGTTGGTATGGAGGCATTGTTTGGTATTGTCTTCCCCTACCTTGCCTTGCTAATCTTTATCGGCGGTTTTATCAATAAAGTGGTGGGCTGGGCCAAGTCACCGGTGCCTTTTCGGATCCCGACGACCTGTGGTCAGGCCAACTCCCTGCCGTGGATCAAGCAGGCTACCTTGGATAACCCCTCCACTACCTCGGGTGTGGTCGCCAGAATGGCCTTGGAGATATTGCTGTTTCGCTCCCTCTTTCGTAACACTCAAGCCGATGTTTATGATGGGCCGAAGTTACGTTATGGCTCAAGTAAGTACCTCTGGCTTTTTGGTCTCCTCTTTCACTATGCCTTCGCGGTGATTGTCATTCGTCACATGCGCCTCTTTGCCGATCCGATTCCGTTTTTTGTATCAATGCTGGAGTTTGCCGATGGCTTCCTCCAGATCGGCCTGCCCCACCTCTACCAATCCGACCTGGTGATTCTGGGGGCCATTACCCTCCTCTTCTTGCGCCGGATTGTGTTGACCAACGTCCGTTACATCTCTCTGCCTGCGGATTACTTCCCACTCTTTCTTATCTTCGCTATCGCTGCGACCGGTATGCTGATGCGCTATGTCACCCGGGTCGATGTGGTCAACATCAAACAGTTGGCTGTTGGTTTGACGACCTTGCATCCTAAAATCGTTGCTGACCTGGGTGTAACCTTTTATGTTCACATCTTCTTGGTTTGCACGTTGCTGGTCTATTTCCCCTTCAGTAAGCTGATGCACATGGGGGGGGTATTCATGAGCCCAACCCGGAATATGGCCAATACCAGTCGGATGGTTCGTCACATCAACCCCTGGAATGACCCGAATTTGAAGCCGCATTCCTATGCCGCTTACGAGGATGAATTCAGGCAATTTATGGTTGACGCGGATATCCCGGTGGACAAAGAGTTACCCGCAGAAACAACGGCAGCTGAATAGAGTACGACAGATCAATTAGGAAACATCTGCACGGAAGGATAGTAACCATGGCAAATATGACAAAAGATGAGTTAGGTGTTAGTGTCGCGAGGGAACCATCCCTGATGACGGGGGCCGTTCCAACTCAGGATTGGTGGGATGTGCCAGCGATATTTAAGCCTGGGAATTTCTGCTACCCCGCTAAGAAGGAGATGGTGGAATACCACTCCAAGTCGCTTCCCGGAAAGTTCGGGCCGAGTGCCCGAACCTGGGATCCGGAGAGTGATGACTGGTTGCTGCCGGACAATTGGAAGGAGATTATCATCAACGGCTTTAAGGAGAGGCTGGATAAGTTCCGTTCCTTAAAGATCTTCATGGACTGTTGTGTTCGTTGCGGGGCCTGTGCCGATAAGTGTCATTTCTTCCTGGGGACGGGGGATCCCAAGAATATGCCTGTTATGCGGGCGGAGCTGATGCGCTCAATTTATCGTAACGAGTTCACCAAGGCTGGCAAGATCTTAGGCAAGATCGCCGGAGCTCGCGAGATGACTTTTGGTGTGCTCAAAGAGTGGTTCATGTACTTCTATCAGTGCACGGAATGTCGTCGTTGTTCGGTCTTCTGTCCCTATGGGATCGATACCGCTGAGGTGACTATGATCGCCCGCGAACTTCTCCACTTGGTTGGAGTCAATACCAACTGGATATTGGAGCCCGCCGCCAACTCCAATCGCACCGGCAATCACATGGGCCTGCAACCCCACACCTTAAAGGAAAATGCCGAGTACCTCTGTGATGATATTGAGTCGATCACAGGCATCCGCATTACCCCGAGCTGGAATCGCAAGGGGGCCGAGGTGCTGTTCATCACCCCGTCGGCCGACGTCTTTGCCGAACCGGGCATCTACACCTTCATGGGCTATCTGCTGCTCTTTGAGCACATTGGCTTGGACTACACCTTCAGCACCTATGCCTCGGAGGGCGGTAACTTCGGGCTCTTCACCAACAACGAGACCATGAAGCGCTTAAACGCCAAGATGTACGCTGAGGCCAAGCGGTTGGGAGTCAAGTGGATTTTGGGGGGGGAGTGCGGCCATATGTGGCGGGTTGTCCATCAGTACATGGATACGATGAATGGCCCTGCCGACTTCCTGCAAGTGCCTAAGTCGCCGATCACCGGCACCGTCTTTGATAACGCAGCCTCCACCAAGATGGTGCATATCTCCGAGTTTACCGCTGATTTGATTCGCCATGGCAAGCTGAAGCTCGACCCCAAACGCAACAATCACCGACGTGTCACCTTCCACGATTCCTGCAATCCGGCGCGGGCGATGGGTCTGCTAGAAGAACCGCGCTATATCATAAGGAACGTGGTCAATAATTTCTTTGAGATGCCCGAGAATACCATACGCGAGTCAACCTTCTGTTGTGGGTCGGGTACTGGGTTGAATACGGGAGAGATTATGGATCTGCGTATGCGAGCCGGATTGCCTAGGGCCAATGCTGTGCAGTATGTCAAGGACACGCATGATGTCGACACACTGTCTTGTGTTTGCGCCATTGACCGGGCGACACTGACGGCGCTTGTCGACTTCTGGGTACCCGGCACTCAGGTCTGTGGTGTCTCTGAGTTGGTTGGTAACGCCCTCGTCATGGATGGCGAGAAAGAAAGGGAATCGGGCCTGCGTTTTGAGCCTCTTGAAGGGATGGAAGGGTGATGCCGATGTATGATCGTGGAAAAGTACTCACTGGACTGGCCATATTTGTTGTCGTTGTGACATTTCCTATTTGGTACAATCTGGTGCATGCTCAGCATGTGCCGGTACCTCTGCTGCCTAAGGATGTCAAGCAGTGCGTGGGGAAGGTTGACTATATGCGAACCTCGCACATGGAGTTGCTGAATACCTGGCGTGATGAAGTTGTCCGCTCGGAAAATCGCAAGGTCATCGAGGTGGGCGGTAAGCAGTATGTCAAGAGCTTGCAGTTGGGCTGTATGACCTGTCACCCGGATCGTCAGAAATTCTGTGATGAATGCCATACCTACGCGGCGGTAAACCTTTTTTGTTGGGATTGCCATTTCCAGCCTAAGGAGAAAAAATAATGGATGTTAAGCGAAGGAATTTTTTGAAGATTGCTGGGCTCTCGGCAGTCGCCGGGCTCGGCGTTCCATCGGCCTTCCATCACCTCTTCGATGATGCGGCTCTCGCTGCAACTCATGGTGAAGAGCATGGGGCAGGGGCGGCGGAGGGCAAGAAGGAGGCTGGCGGTCATGGCGGCCATAACGCCGAATCGACCTTGTTCCAGTACGGCATGGTCATTGACATCAAGAAGTTTGCTGAGCACAAGGGCCTAGCGGAAAAGTGCGTGTCAGCCTGTCATAGCGAGCACAACGTCCCTGATTTTGGGAACCCCAAGGATGAGATAAAGTGGATATGGGTTGACGACTATGAGCACGGTTTTACCGGCTATAGTCAGAATAAGACTAAGGTTGGTTTGAATGATCTTCCCGTGCTCCTTACCTGTAACCATTGTGCCAATCCGCCCTGTGTGCGGGCCTGTCCCACCAAGGCGACCTTCAAAAACGAGGTCGGAGTGGTAGTGATGGACTTTCATCGTTGCATTGGTTGTCGCTTTTGTATGGCGGCTTGTCCTTATGGGGCGAGGAGCTTTAACTGGCGCAACCCCCGTGAACAGTACGCTAACGGCAACTACAAGTTTTATAAGAACGGCATCAACCCCAATTATCCAACCCGGATGCGTGGCGTGGTCGAGAAGTGTAACTTCTGCCCCGAGCGCTTGGCGGTTGGGAAATTGCCGGCCTGTGTCGAGGCGACTGGCAACACCAAGGCCATGGTCTTCGGTAACATCAACGACCCGAAATCAGAGATCGCTCAAGTCTTGAACTCCAACTTTACCATCCAGCGGAATCCGGCAGCCGGAACCAAACCTTCCGTGTTCTACATCATTTAAGGTGAAACTATGTTAGAGAAGGCGCTAGTAGGAAACAACAAGTATTGGGCATGGATCTTCTTTTTGCTGGGCGTGATTAGCGTGGGGGCGCTTTTCTACCTCTATCAGTTTAATTACGGTCTTGGCGCTACCGGCATGAGCCGTGATGTCTCGTGGGGGATCTACATCGGCCAGTTCACCTTCATGGTTGGGGTGGCGGCGGGAGGTGTCATGTTGGTTCTGCCCTATTATCTCCACGATTTTAAGGCCTTTGGCAAGATTACCATCCTCGGCGAGTTTATGGCGATCGCGGCGGTTGCCATGTGCATTATGTTCATCACAGCCGATCTTGGTCAGCCGATGCGCATCATGAACGTCTTGCTCCACCCGACCCCCAACTCCATGCTCTTTTGGGACATGATCGTCTTGAATGGCTATCTCTTTTTGAATGCCATCTGCGGTTGGGTAATCCTCAGTGCCCACAACAAGGGGGTACATTATCCCGCTTGGGTTAAGCCGCTCATCTACTTGTCCATCCCCTGGGCCTTCAGCATCCACACCGTCACCGCCTTTCTGTACTGTGGTCTGCCTGGGCGTCACTTCTGGTTGACCGCTATTTTGGCCCCGCGCTTTTTGGCTTCGGCCTTTGCCGCTGGCCCGTCCCTGCTTGTGCTCATTGCCATGCTTCTTCGTCGGGTGACTAGTTTCGATGCCGGAGATAAGGCCCTGCAAAAGCTGGGCACGATCATCACCTACGCCGCCTTGGCCAACTTCTTTTTTCTTGGCCTTGAGTTCTTTGTCGCCTATTACAGCAATATCCCTGGTCATATGCACACCTTGGATTATATGTTCTGGGGGCTTGAGGGACATGATAACCTTGTCCTCCCGATGCGCTTTGCCTTGGTGATCGGCCTGATTGCTACCACCATGCTCCTCTTTCCCAAGATTAAACAACAAGAGGGTACCTTTGCCCTGTCGTGCGTGATGTTATTCCTCTCTCTGTGGATTGATAAGGGGGTTGGCATGGTGCTTGGTGGCTTTGTGCCCAACCCCTTGGATCGGGTTACCGAGTACATCCCTTCAGTCATCGAGCTGGGGATCAGCTTGGCGGTATGGGCGAGTGGTGCCTTAATACTGACTATCTTGTATAAGATTGCGATTACGGTAGAGAGCAAAGAATAGTTTTTCTCCTTGTCTCTCTCCCCTCCAGCTGTCAAAAGCAAGCGCGCCACAGGAAGGCCGCTTGCTTTTTTTATTTGATGGCTACAGCCATTGTTTGGCAATTTGGTCTCTTTTGCTGAATTGCTTGAGAGGGAGTTGACAAGCAATTGAGATGTTGGTAGGTAGTGGCCTGTTGCTGTGTATCGGGGGCCTTTGGCGCTGAAGGCGGCCAAGGTACGTTCATGAATGACATTTAAGAGAGGAGAGAACAATGAATAAAGCAGAGTTGGTTAAGACAATGGCCTCGTCAGCAGGCTTATCTCAGGTTGCGTCAGAAAAGGCCCTGGATGGGTTTGTCGAGACCGTGATGGCCGCCTTGAAAAAAGGGGAGTCTGTCACCTTGGTTGGTTTTGGTACTTTTTCTGTCAGCGAGCGTGCTGCCCGAACTGGACGTAATCCTCAAACAGGCGGGACCATAACCATTGCTGCCAAAAAAGTCGCGAAGTTCAAGGCTGGCACCTATCTTGTCGATGCTGTGAATTAGTTCGTCGTTCTGCTCTGTTCTTGTTGTTGCCTTTTTAAGCCAACATCTCCCCCTATAGGGGGGCTTGTTCACCTCAAGGGGAAGAAGCCTTGTCGGATAAGAAGCGAAATTACCTCCCCTGGCCTTTAGGCTGGGGTTTTTTTTGTCAGTGTTGTCTCTTGGAAGCAGTGGGCGTTTTGCCCCAGCTCTCCGTTTCCCTCCTGTTGTGACATTCCCAAAAACTTCAGGGATACAAAATTTTTGTATGGAATCAATCCCACCTAAACCCGCCATTGTAGATTTTTTTAAGGTTAGTAAAATCTATTCCCCCGATGTTGTTGCCTTACGCGAGGTAGTCTTTACGGTTCGCGCTGGCGAAACCCTTTTCTTGACTGGGAGGAGTGGGGCAGGGAAGAGCACCATCGTCAAGTTAATTTGTGCGCTTGAACGTCCGACGAAGGGGGTAGTGGAAGTGGCCGGGCAGGATCTGGCCAAGGTCTCAGCCCCCCAGCGACAAGCTATTCGCCAACAGATGGGGGTAGCCTATCAAGATTTTAAGCTGTTGTCGGGGTATTCTGTCGCCCACAATATTGCCATGCCCATGGAGGTTGTTTACACTCCTAAGAAAGTGATTCGGGACCGCATCAGTTACCTGCTCGATACCCTTGATTTAAGCGCGAAGAGAGATGTTCGCGTTGATAAGTTGTCGCGGGGTGAGCAGCAACGGGTGGCCATTGCCCGAGCCGCTGCTAACTACCCACCCCTGATCTTGGCCGATGAACCCACCGGTAATCTCGATTCAGTCACCACCAAACTTGTCTTAAAACTCTTTGAGCAATTACGCAGAGCGGGGACGACCCTGATTATTGCGACCCACGATCGCTCACTCTTGCTGAACTCCCCCCACTCGGTGCTTGACCTCGCTCAAGGTAAAATCGTGTCGTATCAGCCTGCCGCTGACGCAAACGTCCCTGCTTTGGCTGAATGATCATGAAGATCCTGTGGCCCATCCTGACTCAAACTGGCCGTAATCTCAGACAAACGATTGCCTCCCAGATCATGACCATGATGACGGTTTGTCTCTCGGTGCTGATCTTTTCCTTTTTTTTGTTGATCTTTGTCAACCTCCAACGTTCTGGCGCTCACCTTGGCGAATATCTCAAGTTGATTGTCTATCTCGATCAAGAACCCACCCTCAGTGAACGAGCCCTTTTAGAAAAACAGATTCGCGATTTTGCCCCGGTTGAACAGATTGTCTTTACCTCACGACAAGAGGCCTTCGGCAAGTTGCACGACCAGCTTGGCCCCGATAGTGATCTCTTGGCCGATCTCACCCCTGACTTCTTGCCGCCTTCCATTGAGGTGTCTCCCGCCCGGACACTAACCGCGCTTGGCAATATCAAGGTGTTTTCAGACTTTCTTGCCTCCCTCCCTGGGGCCAAAAAGGTGCAGTATGGCAGGGAGTGGATCGAGAGACTGGCGAGTTTTACCCAGCTCATTCGGCTCATTGTCGCCTTGAGTGGGGGACTTCTGGTTTTTACCTCGACATTCATGGTCTCGAGTACCATCCGGTTGACGGTTGTCACCCGGCAAGCTGAGTTAGAGATCCTTCGTTTGCTCGGGGCCGAGTCGATTTATATCAAGGCGCCTCTTTTTCTTGAGGGGCTTATCCAAGGGATTGTGGGTTCAGGGCTAGGCCTCCTTTGTCTGCATGGCCTCTACTGGTGGGTGAAGAGTCGTTTTAGCGGCCAGATCCTCTTGGATATGGTGGCCTTTAGCTTTTTGCCATCGATTATGGTGGGGCTTATTTTTGTCGTCAGTATCCTGCTTTGCACGTTTGGCAGTCTGATTTCTATCCGCAAATTTCTTCGTGTGTAAGGCAGATGGATGTTTGCCCTTTTGACGCATCACGTTGGATGAAATGCCTTGTTGGGGTGACTGCTCTTCTCCTTGGCGTATCAACTTTTAGCCACGGGCTGGCGGTAGCAGCACAGGAGACACCCTCACTCACTGAATCAAATGCCCGCTTAGAACAGGTACAGCAGCAAATAGAATCGCATCATGAGAAGATCGATGAGTTTCAGCTCAAGGCCTTGAACTTTGAGCAGGAACTGAGTCGAATTGACAACGAAATCGAAAAGGGGCAGGGAGCTATTCTTGAGCTGCAGGGCAAACTCGACGCCCTTGAGGGGGTCATTTCCCGGAAAGTGGGAGAGACTGACGCTGTCCAGCGGCAAAAAATGATCACTGAGCAACATGTCAAAAGTCGCTTGGCGGCCTTGTATCAAACGGGTGAGGTCGGTATCTTGAATGCCCTCTTTTCTATGCAGGATCTCGGTGCGTTGCTCAATTTGCAAGAGTATATCCGTGCTCTCTTTCAACGGGATCACCAGAGCTTGCAGGGCTATCGAGATCAAATTGATCTCTTGGCCAAGGCCAAGGAGGCGTTGGCGGAGGCTAAAGGGCAACTCCAGGGTTTGATTGAGCAGTTGCGGGTGGGGGAAGCCGCTCTGCAAAGGAGTCGTAACGAGCGCGATGCCCTTTTAGCCCAGGCCCGCGTAGAACAAGGGCTCTCGCGACAGGCGCTTAAAGAGCTGGAAGCGGCGGCCGAAAAACTGAGCAAAACGATCCGGCAGGCCAAGGATCTTGAGCGGAAGAAGGCCCAAGCGACGCTCAGTCAGAATTCCCTCCAGGGCGGAGGTGCCGGTGATGAGCAAGGCCGATTTGCCGCCCGTCAGGGCCATCTCCCCCCACCGGCCTCGGGTCAGATTATCCGGGTTTTCGGTCCATATCAGGATCCGTTTGGCAATGAGCTCCATGCCGAGGGTATTGACCTGAGCCTCCCGCCTGAGTCGCCGGTGGTGGCCATC
>Ga0172371_10007547_pt1 | contig 15451 bp, 16 predicted proteins | sample Lak12m_FD_114543 | JGI IMG/M metagenome (GOLD analysis project Ga0172371, IMG submission 114543) | Freshwater microbial communities from Kabuno Bay, South-Kivu, Congo - kab_022012_12m | ecosystem: Environmental > Aquatic > Freshwater > Lake | place: Democratic Republic of the Congo: South-Kivu... | reverse complement strand
CGACCCGTGGGTCCACGACTCCGGGGTGACCCGGCCCTGCATCTGCTCCTGGATGCGGTCGTCGCCCACCGCGGCGGCGGCATCCAGGGCCTGGGCAACCTGAGCCGGGGTGATCGGCTCCAGGTAGCCGGTGGCCACGGCGTGATTGGCCCAAACCCCGGCGAAGCAGTCGGCCTGCAGTTCGGTGCGCACCGCCTCGCCCTCGGCGCCCGCTCCCTGGCCGGCGCTCGCCAGGGTGCCCACCAGGTTCTGGACGTGGTGCCCGTACTCGTGGGCGATCACATAGGCCTCGGCAAAGGGGCCGCCCTCGGCCCCGAAGCGGGACTGCAACTCGTCGAAGAAGCCGAGGTCGATGTAGATGCTCAGGTCATTAGGGCAGTAGAAGGGCCCCACAGCGCTGGTGGCGTAACCGCAACCGGTGTCGACCCCTTCGGTGAAGAAAGTGGTCGCCGCCAACTGGTAACCCTCGACCGCCTGGCTCCAGTACGCCTGGACGCTGTTGACGTAGCCGATGATGCGGCAGTCGTCCCGGGCGTTGGCGTCGGCCCCGGTCTGGCACTCTTGGGAAAGGTCGTTGGCCGCCCCCTGGCCCACAGTCTCACCCTGGAGGCTCCCCACCAGCTGGGACGGGTCGCCCCCGAGAAACAGGGTCAGCAGGACGGCCACGATGCCGAGCAGGCCGCCGCCGGCGGCCACCCCCTTTCCGGCACTCATCCCGCGGCGGTCGCGGACCTGGCTGGTGTCGAGGCGGGCGTCGCGTCTGAAGGTCATCGTCTCCTCCTGCTGGGGCCACCTTATCGGAGGCGAGCGGCTGCAAGGGCTGGTGGGACTGAGCCCCGGACGCGCCGCCGGGCCCCGCTCGAAAGCAGGGCCCGGCGCCCCCCATGTCCCATCACAGTTCGGTCAGTCTCCGGCCGCGAGCAGGTCGAGGTCGGTCACGGCGTAGGGGGCGATCCTGGGGTCGGTGCTGCCCCACCCACCCAGCCCGGACGCCTCGGCCACCAGAACCCGGACCTGAGCGGGGTCGTCGACGGTCACCACGAGCAGCCGGCCGTCGTAGGCCAGCACCCACTCCCAGTTCGGAGCCCAGATGGCCTGCATCGAGTAGTCCGGGCTCACCTCGGCGGACCACAGGGTGCGCGACGCCCCATCGGCTGTCGCCAGCACCAGTTCCGACTCGTTCCCCCCGTTGTCGACGATGATCTGCTCTCCCGTGGGGGTCACCGTCGCTCCCTGGACCGCAGGAGCCGCCGGCAACTGCGCCGGCGGGACATCCTCGGTCTCCCCGGTTCGCACATCCACGATCTTCTGCCAGGCCACCACCGGGGACTGATCGGTAGGCCAGGAGAACATGGTCACCTCGAGCCGCCCATCCGGCAGGAAGGCCAACTGGGGCCCGGTGTCATAGCCGGCGTCGGTCACACAGAGCACGTCCTCCGACGCGGCCCCGGAGGCGGCCACCACCCGCACACACCCGCTCTGAATCTGGGTCTTCGGATCCCCCACCATGGCGAAGTAGGCCACCGTCCCGTGCAGCGACGGATCGGGGGCGTCGGCCAGCGCCGGGAACTCGGGGGCCGGCCTGCCGAAGGCGATCAGGTCCCTGATCACGAAGAAGCCGACCACCACCAGACCCAGAACCAGGGCCACCACGATGTACGGCCAGATGGGCTTCTTGTCGGAAGCGGCCTGTTCCCTCATCCCTCCACCTCCCGGAGCCTGCGTCGTCGACCCTGGGCCACCGGCGCACAATTCCTGACGCGCCGAGGAAAGCACCGGCGGCGGCACCCGGCCATCCGGGATCACCCGGACTCGCCCGGCCTGCGGCCAGCGACCGTCCGCTAGGTCAGGGACCCGGGCCCGGTAGGGTCATGTCGTCGGCCGACAGACGTCAAACCCCCGATCTACCAGATGAGGATGAGGCAATGACACACGATCCCGCGGCGGAACTGGCCGCCAAGCGGGCCACGCTGGAAGGGCAACTCGAAGAGCTCCGCCAACCCCCGGAGCCGGGATCGATCGGCTTCGGCAAGCGAGTGGGCGAGGGCACCAGCCAGGCCGTCGAACGGATAGCCGCCGTGTCGGCCGAGGAGAAGCTGCAGGCGATGCTCACCGACGTGAAGCGAGCGCAGGCGAAGCTGGCCGAAGGCACCTACGGCCGGTGCGACGAGTGCGGCGCCGAGATCGGGGCCGAGCGCCTCGAAGCCCGACCCTGGGCGACACGCTGCGTGCGCCACGCCTGAGGAAGCGGGTCGCCTTCCTACACTCGGCGCGGCGAGGACCAGCCCCCGTAGCTCAGGGGATAGAGCAGCGGTTTCCTAAACCGTGTGTCGCAGGTTCGAATCCTGCCGGGGGCGCCGACCGTCAGCGGAACTCCCGCAGCCGTCCCCCATCCAGCAGCATCCCGGCCGACGCCACCATCTCGGAGGCTCGCTCCAGGGCTTCCACTGCGTCTGCCCTTGTCACCGTCGGTGTGTCCGGTCGCGGGTACTCGCTGTCGTGCCGGCGTCGGCGGAGCAGGGTGAAGGCGGCAAAGGCCGGAGAGCAAGCTCGGGCTGCCTCCTGGACGGCGACGTGGCCCCCGGGAGTGGTCGCCCGGAGCCCCTGGGCGGCCAGCAGCGCCCCGGCCGCCTTCCGGGCGGCGTCGTACGCCAGATGGAGCGACCCCGCCGGGTCGAGGTCGAGCACCTTGTCCGCTGCCCGTAGATGGGAGCGCGCCTCACCGACCAGACGCGCTGCCAGGGCGGCGCTCGCGGGCACGCGCTCCAGCCGCCCGGCATCCAGCAAGCCCTGCAACACGGCCTTCTTCGCCGCCCCGCTGCTCAACCGGTTCCCCCACCGGCGACCTGCACCAGGGGGCGCCGCCTGACCTCGGCGAGGAAGGTGTCGTCAAGGGGCGTCTCCCACTCCGCCGGGGTGCGGAAGGTCACATGGACCGGGCGGAGGATCCGCCGCTCGATCCGCTCGGCGGCGGTATACACCGCGTTGCGCTCCGGTTCCCCGACCACCAGGACATCGAAGTCGTTCGGCGGCGGCCCGGCGACCCCTTCGTGCCGGGCAGCCCAGGATCCGAACACCCATGCCGAATCGATGCCCGGGACCACCGCCAGTTCCTCGCGGGCAACGGCGGCCGGCCCGAAGGCGACCAGCAGCAACCGGCTCAGGGCTTCCACCAGCGCTCCCTTCCGGCGAGCCCGCGCCAATCGCGATCTCCCCACCTCGCGAGTCTCCACGACTCCGGCAGTTTCGGCGCGCTGCACCTCCCGGGTGGCGGTGGAGAGCGACACCTTCGCCTCGTCCGCCAGCGCGCTCAGAGTGAACTCCCGCTCGGGTGAAAGCAAGAGGGCAGTGAGCAGACGGGCCTGGGCGGCCGACCGCAGGATGGGCAGGAGCGGCGGAGCCTTCACTTTCATATAGTGAAGAATAACCGTCATCTCAGGCAAGTGTGGTCTCTGTCGCAGGTTCGATTCCTGCCGGGGGCGCCGAGCTGTCCCGGTCGCCCGTGACACACCCCCGTGGCAGACTCGCCCCCATGCCCGATCTCCATCCCACCCTGGCAAAGGCGGTGACCACGCTGCGCGCCCGCGACGCCGCGATGGGCCCCGACGCCGAGGCCGCCCTGGGGTGGCTCGCCGGCGAGGAAGGCCCCGCCGCCATCTCTCAGGACGTCCTGCAGTACTTCCTCTGGTACCAGTTGCCGGTGAAGTGGCTCACCGGCACCGACCATCATCGGCGAGTGGCCGCCGCTCTGGGAGAAGTGCTCGACCTGCTCGACCTCCCTCGCTATGCCGCCATCTGCCGCTCTCCCCTCACCGCAGGAATCCTCGACGCCTACGAGCACAGTGCGGCGCGCGGCCGAGCCGCCTTCAAACGCGCCTACGACGCTTCCGTGGTCACTCCCCCCGACCTGCCCGAGTTCCGCTGGGGCGCCCTGGTCGGCCCCCAGGAGGCCCGGGCCATGTCGGCGACGGCCGACTTCCTGGAACTGGCCGCCGCCTCCGGCAGCCTGGTTCCCGGCCGCCGCGGGTGGAAGGGCGAGCGCGAGCAGATGGTGCGGGCCCACCTGAACCTCGCCCGACGCGACCTGGGGGGAGTCTCGTGGCTGGACACCATCCAGGCGGAGCGACTCGAGGGCTGGCTGCACATCCACGAGCGGGGGCGAGTCTGGCCTGCGCTGCTGGCCGACCTCGCTCCCTCCCTCTCCCACCCAGCCGAGCCGCCCCCCGGCCCCGCCGGCGATCCGTTGCCCCCGCTGCGCTGGCTGCTGGAACGCCTGGCCGGCGGCCAGGCGCTGACCGCCACCGGCAATCTGAACCTGGCCCTGGTGCGCGAGGCCGCGTCCCACTTCGGGTGGTGGGACGACTCGCTCGTAGGCCCTCCGTACTGGGAAGACGATGTCGTGCTGCTGCGCTGCATCCACGACCTCGCCGATCGGATGAAGGCGCTGCGCCGCAGGGGCAAGGCGTTGACCCTGAGCCCCCGAGGCCGAGCCCTCCTGGCGGAACCCGAAGCCCTGTGGCGGGCAGCGTCGCAGCACCTGCTCCCGCTGCACACCTTCCCCGCCGCTGTGGGCGAAGTGACTCTGGCAATGCTCGCCGTCGCCGGGCCGATGAGCCGACCCGACCTCCGCACCAAGGCGGCCGCGGCCATGGCAGACCACGGGTGGCGCGACTCGCACACGGGGGCACCCCCCGACGCCCGCACCATCGGCGCCGCTCAGGACGGCACCCTCTACCTCCTGGAGGCTCTCGGCGGGCTCCAGGTCTCCCGAGTTCGCGATGCTATGGCAGAACTCACCCCGGTGGGTCTGCAGGTAGTCCTCGAGACCCTCCACCGCCGCGCCACCGGGCCCCGGTCGCGCTGACCACACCCGACGCGCCCACTACCCCGGCGCCAGGTCCGTGCCGACGGAGCGCCCCGCCAGATCCTGGATCCGGCGGGCATTGCCCTGCGGGTGGGGACGGTCCCCCCACCCCGGCAGGTCGGCCGACACCAGCCGGTCGTGGGCCGCGACCTGTTCCGCCGACACCTCCGGTGTCTCGGTGAAAACCACCCAGGAGACCCCCTCGGTGAAAGGCGCGGTGGTCAGCGAACCCGGGTAGCGGTAGGTGGTCCGGGCCTCGGGCAGCAAGTGCCCCAGGTGCATGGAGGCCGCCGCTTCCTGAGGCCGGTCCGGAGCCAGCGACGCCGGATCGAACCGGCCGATCAGGTCGAAGGCAGGGGCGAGGGCCCGGCTATGGCCTCCCCCCCGGTACAGCACGCCGGCCACCAGGAAGGCGCCGTCGTCGGGCCGGCGGTGCACCAGATGGAGTTCCATGGGCAGGGTGCGGCCGCCGACCTGGTGCTCCGACGGCGTGTGCCAGTGCAGCGACTGGAGCAGGTAGACGGCGGCACCCACCTCGACACGGGCCTCCCCCCCCTGCGGGACCACCACGACTTCCGGCACCACTGCGGGACGGCCCCGAACCGGGTCGCCGTCTTTGACCTCGAAGCGAACCGACACGCCCACCGGGGCCGCCGGGTACCGGAACCGCAGGCTTGGCCCGGCACCCAGCGGAACCAGGGCGCGACGGGTGATGTCGATGGGGCTCTGCATGGGCATGGGCACAGGCTATCCGCTTGCCGGCCCGGAGAGGCCGGGCCTCACCGGCGTGACCCCAGCGCGACGCAGGCCGGCAACTCCCCGGCCACCCGCCTAGTTTGCCCCTCATGAAGAACCGAATGGTCTCATTCGCCATCGTCACCGTCGTGGCCGTCGCCCTGGCAGCCTGCGGCGATGACAGCGCCTTCAACGACGACACGTCGGGCACCCTCGATCCCGGCGCTCCCGGGGTCACCGGCACCGTGCCCATCCCGGGCCCGATCGACTGGCTGGAGTGGAGCCCGGCGGAGTCCCCCGACGCCACCACCGAAGCCGAACTCGTGGCCGGGCTCGAGGAGCTGGGCTTCGGCCTGGTCATCCCGGACTCAGCCTCACCCACCGGCGACGCCACCAGTGCCCTGGTCAACTCGATGTCCATGGGATGGGGCAGCGGAGCCACCTTCGCCGGCACAACCGACGTCACCCTCAATGTGATGGTGGGCAACGACACCCTCGTCCACGTACGCACCTTCCAGGGGACCGCTGACTGCCACGCGGGCTACACCTCCACGACCTTCCGCGGCGACCCCCACGCCTGCGCCGGCAACGATGGCGTGCAGTGGCAGGAGGCCGGCCAGGCTTTCGACGCCTCCTTCAGCGAGAACCTGACGCTCGAACAGGGGCTCGCCTGGGTGGAGACCTGGAGGCTGCTCCCCTGACCACGCTCCGGCCGGGTTCCAGCCCTGCCGGCGCGTGAAGAGGGCCACTTACCTCACGTAATCGAGGTACCGGTTGACGACCCGGAAGCCGACCGACTCGTAGAGAGGCCGAGAGGCGTCGTTGGTCACTTGCGTAGACACACACACCCGATCCATGCCTCGGTCCCGCAAGCGGCGCATCCCCTCGAGCAGCACAGCGCGGGTGAGGCCCCGCCGGCGGTAGGCGGGGCGCGCCCCAACGGGGCCCAGGTCGCCGATCCCGTTGACCCGGTCGAGCCAGCAGTTGACGTAGGCGGCGATGGTCCCGCCGGAGGCTACGGCGACCACATCGAGCTCGCGGTCGTAGCCGGGCATGTCCATGAAGGCGGCGTACTGCACGCCGCTGACATCCCCCACCGTGTACGACTGCCAGACATCCTGTTCCGTCGCAGCCCGCTCCTCCGCTTCCTCCGGCCCAGCCAGCGCCCGCAGGACGAACCCCTCCGGCACCGCCGGCTCGGGGATCGGCCCATCCAGGGAGCGGATCATATTGACCTCAGCCGACTCGCCCCGGTACCGGAAACCGTGCTCCTCAAGGAAGGCGATGCGCGCGGCATCGTCCTGCCGTGTCCCGGACACCAGCGCCCCGCCCCACCGCGCCGGGTCATCGCGCCGCAGGCCGGCAACGAGGCCTTCCCCCCAGGCCAGGGCCGCCTCCTCGATGCCCTCCCACTCGCCTTCCGGCGGCACCTGCCAGTCGAACTGCGGGTCGTCGCCGACCATGGCGTAGCCCACCAGACGGCTGCTCTCGTCGTGCCACAGGCGGATGTGCCGCCTCGGGTCCAGGTGGCAGTGGATCATGAAGAAGTCCCAGGCGAGCAGGCCGACGTGGGCGTGGCTCCAGTCGCTGCCGGTTCGCGCCCGCGCCTCCATGAGCATCTCCCGCATCCGCAGGAGATCGGCCTCCCCGGCGTAAGGCCGGGAGGCCCATCGGAGTGACGGGCTCACCGCCTGCGCCTCCGCCGCCCCATCGTCACCGCGACCACCGCCACCCCCAGGCCGATGGCCCCAGCCTCGGCGGCGATCTGCAGCGCCTGGCGGCGATCCTCGGCCCGAGAAGCCTCCGCCCCCACCTGTTCGGCCGACTCGAGAGCCCCGAAGTTGAGCACCCCTCGCCAGCCGTAGGCGGCGCAGAAGTGCCGCGCCGCCTGCAGGTAGCCGGCCGCCGACACCGCCGCCGGGAAGAACACCAGCAACCGCCAGCCTCGCGGCGCCCGGATCGCCCGCAGCAGGATCAGCGCCAGTCCGGCCGCCACCGCCGCCTGCTCGCCCACCCGGCGGCGCCGGGCGGTCTCCGCCGGGCCGATGTTGCACACCCCGGGGATGTACTCCTCTGCCATGGCCCACCTCCGCGGCGCCGATCGTACCGGGGCGCGCCTGCCGTCAGGCCGGGCCGCCGATCGGTAGCCTGCATCGCAAACCGCCGCGCCACCCAGGAGCCAGCACGATGATCCTGCTCAACCCCCGCCGCCTCGACCGGCACTACCCCGACGAGCGATCGGCCGAGGTGATGCGACGCACCGTCGAGTTCTTCGAGGCCAAGGGCCTGGCCCAGGTGAAGGAGGACGATCGAGCGGCGGTCTGGTACCGCGACTTCCTCGATTTCGCCCGGCAGGAGCGCCTGTTCGCCACGATGTGCACCCCGGCCGGCTACGGCGCCCCCGACTGCCGCTGGGACACCTGGCGGATCTGCGAGTTCGCCGAGATCCTCGGCTTCTACGGCCTCCCCTACTGGTACACCTGGCAGGTCAGCGTGCTCGGCCTGGGGCCCATCTGGATGAGCCGCAACGAGGCGGTGAAGCAGGAAACGGGGCGGCTGCTGGAGAAGGGCGGCATCTTCGCCTACGGCCTGTCGGAGAAGGCCCACGGCGCCGACCTCTACTCCAGCGAGATGACCCTGACCCCCGCCGGCGACGGCACCTGGCGGGCCAACGGGCGCAAGTACTACATCGGCAACGGCAACGAGGCCTCGCTGCTCTCCACCTTCGGGAAGATGGCCGACACCGGCGAGTGGTGCTTCTTCGCCACCGACCCCACCCGGCCCGGCTACACCTGCGTGCAGAACGTGGTCCACAGCCAGAACTTCGTAGCCGAGTACGACCTGACCGACTACGTGGTGCGCGAGGAGGACCTCCTCCTGCGCGGCGACGCCGCGTGGGACGCCGCCCTCAACACCGTCAACATCGGCAAGTTCAACCTGGGGTGGGCTTCCATCGGCATCTGCACCCACGCCTTCTACGAGGCCATTCACCACGCCGCCAACCGCCGCCTCTACGGCATGGCGGTCACCGATTTCTCCCACGTGAAGGCGCTGTTCACCGACGCCTACTGCCGCCTGGCGGCCATGAAGCTGGTGGCGCTGCGCACCGCCGACTACATGCGCTCCGCCTCGGCCGACGACCGCCGCTACCTGCTCTACAACCCGGTGGTGAAGATGAAGGTCACCACCCAGGGCGAGGATGTCATCAACCACATGTGGGACGTCATCGCCGCCAAAGGGTTCGAGAAGGACACCTACTTCGAGATGGCGGCGCGCGACATCCGGGCCCTGCCCAAGCTCGAGGGGACGGTGCACGTCAACATCGCCCTGATCGTCAAGTTCATGGAGAACTACTTCTTCCACCCGGTGGACCTGCCGCCGGTGCCGCGGCGCGACGACCCGGCCAACGACGACTTCCTGTTCCACCAGGGCCCCGCCCGGGGGTTGGGGAAGATCCGTTTCCACGACTTCCGGCCCGTCTTCGACCGCTGGGACTTGCCCAATGTGCGCCTGTTCCAGGAGCAGACCCGGGCTCTGGAGCAGATGCTCATGATGGCCACTCCCACCAAGGAGCAAGCCGCCGACGTGGACTTCCTCCTCGCCCTGGGGGAGATCTTCACGCTGGTGGTCTACGCCCAGTTGTTCCTGGAGAACGCGGCGATCCACGAGGTGGACCGGGACCTGGTGGACCAGGTCTTCGATGTGCTGGTCCGGGACTTCTCCCGCTTCGCGGTCATCCTCCAGGGCAAGCCCACCACCACCCCGGCGCAGGCGGAGCACTGCCTGCAGATGCTGCGCCGCCCCGTCCCGGACCCGGTCCGCTACGCCCGGGTCTGGGAGCAGCAGGTGTTCGCCCTCCGCGATGCCTACACGATGACCCCGTAGGGAGGCGGCCCGCTCCTCCCCCCGCCGGGCACCACCGCGCCGCCCCCTAGTGTGCGGCCCCGTGACCCGCCGTCCCGTGCTCACCACCGCCCACGGCACCCGGCCCGAAGCCTTCGGGCCGGTCGAGTGGGCATTGCTGGTCGCCATCGCCCTGGTCTGGGGATCGTCGTTCTTGTGGATCGCCGTCGGTCTGGACCACTTCTCCCCGCCCGTAGTCAGCCTCGCTCGCATCTTCCTCGGGGCCGCATGCCTCGCCTGTTTCCCGAAGACGCGGGCCCGGGTCGAGCGGGCCGACTGGCCCCGCATCGTCGTCCTCGGCCTCACCTGGATAGCGATTCCTCTGCTCCTCTACCCCATCGCCCAGCAGTGGGTGGACTCGTCCACCGCAGGAACCATCAACGGCAGCATGCCCCTGTTCTCCGCCGCTCTTGCCGCCCTGCTGCTGCGCCGCCGTCCCGGGCCGGCGCAACTGGCGGGTTTGGCCGTCGGCTTCACCGGCGTGGTGCTGGTCGCCCTGTCTGAAGCCACCGGCATCGGGGGCAGCCCCTTCGGGATCGGCCTGCTGCTCTTCAGCACGATGCTCTACGCCGTCGCCTTCAACCTTGCAGTCCCCCTGACCCAGCGTTACGGGAGCCTGCCGGTGCTGCTGCGGGCCCAATTGGTAGCCCTCGCCTTCGTCCTCCCCTTCGGGATCTGGGGGCTGCCCCGATCGGAGTGGGATTGGGCTGCCGCCGGGGCCATGGTGGTGCTCGGGGTGCTGGGCAGCGGCCTGGCCTTCGTCGCCGCCACCCTCCTGGGCGCCCGGGCGGGCCCGGTGCGCGGGTCGATCCCCATCTACTTCCTGCCGGTGGTGGCCATGCTCCTCGGGGCCCTGGTGCGGGACGAGGCCATCCCGGCCCTGGCGATCGCCGGGGTCGTGCTGGTGATCATCGGGGCCTGGCTCAGCAGCCGCCGCGAGGGGTGAGGGCTCAGGGGACTGCCCGGCTCAGCCTCTCAGGTTCGCCAGTGCCTCCAGCACCCGGTCCACTTCCTCGACCGTGTTGTAGTGGACGAAGCCGATCCGGAGCAGGCCGCCCTGGGAGGCCACCCCCAGACGCTCCATGACCCCCACGGCGTAGTAGTCACCGCTCCACGTGTGGATGCCCTGATCTCCCAGGCGGCGGGAGGCTTCGTCGGGGGCCATGCCGGCCACCTCGAGGGCGAAGGTGGGGGTCCGCTCGTCGAGGCGAGCAAGGTCGGCGAGGCCGTAGAGCCGCACCCGGGGCAGGCCGGCCACCCCGGCCATGAAGCGGGAGGCCAGGGCCGTCTCGTGCTCCCCGATTGAGCCGTAGGCCGCCACCAGGCTCTCCCGGCGGTTGTCGCCCGCTCCCAGGCTCGCCAGGTAGTCCACGGCGGCGGCCACCCCTGCCAGGGACTCGAACGACTGGGTACCGGTCTCCCACTTGCCCGGGCCCGAGTCCGGGGCGGGGATGACCTTGTAAGCCTCCAGGGACTCCAGGAGCGCGGCCCGCCCCCACAGCACCCCGGTGTGCGGTCCGAAGAACTTGTAGGCCGAGCAGGCGAGGAAGTCGGCCCCCAGGGCGGCCACGTCCGCCAGACGGTGCGGGGCGTAGTGCACCGCGTCGACGTAGACCCGGGCCCCGGCGGCGTGCGCCAGGTCGGCGGCCTGCCTCACCGGGGGCACGGTGCCCAGGGCGTTGGAGGCGGCGGTCACCGCCAGCAGGCGAGTGCGAGGGCCCAGCACTCGCTCCAGGTGGGTGAGGTCCAGAGTGCCGTCGGCCGGGTCGAAACCCACCACCCGCACCGCCGCCCCGCGGTCGGCGGCGGCCAGCCGCCACGGGGTGACGTTGGCGTCGTGGTCCAGCCGGGTGACCACCACCTCGTCACCCGGCCCCCAGGAGCGAGCCAGCGCCCGGCTTGCGGCGAAGGTCAGGCTCGTCATGTTCTGGCCGAAGACGATCTCCTCGGGGCGACCGCCCAGGATGTCGGCCATCGCCTCCCGGGCCGCGGCCACCACCGCATCGGCCTCCCGGCTGGCCCCGAAGGCCCCGCCGATGTTGGAGGTGCCCACCCGCAGGCGTCCCGCCATCGCCTCGATCACCCCGGCCGGCACCTGGGTGCCCCCGGGGCCGTCGAGGTAGGCCACGGGGCGGCCCCCCTCGGCCCGAGAAAGAGCCGGGAAGCGGGAGCGGACGGCGGAGATGTCGAGTGGGGCCATGACCGGCGATGGTATCGGTGTCGCGCCGGGCCATCGCTCCTCAAGGCAGGGGGCGTCCGGAGCCGATGACGGGGTATGCGACGCCGCCGCACCTTCGCCGCCTTCCTGGCCGCCCTCTGCCTGACCCTCGGCGCCTGCGCCACCGCCGGGCCGGCCACAACCACCGAGCCGCCTGCCGAGGACCAGACCGGGAGCCCGGCCGCCGTCCTCGACCAGGCCCGCGAGGTCGCATCCCAACTCGACCAACGCGAGGCCGACCTCGAGTCGATGATCCCCTGACGGCCGCGACGGAACTGGAGCGGCACCCGGGACCACACCCGCCGCCCTGGGTTAGCCTGGGAGGATGCGGCGTCTAGCCCCCCTCATGGCACTGCTGCTGGCGGCCGCGGCCTGCAGCGGAGACGAGCATTCCACCGGGACTACCGACCCGGCCACGAGGACGACCACTGCCTCGACCGCCGGGCCCACCATCACCACCTCTTCGACCACCACTCGCCCGGTCCGGCCCACGACCACCACGACGACTCTGCCGGAGACCGTCCCCGTGGGGGGCAGCGTTGCTCTTGCGGTGGCGGCCCCGTCGGCTCCCTTCTCGTTCAGTCCCTGGGCCGAAGGGTTCGTGGCGGATCTCGGCGAGGCCTACCTGGCCGGCGCCTGGGAAGTGGATGCGGTCACCTTCGACTTTGCCCCGGACCTCGTCGTCGAGATCCCCACGGTGGCCAACGGCGGCGTGGTGGTCCGGCCCGACGGCACCATGAACGTCACCTACCGCATCCGGCCTGAGGCCGTCTGGGAGGACGGACGGCCGGTGTCGGGCGAGGATTTCGCCTTCACGTACGAGGCGATCACCGGCCTCGGCCTCCCCGACGCCGAGGCGGCCCTCTACGCCGAGATCATCCCGGAGTCAGTGGCCGCGGGCGACAAGACCTTCTCCTTCAGCCTGCCGCGTCCCACCATCGACTACGAGCGCCTCTTCGGATGGGTCCTCCCCCGGCACGCCGTGGAGGGCACCGATCCCACCGCCGACTGGTCATCCCGGCCCTGGCCGTCGGCCGGGCCCTTTCGCTTCCTGGGGTGGGCCGAAACGGGCGCCGACCCGGGCTCCACCGGCAGCGTGGCCGTCTTCGAGCGCAACGCCGCCTACTGGCGCACCGATCCCGCCGGCCGCCCCCTCCCCTACCTGGACACAGCCTCCTTCCACTTCGTCGAGGGAGCCCGCAACGCCATCGAGGGCTTCAGCCGGGGCGACTACACCGCCATCACCATCGGTGATTGGCCCGACGTGATCGACCGCCTCGGCAGCCTCGACGGGGCGGTCGTGGCCGTGGGCGACGGCACCATCTGGGAACACCTCGCCTTCCAGTTCGGAGCCAACGACCGCAACCGCTCCTCCCTGAACGCTTCGGCGGACTTCCGCCGGGCCGTGGCCCATGCCATCGACCGCGACGCCCTGGCGGCCGAGGCCTCGTGGGTCAACGGCGGCGCCCTCGACACCTTCCTGGACCTCTCCCCGGTTGCCGGCGGCATCGGATGGGACCGCTACGCCTACGACCCCGACCTGGCCGCCTCACTGATCGACGACGCCTGCGCCGCCGCCGGGCGGGACTGCGCCACCGAGCCGCCGGTGGTGGTAGTGACCACCACCGCCGAAGGCTCCCTGCGCCCCGAAATAGGAGCGCTGGTGGCCGACATGCTCGACGCCGTCGGGTGCGATGCCCGCCTCGCCGTGGAGGACACCACCCTCTTCTTCGGGCGCACCTTCGCCCGCGGCGACTGGGACCTGGGCCTGTGGGCCTGGAACCTGCCTGCCGGAGCGAGCGGGGTGAGTCGCACCCTGGCCTACTGGGACCCGGAAGGGCCCCCGCCGCTGGGGCTCAACTACCAGCGCTGGGGCACCCCGGCCGTCACCGGGCAGGGCGAGGACTTCGACCAGGCGGCCTCCACCGTGTTCGGGTCCGCCACCGCCCGCTACGCCGCCCTGCTAGAAGAGATGCGCGCCACCGCCGACCGCGACGAGGTGCTGGCCCTGGCCGCCGAGGCCGGGGAGATCCTCGCCGACCAGGTCGTGCTCATCCCTCTGGCGACCCGGGGCGGGGCGCTGGCCTGGTGGGGCGACTCCATCGCCGGCCCCAGCCGTCACCCCTCGCGTCCCCTCACCTGGAACCTGGAGCGGTGGTACCTGGTCGGGGTCTGATCGCGCCGGTTTACGCCACCGCAACCCACCCCGGCGTAAAGTGCCACCCAGGCCCAACGCATGCCGGCGGGAGGCGACCATGTACACCCTGGCCAACTGGCTGATGGCCCACGTGGCCGGGGTTGTCGTCGCCTGGTGGCTGATCGCTCCGAACACCCCGACCATCAACGCAGTGGCAGGCGTGACCCTGGTGCTCACCGTCCTGTGGATGCGGTTCGTATGGGTGCGCCGGGCGCGGCGCCTCGCCTCGGAGTGGGAGGACCTCACCCCGAATCTGATCACTCACGGCCCGGAGTGCCGCTGGGACCGCCGTTCCCGCCGACACGACGAGGTGTACGGGGCCGAGACGCGCGGGGGTCATCCGTAGGAGGTCTGCCGGATCTGCCGGCTTGAGGCCCGCTCCGGGGCGCTACCTTGGTCGCCGTGCCCCATCTGGCGGCTCTCGCCGGCGTGATTGCCATCACCTTCAGCCCCATCTTCGTGAGGCTGTCGGGGCTTTCCCCGGCAACGGTGGCGTTCTGGCGCCTGACCTACGCCCTTCCCGCCGTCTTCGCCGTGTGGCTGACGGTACGGCGTCGAGACCATCGACCGCTGCGGGCGCGGGCTCAGGCGTTCGCCGCCGGCCTCTTCCTCGCCCTGGACTTGTTCACCTGGCATCACTCCATCGCGATGATCGGTGCCGGGGCGGCCACCCTCGTCGGCGCCACCCAGGTGGCCATCGTGGGCTTTGTAGCCTGGGCCCTCTACCGGGAGCGGCCCAGCTATCTCGCTTTCGTGGTCCTCCCGGTGGTCCTCGGCGGGGTCGCCCTGCTCAGCGGCCTCGGGGGTGAAGATGCCTACGGTGAGGACCCTGTGGCCGGAGTCGTGCTCGGCCTGGTTGCCGCCCTGTGCTACTCGGTCTTCCTGCTGCTCCTGCGCCACTCCAACCGGGGCCACCTGGCACCCTCGGCCGGGCCCCTCCTAGAGGCGACTCTCGGCGCCCTGGCGGCGACGGTCGTCACCGCCTTCCTCGACTCCGGTTTCAGCCTCACCCCTTCCTGGCCGGCTCACGGCTGGGTGCTCGCCCTGGCCCTCCTCGGCCATGCCGCCGGCTGGACCCTGATCACCGGGGCCTTGCCCCGCCTCCCCGCCCTGGAGGTCTCGGCGCTGCTGCTCGTCCAGCCGGCGGGAGCGATGATCTGGGCCCAGCTGATCTTCACCGAGCGGCTATCCACCATCCAGTGGGCGGGTGTGGGGGTGGTGCTCGGCGGCATCCTCGCCCTGGGCCTGTGGGGAGCAATCCACCGGCCGGCCCTCTCCGAAGCCCTCCCCGAGCCGCTGGCCTGAGGGGACCCGCCGCCACGGCCGCGTCCCCGTCCACGGTTCGGGCCCGCCGTTGCGGGGCGGCCCGGCCCGCTGCCCCCGGCCGGCGGTAGAGTCCGGGGCCGCATTCCGGAGGACCTGTGGGCCACACCACCGTCATCACCTCGCCCGGGAAACCGGCCGGAGCCTTCCGCCGCGGGCAGGCCTGAGATGCACCTCGTCTTCCTCGACCTCGTCCCCCTGTTGCTCTCCT
>Ga0172371_10007546_pt1 | contig 15452 bp, 7 predicted proteins | sample Lak12m_FD_114543 | JGI IMG/M metagenome (GOLD analysis project Ga0172371, IMG submission 114543) | Freshwater microbial communities from Kabuno Bay, South-Kivu, Congo - kab_022012_12m | ecosystem: Environmental > Aquatic > Freshwater > Lake | place: Democratic Republic of the Congo: South-Kivu... | reverse complement strand
GCCCCCGAGGCAGTCGGCGTCGGACAGGCAGGACTGGCACGTCGTGTCGGGCGGCGCCACACACTGGAACGGCCCCGCCGGCACGAACCCCTCGTTGCACTCGTCCACCACGCACTTGGGCTGGAGATACGACGTGTCGCACTTGCCGGTGCCATCCGGTATCGCGGCCAGGCAGTCGTTGCCGCACGTCCCGCAGTCGCCGGTCTGGACGTACTTGCCTCCTGCCACGAACGGGTCGTCCACGATGCCGTTGCAGTCGTTGTCCTGGTAGTCGCACGACTCCTCAGCGGGAACCTGCGCGGTGCACAGCCAGCCCTGGGCACCCATGCAGACTTCCTCTCCGGCACAAGCACCAACCTCGTTCACTTCTTCGCACGGCTGGGTGAGCGGGAGGTCGTCGTCGACCAGCCCGTCGCAGTCGTTGTCCTGGCCGTCGCACGACTCGGCCGCGGGCTGAGCTGCATCGCAACCGCCCCACCCGCTCGCCGGGTCGCAGGTCTCCAGGCCGAAGCAGGTCCCGACGTCGTTGGAGACGGAGCAGGTGCGCTTTGCTCCCGCGGTAGCTTCCGTGCACAGGCAGCTTCCGGAATCGGGAAGGCAAGCTTCTCCGACTCCGGCGATGCTCTCGCAATGGTGCCCCGCATCGCACGCCCCATCCTGACACGTGGGCAGACAGAACTGCCCCTCGGCCATCGGAACGCACAAGTCCAGGTAACAGTCCGCGGCGTCCTGGCACGGCTTGCACTCCGCGGCCGGCGGCTCGATGCACTGGAGCTCGTTGAGCTTGTAGTAGCCGGGCAAGCAACTCTCAACCCGGCATTCCGGGACCGGTTGTGATTCGTCGCAGAATGCCTCCGCGTTCGGAAGCGAGCCCTCGCAGTCCTTGTTGCACGCCCCGCAATGGTGGAGCGTAGCGTACTTCCCGCCATCCAGGAAGTCCTCGTCCGCGGTTCCGTCGCAGTCGTTGTCCTTGTAGTCGCACGCCTCCTGTGCGGGTGTCGCGGCAGAGCAGACCCACCCCAGGCCTCCCTTGCACTGGAGCTGCCCTACGCACTTCCCAACTCCGTCCACAGCGTTCTCGCACTCGTCGCTGCCGACCATTCCGTCATCCGGGATGCCGTCGCAGTCGTTGTCCAGCCCGTCGCACACCTCGTCCTGGGCGGAAGCAGCGCTGCACTCGCTCCAGCCGAGCTCGCCGTCGCACACGGAGCTCCCGAAGCAGGCCCCGGACGGGTTCTCCACGCTGCAAGGCTTCACCGACCCTGCGACTGCGGGGAAGCAATCGCACGTCCCGGTGACCGGCAGGCACCACTCTCCTTCCGCCCCTTCAACCGGGCCGCACTCGAAGCCGTCCTGGCAACCGAGCCCGCACGGCTGGGAGCAGTACTGGCCGCCCAGCACGGACAGGCATTTGCCTCCCTTGCAGCCCAGGTCGTCGACGCACGGTTTGCACACGGTCTGGCCCTCGGGGAAGCACTGGTATTCATTAAAGGAATAATAGCCGGGGTCGCACTCGAGGACCTGGCAGACAGGCGTACCGTCTTCGTTCTTGGCGCACGTTGCGGACGCGTGCGGGATGGTGCCGGTGCAGTCGTGGCCGCAGGTGCCGCAGTGGTTGAGCAGAAGGTAGGCGCCGTCCACGAGCATGTCTTCGTCCACCTGGCCGTCGCAATCGTTGTCGACGAAGTCGCACGTCTCGGGCAAGGGCGCATCGGCCTGGCACTGCCAGCCCGTCGCTCCCAGGCATATCGAAGTCCCTTCGCATTCTCCCAGGCCGTCGACCGAGCTGTTGCACGGCTTGGGCGTCATGCCGTCGTCCACCTTGCCGTCGCAGTCGTTGTCCAAGCCGTCGCACTCTTCTTTTGCGGGAGTCCCGGCTGTGCAGCCGACCCATCCGACCTTTGCGTCGCAGACCTCCAGGCCCGTGCAGGTGCCTGCGTTGTTGGAGACCTCGCAGGTCCTGGCCGCGCCGTTGGAAGCGGGGTTGCAGTCGCAGGAGCCCGCGACCGGCACGCAGCCGGCGGCCGGCGCACCGGAGACCTCAACGTCGCCACACGCGAAGCCCGGAGGGCATTCCTCGGACGTCACGCACGAAATGGAGCAGACGCTGTCGCCATCGATGGTTGCGCAGAACCCATCGCCGCACTGGCTGTCCGCGTCGCAGAGCTTGCACAGCTTGAGCGCCTCGGGCATGCAGAGGAAGACGGGGTCCGGGCCGAATCCCGACATGCCCTTGCACTCATAGCCATCTTCGCATTCGGTGAGGCACTCCTTGGTGCAGAGGAATCCCCACGAGCTGTCCACACAGTATCCTGTCTGGCACTGCGGGTTGTTCTGCAAGGGCAGCCGAAGCCGAACGGCTCCTGGCCGCACGGGTCTCCCCCGTCGATCATTTCGAACAGCGTCTCCGGGATCTGGTCGGGGAGCCGGAACGCATCCGAGTCCCCCGCCGCGTCTACCCGGTCAGTGGCATCCTCCGCGACCTCCGCGTCCACGATGCTGCCCCCCTGGGCACCTCCGGAGGAGCACCCGCTTGCGAGCAAGAGAACAGACAACAGCGTCGTCGTTGTGAGACCCGAGACCATCCGTTTCATCCTGTTTCCTCCACTTGACACCAACTGCGGAACTGCCCGCGGCGGCAAAACAAAGCGACCCTCCATCGGACGAAAGATACAGGACTTTAGGAAAATCGACTACACCGCCGAGACGCATGCGAAGAATCTCGGGAAGGAATCTGGACTACCGACCATCCTCCGTCGTCCACTTGCAGGGCCGGCAATGCGGACACGGTCGTCGAACCAACCCGAGCCTGATGCGTCACGGGGACAGTTGCTTGGGCACGCGCCTACTTGGCTGCGACCCTGTAGCGGGCGCCGTTGCGGCGCCAGGTCTTGGTGGCGGTGATCTTCTCGGACTTGAGCTTGCGGGAGAAGTCCTTCGCTACGGTGTAGTTGCGGACTCCTTCTTCGACGACGATTTCCAGCACGCCGTCTGCGTCCAGGTCGCGGACGGAGACGTTGCGGAAGCGGGCGGATTCGGTGGGCACACCGGGGCCGTCATCCAGCGTACGCGTCTCGAACAGCAGCCTGGTTCCGCCTTGGGTGAAGGAGTGGATTGCGAGGTCGCGGAACAGGTAGCCGCCGGGTGCTTCGCTCTCGACCTCCAGCAGCAGCTCCAGCACGCCGTCGGACTGGAGGTCCATGGCTTCGCAGCGGGTTGCAGCACCGTGCGGGGCCTGGAGCGCGGTGAGCCCGAGCACCTTGCCCGGCTTGGCCGGAGTGCCTGCAATCAGGGCGCTGCCGACGAAGGTGCTTGCCCACTCGGGCCCTGCGGGGTCTTCGACCTTGAGCGTCACCACAAACCCATCGGTCCCCTTGACGAATCGCCCATGGAGAGCAGTGTTCGACATCGAGACTTTACCGGGGACGGCCGCGTAGGGAGCCCTGCTCTTGGCCCCGTCCAGTGCAACCGTGTACCAGGATGAGCCTGGAGCGGATACGGACTCGGTCACGGACCCGCCGAACACGTGCCGCACCAGGGCCTGGGCGGTCTTCACGCTGAGCGACGTCGTCGCTGCGACAGCGGCTTTGGGGGCCTGCCTCGGAATGTACGGCTTGGGCCGGTCGCGGGGCACGTCCGCGGGCGGTGCCGAGAGCGGAAGGCGCGCTACCTCCTCTCCGCCGGTCCCCCCGGCCTGCGAATCCGCTGGGGGCAGGCGAGGGGCGCCCCCGCCCACCATGTCGCGCACCTTGCCGAAAGTGCCGTCGACCAGATTCGAGAACGCGGGACTGGCATTGTACGCCAGAAAGCCGCCGACCGCGGTCAGCGGCAGGGCCACGGCGAGGATCGCCGGCCACCGGCTTCCTCCCTTCTTCCTGCCCGAGACCTTCCCGCCCGCGGCCTTGGTTTCCTTGCCCCCCTTTCCCTTCCGTGACTGTGCTTTCGCTTCGCCTCTTGCTGCGGCCATGGCAGACCTCGCGATACGAGGTCGAGGATACACCTGGGCCGGGGCGGCGCAAGAAACAGAATCGAAGGCCGTTGCGGATGTGCCTGGATTGCGGGGCGTGCGGATGTGCCTGGATTGCGGGGCGTGCGGATGTGCCTGGATTGCAGGGCTTGCAGAACCCTCGGTGGGGGTGGAAATGTGCCGCAGCAGAATGCGTTGCGCTCCAACGGCCCATCGGCCTACCCGCCCACAAGGGTCCAGATGAGGAGGTTGAGGCCGATGGCGACCGCGCCGCCCGCCGCGTCCCAGGCGAGGTCCTTGCCGGAAAAGTCGCCGCCCGAGCCGAGATCGAAAAGCTCCTTGCCGATGCCGACGAACGCTACTGCACCGGCAGAGACTGCGCTCCAGCCCGGCTCCTCGCTGCCTTCCCACGTCAGCGCCGCGCCCGAGAACGCAGCGCTGCCCACGGCAAGTGACGCGGAAAAGTGGTAGAACTTGTCCGCTCCGGTCCAATCGTCGGCAAGCGCTGGGGAAGGAAGAAGGACAAGCAGTGCCAAGGCAAGGAGAGATCCTTCGCTGCTCGGCACGATGGCATGGCCAAGTGCGCAGCACGGATCGCCTGCGCGCTCAGGGTCCGTCAAGAAATAACCCGATCGAACCGAGGATGCCGAGGCGCCCTGCCGGCAAGGCGCGATGACGAAGCATACCAGAGGTATGTCGAGGAAGAGCAACGAAGTCGGAAGGGATGCATCGGCGTCCGAATTCATCGGGTTATTTTGAGACGGACCCTCAGGATGACGGGTGGGGGCAAGACAGCCGATCATTTGCGGCACCGGGCGGGGAGGAGGGAGAGTCGGTGGAGCTCGTCGAGCAGAGAGGAAGCGACGGCCCGATGGCCTTCGGGGGTGAGGTGGCAGCACGAGTCGTGAGCGACGCGGTCGAGCGGAAGGGAGGCGAGGAGTGGGCGGATGTCGATGGTCTGCACGCCGGTCTTGGCAGCCCAGGAGCGGAGGGCATCGAAGATCTGGTAGGAGTTGATCTTGCTGGTTCCTTCGGGCTCGTCGAGGGGTCGGTCCAGCATCGGGAAGAGGAGCACCACCAGCGTCGCGCCGGCATCCTTGCACAAGACACGGATACGCTCGGCTTCGTCGACGCACCGGGACACCTGGTTGAAAAAACGTCCTTCGCTCTGATCGTGCGCCCGCATCCCGCGGAAAGTCAGGTATTGGTAGAACACCGAGTTGATCAGGAGGAACTTGTTGAGCGCGGTGGGCAGCGGGAAGTGACGGAACTCGGGGAATCCCTTGGCCTCGTCCAGGCGCACGTCGAAAGCGGCGCCGCCTGCAAACGTGTACATCTCCACGTCGTTTGGAAGTGCTGCAAGAAGGACGAGATCGGGCTTCCCCTTCAGCGCCTTCCGTTCCAGGGAGACACGCTCCTGGATCGTCGAGTACGCGGGGACTGCAACGTTGTAGATGTCCGCGCCCCCACACTCGGTGTCAAGTTGGTTGCGCAGCAGGTACCCAAATGTCTGCACGAACGGAACGTACGCACCGTACGCCACGGAGTCGCCAAGCAGCGCCACCCTGAAGCGGCCCGGGTCGGGCGGAAGTGGAGCACCGCCGCGGAAGCCGTTCTCATCGAAGTCGAGCACGGACCTGTATTCCCAGAATGCCTGGCCGTCGGGCAGCGACTCTACGAAGGCCTCGGGCGTGGATGCTTCCCGCGGAATGCCGCGGAAGTAGCCGCCGGGGACAAGCACCCGGAAAACCGTCTCGGCCGCCACGAGCGCGAGGCAGAGCCCGGCCAAGACAAGCAGGAAAGTGCTGCCTGCGCGAAGCGCACCCGCTTGACGAGCGCTGCCTCCGGTTGGAAGCGACTTGGACGTCTTGTGCAGGACGAACGCGAGGAGGGCGAAGACGACTGCTGCCGCGCCGCCAAGGAGGAAGAAGAGGGCTGACAGGGAAGCGGAAGAGGCCGCCACGGCTATGCCAGGATTCGGGTGAAGTCGGCGAAGAGCAGGAAGAGCTTTCCGATCTCCTTGAGCATGGCGAGGTGGTTGGCGCGTTGGGCCGGATCGTCGCACATCACCAGCACGTCGTCGAAGTAGCGGTCGACGGGCGGCTTGAGCTCCAGGAGAAGGGCCAGCACCTCGGGAAAGCGGCGGGCGGCAAGCAGAGAGAGCACCTTCTCGCGCACTTCGAGGAACGACTCCCAAAGCGCACGCTCCGCCTCGTGCTGCGTGAGGTCGAGATAGAACGAGCCCGGCTCTTCCGTGCGTGTAATGTTGATCACCCGCTTGAACGGCAGGATGAGATCCTCGTAGTCCTTGCGGCCGCGCAGCGGCTCGATTGCACGCACCTTCTCCCGGACGTCGAACGGGAAGTCGGCGCCTGATGCGAGCACTGCGTCCACGACCTCGGTGGCGTGGTCGGAAACCAGCCAGTGCCGCAAGCGTCCGTGGATGAACTCCAGCACGTCTGCGACTTTCTTGTCCTTGCCGTTGCAAAGCAAGGGGCCGAAGTTGTCCGCGGCTTCCTGCACCAGCTTGGACAGTGGAATAGTGAGCTCACGCTCGGCCAGGATGCGCACGCATGCGAGCGCTGCTCTGCGCAGTGCATAGGGGTCTTTCGTCGGCGTGGGCACCAGGCCGAGGTGGAAGCAGCCGACCATGGTGTCCATGCGATCAGCAAGCGCAAGGGCAACACCCGCGCCGGAGAGGGGAAGGGAGTCCAGAGCGAAACGAGGCAGATAGTGCTCGTGGATCGCACAGGCAACGTCCTTGGGCTCGCCGGAAGCGAGAGCATACTCGCGGCCCATTACGCCCTGAAGCTCGGGGAACTCACCGACCATCTGGGTAGCGAGGTCGGCCTTGCACAAGGCCCCGGCGCGCTTTGCTGCCGGCACGGTCTCGGGGTGGAGCAGCGCCGCGTAAGCAGGAGCAAGCTTCTCCAGGCGGTCGCACTTGTCCTTCATGGACCCGAGCCCTGCGAGAAAGGTCTGGCCCTTCAGCTTCGGCAGGTATCCTTCCAGCGGCGTCCCGCGATCTTCCCTGAAGAAGAAGAACGCGTCCTCAAGGCGAGCAGCCAGCACTTTCTGGTTCCCGCGGACCACCACGTCCATGTCCCGAGCGCGGGTGTTGTTGACCACGAGGAAGCGGTTCGCCAGCGCACCGTCCTTTCTGAACGCGAAGAACTTGAGATGGTGCTTCATGGAGGTGACCAGCACCTCCGCGGGCATCTGGAGGAAACGTGCGTCGAAGGTGCCGGAAGCCGCGACCGGGAACTCGGTCAGGTTCACGACCGTGTCCAGCAGCTCGGGGTCGCGCATCAGCTCCAGGCCGAGCCCGGCCTCGATGCGCTGCGAATCCTCCTCGATCCGGCGGCGTCTCTCCTCCGCTGATACGATGACGGACTCGCCTTCCAGCAGGGAAGCGTATGCATCCACGCCGGGAACGGTCACCGGCTTGCCGCTTCCCATGAAGCGATGGCCCATGGTGAAGTTGCCGGAAGTCACCCCGGCGAATTCGAAGGACACGACGTCAGCGCCAAACAGCGCCAGCAGCCAGTGTATCGGCCGGACGAACGCCTGCGCCTGCGCACCCCACCGCATCGTCTTGGGGAACCTCATCTGCGCCAGGCAGTCCGCGAGCATGGCTGGAAGCAACGACAGCGCTGCCTCTCCCTTCTGATCTTTCCGGGCAAAGAGATACTCAACGCCGTCGATGGTGACGATCGTGATTGCGGAGAACTCAACCCCCTGGCTCTTCGCGAACCCCAGCCCGGCTTTCGTCGGCTTGCCGTCCTGGTCCAGGCCGACCTTCTTTGCAGGACCGCGCTTCTCGATGACGCGATCATCCTGCCGTTCCGGTATGCCGCGGGCAACGACGGCCACGCGCCGCGGGGTCGCCATCCCCCTCAAGGACGCTGCCGGAATCCGCAGGTTGGCGAGCCCCTTCGATACGAGATCCGTCAAGTCTGCACACGCCTTTCCGGTCATGCGTGCCGGGATCTCTTCAACCCCGACTTCGAAGAGAAGGTCTCTCTTGTTGTCCGCTGTCATTGCTTCACCCGGGTCCGTTCGACGAGGTCCGTCCTGTTGTCCGCGGTCATGGCTTCACCCACGCACGTTTGAGGAGCGGGAACCCCAGATCCTCCCTGCGTGCCAGGTAGGTCTCCGCACACGTCTTTGCCAGCGTGCGCACCCTGCCGATGTACTTCTGGCGCTCCGCTACGCTGATTGCGGAGCGGGCGTCCAGCACGTTGAAAACGTGCGAGCACTTGAGGCAGTAGTCGTACGCGGGCTGCGGGAGCTTCTCCGCGCAAAGCCTGAGGCATTCCTTTTCAAAACGATCGAAGAGCAGGAAGTGGAGATCGACGTCTGCACGCTGGAAGTTGTGGGTCGAGAACTGAATCTCGTTCTCCTTGTAGACGTCTCCGTACACGACGTCGCCGACCCACTTGACGTCATACACGCTGTCGACGTTCTGGAGGTAGGTCGTGATGCGTTCGAGGCCGTACGTGATCTCTGCAGAAACCGGGGACAGCTCGAAGCCACCCGCGATCTGGAAGTAGGTGAACTGCGTGATCTCCATGCCGTCCAGCCAGACCTCCCAGCCCAGGCCGGAAGCGCCCAACGTCGGCGACTCCCAGTCGTCCTCGACGAACCGGATGTCGTGCTCCATCGGGTCGATCCCAAGCTCCTTCAAGCTTCCCAGGTACAGGTCCTGGATGTTCTTCGGGCTGGGCTTCATGATGACCTGGAGCTGGTAGTAGTGCTGGAGACGGTTCGGGTTCTCGCCGTACCGCCCGTCGGTCGGACGCCTGGACGGCTCTACGTAAGCGGCGTTCCACGGCTCCGGGCCGAGGCAGCGCAGAAACGTCGCAGGATTGAACGTGCCCGCGCCCTTCTCTACGTCGTACGGTTGCCAGACCAGGCACCCCTGGCGCGCCCAGTACGCCTGGAGGCGAAGTATCACATCTTGAAACTGCATGCGGGGCCCTCCTCGCAAGACTTGTGCGCAAGGTAGCATTGCATGTATGGTGCGTCAAGCCGCGGCCCCGAGCCCGAGCGGTCAAGGGGCGATGCGAGTGTGCATATAAATGCATCGCCAATCTTGGGAGCCGTCAGTCCAGCAAGTGCCTCTGAGCCGCTATTTTGCTGGCCATTGCGCGGTTCACCCTGGGTCATTTGACTCGCCGCGGCAAGATAAATATTATGCAGTTCATGAGTAGGGGGTGCATCGATGGCGAAGGCGTTGCGGTCGGGGCCGAAGTGGTTGGCGGCAGTGCTTTCGGGTTGCATTGCGGTTTGCGGCGGTGCCGCGCATGGACAGGACGAGAGCGGGCCGGTGAAGTCGGGGCACGGCGAGAGCGGGGTAACTGCCAAGCACGATGCAGCGGGGGATGAGAAAGCGCCGTGGCGCGGGTCGACGATAATCTACCGCAACGCTGCGACTGCGCTGAGCCTGGACAAGTCGGCGGACCTGACCTACAACCCGTATTATGCGATGGCTTTCGAGGTCGATCCGTACTGGTGGTTCGGGGACGTGTTTTACGTTTGCGGGACGTTCTCGGTGTCGCGTGAGTTTACGGACTCTGACACGACGACGGAGCGTGGCGAGTGGGAGCTTGCGGACACGACGCTGACGATCGGGGCGCAGAGCTTCGTGACCGTGCCACTGGTCGGGATAGACGTGTCGGCAGCGGTGGTGACCGCGTTCCCGACGAGCAAACTCTCGCGGGCGCGTACGATGATCATCGGGACGACGGGTCAGCTCGTGCTGTCGCGGACGTTCGGCTGGCTTGCTGGCTTCAACGTTGCGCTTGCGGGGATCGGGACCCGATACGTGAACGAGTACACGACCAGCGAGAACGAATCGCCGATAATAGCAAGCTGTGCGCCGACCGACTTTGCGTGCGAGGCTTTTCTCAACTCGGGGATCAGGAACCCGCGGTGGCGGTTGGCCGGGCAGCTTTCGGTGACGCAGGACTTCACCGGGTGGCTGGGGCTGACGGGGTCTGCGGCGCTGGTGAATGACTACCTGTACCATCAGGAGACGGCTGATGCGGAGATATCGTACGAGCCGCAGGAGGGGACGGATAACCGGTACTACATGGTGTTCGGTGCTGAGGTCTACACGACGCCGATGCCGTCGCTTGCGATTGCGTTGGGCGCTGCGACCGAGAGCCCGCAGCTTAAGCCGGACTCGACATACGAGAAGCCGTTCTTCAACCGGTACACGGTGCTTTACGGGGACGTTCGCATAAAGATCGATGGGCTGATTTCGCAACTGACCTCTACGGAGGAGACGCCATGAAAAACTCTCTGAAGGGACTCCTGGTCTGTCTGCTGGTCGTCACCGCGGTGGCAGTCGTCTCAGGCGGCTGTGCGGAGGAGCGGCCTGCGCTGGATCGGGTCCAGCCGTATGCGCTGCCCAAGGCGTTCTTCGTCGGCGAGGATCTGCTGGATCCCTCGGACAACCCGGAGTTCTGGTCGCAGGCGACACTGGTGGACGTGGGCTACGGCGCATCGCAGGACGGGCTGTTCACTTCCACGTACGCTCAGCCGATGTCGCGGGTGAAGTGGGAGATCACCGAGGACATGCTGATTGCGAGGCTTGCGTACGAGCGGGTCGAGGGGAGCGACGGCAAAGGCGCGGGCAAGGAAACCCCGGACGGCGTCATAGTGGCCGCGTTCGACATCGACAAGCACTTCGACGTGGTCTGGGCTTACAACCCGACGACGGGCGAAAAGCTTAATATCAAGGAAGAGAACGACTTCGACCGGCCGTGGTACGAGCGCGAGTACTTCCGTGTGGACTTCTCCAAGAACCTGAACACGGACGGGTACGACTTCGACACCCTGTCGCTGCTTGGGATCTTCGGCGGCATCGAGTACGAGTCGCTGGCGTACTACGTGGACGATCCGAACCACCCGGATGCGCCATACTTTGATTACGACAAAGGTTACTTCGACATCACGAACAAGGCGTTTGCGAAGCCGGGAGTGATCGACCTGAGCCACCTGGGCTGGGGGATCGATTCGTTCCCCGCGTGCTTCCTCGACCCCGACTTCCTTGGAGGCACTTCGCCGGTGGGCAGTTGCAGCCCGGTGGAGCTGACGATCCGGCATTCGTTCAGGGCCGTGGAGGATCTCGACTATGAGCCTCAGAATTGGGACGGCTACCGGTTCCAGGCGTTCGGAGCGTTCTACACGGAGCGCAAGGGGTTTGCCCGCAACTACGGCATGAGCGACGAGCAGTGGCACAGGATGATCGACCGCTATCCGATCTGGGAGTGGTCGCACTACTACAAGGATCCGCAGAAGAAGACCGGGGCCGTGGAGTGCTTCACTCCGCAGACGACCAAGTACGGGCTCGACCCGCACAGGGACGACAACGGGGACGGGACAGAGGACGAGTGTACGCAGGTGACGAAGGACTCGGGCACTGCGGGGTCGCGTTGCGACACGTTCTCGCAGAAGTGCACGCTTCCGTTCCGCGACCGCGTTCCGGTGGTGACGGCTTGGTACTACTCGCAGGGCGGGAACCCCGAGTACTTCGATGCGACTGCGCTTGCTGCGCACGAGTGGGACGTGGCGCTGCGGACCGCGGTGAGGACCGCACAGTACACTGAATGCGTGAAGACTGGCGGCAAGGAGTGTGCGAAGGACTACCCGATGTATTTCGGGCAGCAGGACGACAACGGGGATGCGGTTGCGCTGGCTCTGGAGGTCGACGACTGCCGCAACGGGCTGGCGTATGCGGACTTGAAGAAGGACCCGAAGAAGTGTGCGGGCATTGCGGACAAGATCGGAAAGGAGCGCGGGTACAGCGAAGGGGTCATCTCGATTGCCAAGATGGATGAGATGCTCGTGCTCTGCCACAGTCCCGTGCAGGCTGACGATCACCCGGCGTGCGGCGCTGGGCTGCCCGACGGATGGGACGAGGCGGAGTGTGCGAAGGCCAAGGCGGTGACCGACGAGGAGCTGCGCGACGTGGCGAAGCTCGCGCAGTGCGACAAGGCGATACGGGTACGCCGCGGGGACTTGCGTTACCACCAGGTGAACGTGATCACCGAGCCGCAGGTCCCGTCGCCGTGGGGCATCTACACCGATGCTCACGATCCGCTGACAGGCATGACGGTGAGCGCGAGCATCAACGTCTGGTCGCACATCACGGACCTTTGGAGCCAGAAGGTGGTGGACATGATCCGCTACCACAAGGGCGAACTCTCCACTGCGGACATCACCGAGGGAGAGAACGTGTACGACTGGGCGCAGGCCGCAGAGGCCGCGGCTGGAGGCGGAGCGCTTCCGAGGCTCACGAGGGATCAGGTGGAGGAGCGGTTGGGGGAGTTCACCCGCGGGTTCAAAGCACCCGTAATGGAAGAAGCCGCAGCCTTCAAGAACGCGCACCCGGAAGCCGTCGAAGCTGCTGCGAACCTGAACCAGGAGATGACCGGCGTCATGGCAGCGTACGACGCGGCAACGACCACCGCGCCGCTGTATCTTGCGCGGCGGCAGGCAGCGAAGGGGAGCGAGATGGAAGCTTCCCTGATGAACAAGATGATGCAGCAGCTAAGCGGGATCGAAGGAATGCCGATGTCGGACGGGTTGATGGACCTGGTGTCGCCGCTTCGGGGAGGGAACCCGAGCATGGTGCGGGACCTGCGCAACATGAAGGAGAATGCGCTGGCGGAGCGGGGAGCGTGCATCCTTCACGAGGCCGAGGCACCGCTGGGCCTGGCGGGTCTTGCGGACGTGCTTGAGCAGAAGTTCGGGAAGCTCAATGCGACGGATTCGCCCGAAGTCCAACAGGCACGTGCCGAGAAGATGCGGAAGTACGTGGCGGGCCGGGCGCACTACTCGGTGATTGCGCACGAGATGGGGCACTCGATGGGGCTGAGGCACAACTTCGTGTCGTCCTCCGACGCGTGGAATTTCAGGCCGCAGTACTGGCAGCTTAGAACGTCGAACGGCAACGTGACGAAACAGTGCAGCGACCTGAGCCCGGACGGGAAGACGTGCGTGGGGCCGCGCTGGTTCGACCCCGTCACGACCGAGGAGAAGGCGAACCTGATCTGGATGTTCATGCACTCCTCGATCATGGAGTATCCGGGAGAGACCACGCAGGACTTCCTCGGGCTTGGCGCTCACGACTTTGCTGCTGCGAGGATGCTGTACGGAGACTCGGTTGCCGTGTACTCGGACCCGTCGTACGTGATGGGCACGGACCGTGCAGAGACCGCGCTTGCCAAGATGGACAACTTCGGCGGGATAATGGGCATCTCGCACCGGTTCAAGGATGAGACGATCCATTACTCCCGGCTGCAGGAGCTGTTCGATTTGATCAAGGGATGCAAGGTGGTGAATGCCAACCAGTTCAAGCCCGGCCGCTGGGACAACGAGACCATGGGGCAGTTCAGCCCTCTGCTGGATGCACTGCTGGTCAACGTGTCGGGTGCGTATTCAAGATGCGGTCAACAGGCGGTGGACTACGTGACGTGGGACTCGCTGCGGTCGCCCTCCGGCGAAGAATTCGGCGGGTATTATCGCGGGGGCGGGTCGATGGACGACGCGGGAAGGCTCAGGGTCCCGTACGGGTTCGCCACGGACCGGTGGGCGGACCTTGGGAACCTCAGCGTCTACCGTCACGACAACGGCGCGGACGCATACGAGATCTTCAACTTCCTCATCACGCAGCAGGAAGTGAACCACGTGTTCGACAACTACCGCCGCGGTCGCCAGGAGTTTTCCGTACGGGGCGCAGCCGACCGGAATCTCACCAGGTACAACACGAAGCTTCGCGACGGCGCCAAGGGGCTTGGGCTGCTGCGCAACGTGTACAAGGATTTCGCGGTTGCGATGGGCTATGACTTCGACGGTTTCTGGCCTGCGATTGCGCCGATGTTCTTCAGCGACAACATCCTGGCTTCGGGAATGGTCTTCGACCATTTCACGCGGATGGCGTCACGGCCGCAGGCCGGCAACCATTACCGGGAGAAGTACGACCTGGTGCTTCGCAGCGCAGAGGATGCGGCGGGCGAGGTTGCATCCACGGACGTGATCGTTCCCAACGGTGCGACGGGGTTCTTCGGCGCGGTGGCGCCTGGCGGGCGCCCGGTGGAGAACCGGCTTGCTGGGAACATGGGCGAGTACGACAGCGAGCTGACGGTGAACGCGGGGTCGTACTACGACAAGATCTCGGTTGCGATGTTGATGACGGAGTCGGTGGACAACTTCATCAGCGACTCCCGCGAGGACTTCGTGGATGCGAGGTACAGGGCCGTGTCGCTTGCGGACCTGTTCCCGGACGGCTACCGCCGGTTCCTGGGCAACCTGCTTACCGGAGACGACTACCTGAAGGGGCCGCGCATCGCGTCCAAGGAAAACGGGGTGCCGCTCGTGGACACAGCCAACCTGCCGTCGTCCGGCATCGGGTGGACCACGTGGTGGTCGCAGACGCCGGAGTCGTGCTTCCCGTCGTCCGGGACCGCGGTGTGCGACAGTTACGGTACGGGCACCAAGCCGTTCAAGCCCAAGGCGCCGGCAGCGGTCACGGTGCTTGATCCGCAGCTTGGGTGGGAGGTACAGAAGTTCTTCATCGCGTGGACGTTGCTGTACCTGCCGGAGAACCAACAGCAGCACTGGCTGGACATGATGCGCATCTGGGAGCTGGGCAAGGATGCGGACCCCGGGTTCGAGAACCGCATCGAGTTCCACAACCCGCAGGGCAAGGTGTACGTTGCAAAGACGTTCGGCACGGAGAAGGTGTTTGGCCGAACGGTCGAGAAGGGGATTGCGGCGCGGATGCTCCAGTATGCCAACGAGCTGATGGCGAAGGCGTACACGACCGAGGACGGGCCGGACATCAACGGCGACGGTGCGCCGGACTGGTACCTGCCGAAGCTGAACCCCGACACCGGAGAGCCGCTGGTGAAGTACGACTCCACGATTGCCGGCGTCGAGGGGGGCTTCATCAAGCCGACGGGCACCGCAGGGTGCGACAAGAAGGACAACAGCAAGTGCACGTGCACCGACAACCGGGCGTGCATGCAGCTCCAGAAGTACGTGGAAGTTCCGTTCTACCTCCGCCAGGCGCTGGATGCCTACGGGCTGGTGGATCCGCAGCAGAAGGGGTTGTACGAATAGAGACGGCACATCCGCAACGGCCGAGGCGCAGGCACATCCGCAACGGCCGATGCGCCTTGACACAGGCGCCATCGGGGCCGTAGCCTGAGCACGACAGATGGGGAGGCACGGCGCCATGGATGAGAGATACTCGCGGCAATCGATCCTTCCGGAGTTGGGTGCGGACGGGCAGCGGAAGCTGCGGGAAGGGAAGGTGCTGCTGGTGGGGTGCGGGGCGCTGGGCACGCACCAGGCGGAGCTGCTGGTGCGGGCCGGCGTTGGGACGCTGCGCATCGTCGACCGCGATTTCGTGGAGCTGAGCAACCTGCCGCGGCAGGGGCTGTTCGACGAGGCGGATGCGGCAGCGCACCTG
>Ga0172371_10007544_pt1 | contig 15457 bp, 13 predicted proteins | sample Lak12m_FD_114543 | JGI IMG/M metagenome (GOLD analysis project Ga0172371, IMG submission 114543) | Freshwater microbial communities from Kabuno Bay, South-Kivu, Congo - kab_022012_12m | ecosystem: Environmental > Aquatic > Freshwater > Lake | place: Democratic Republic of the Congo: South-Kivu... | reverse complement strand
CTAAAAATAATCTTCCTGCGAATTTAGACATACTATTTAAATTTATCTTCTTTTATTCTATCAAAAAAACAGCCCTTTTATCAATTTTTAGTGACTTGCACTAAGTTTGCCGAAGTGCTGCCGGGCTTGGATTCGAACCAAGATACATAGCTCCAGGGGCTACGGTCCTGCCGTTAGACGACCCGGCAAAATAAGTTAAACTCTAAGATATCTCCTGACAGCCACCAAGCTTGAAAAAGTCCCCAGGATAACACCTGTCAGCAGTTGCACCAAAAATATCATCCAGAAATTGCTCATGAAAAACGAAAACAAATGAAGATCTGGAAACAGAACACCTGCTTGCGAATTGAATCCCAAAGTCAGCAGAACAAACAGCAAAAGAGAAATCAAAGCTGCAAAAAAACCGCAAACAGCTCCTTGGACCAAGAAAGGTCCCCTGACAAACCAATTGGAAGCGCCAACCAGCTTTTGAATCTTAATCTCCTCCCTGGAATTATAAATAGACAACCTGACAGCGTTGAAAGCAACCAAAGCAGCAACAAGTATCATAATCAAAGAAATTGCCAAACCAACTTTATTAAGGCTTGCATTCAAAGCGTAAATTCTGTCTATTACAGGCTTTCTCTGATAATAGTCTATCTTTTCGAACAAATAATTCAGATTGGAATTTTCAAGATAATTGACCACTGCCTCGTACTGGCTGGCCTGGGCAGCCCTGATCCCTAAAGAAGCCAAAAAGGGATTGATTCCGACCTCAGCCAAAGATTCCATAAGCACAGGATTGTCTTTGTGAACCGCAGTAAACTTTTCCAAAGCCTGGTCCTTGGAAACATAGGTTATCTCCTCAACCTCGGGAAGTTCGGCAATGCTTTTTTTGGCCTGCATTATGTCTGATTCCGTTGCATCGTACTTGAAATAAACGGAGACATCAACCTTTTCCTGGACATTGCTGATAATAAACTTGCTGATATTGCCGAAAAGGAAAAGCGAAGTGACCACGGAAACAGCCATAGTCATGATAAAAACATTGGCTATCATCATGCCTCCGTCTCTGGTCAATCCGTGCCAGCCGAAACGAAATACTCTTTTGAATGAAGTAATCATAATATGAATCTTCCTATTTTTTCATCCCTGATTATTTTGCCTTCGCTCAGGGTTATAGCTCTTTTGGCCAAGGAATTGACCGCTTCCTTGTTATGGGTTGATAAAACAACCGTTGTGCCGAATTCGTTTATCTTCAAAAGCAATCTGATAATATCCAACGTATTGTAGGGGTCAAGATTTCCCGTAGGCTCGTCTGCCAGAATGACTTCCGGCCTGTGGATCAAAGCCCTGGCAATGGCTACTCTCTGACGCTCTCCTCCCGAAAGCTGGGCGGGAAAATTGCAGGCTTTTTCTTTTAAGCCGACAATGTCCAAAACATCGGCTACGTCCCTGGCTATTTCCTGATCCGAAGCTCCGATTACTTCCATGGCATAAGCCACGTTCTCATAAGCTGTTTTGGAAGGCAAAAGCCTGTAATCCTGGAATATGGCACCTATTTTCCTTCTCAGTTCGGGCAAATGTTTATGACTTATGGCTTGCACGTCCTGGCTGCCTAAAAACACTTTGCCACTGCTCGGATTTTCTTCCGCCATTAAAAGCTTCAAAAGAGTTGTTTTCCCTGCGCCTGATTTTCCCACCAGGCAGACAAACTCTTTGGGCCCTATTTCGAAAGAAACATTGTCCAGAGCTACGGTATTGGGCGGATATATTTTATTGACTTTTTCGAATTTGATCATTTTTAAAGCTTGATTTCCTCGTTAATAAACTTATCTATATTGCCGTCGAGAACCGATTCAACGTCTGAAACCTCAATGCCTGTTCTCAAATCTTTTGCCATTTTATAGGGATGGACAATATATGACCTTATCTGGTTTCCCCAGCTGACCGATATCTTGTCACCCTTTGCTTTCATTAATTCTTTCTGCTCTTTTTCCTCTCTAATCTGGTAAAGTTTTGAAAAAAGCATTTGCATGGCTTTTTTGCGGTTTCCGGCCTGGGTTCTTTCAGACTGGCAGGAAACAATGGCATTGGAAGGCAGATGAGTAATTCTGACGGAAGTTTCCCTTTTGTTGACGTTCTGGCCTCCTGGACCCGAAGCCCGGTAAAAATCAATTTTCAGATCATCCGGCTTTACCTCTATCTCGTCTTCTTTCTCAATAACAGGCAGAACTTCCACCAAAGCGAAAGAAGTATGTCTCAAGGATTTGGCTGAAAAAGGAGAAATTCTGACCAATCTGTGCACTCCTGTTTCTTTTTTCAAAAAACCGAAAGCATAAAGGCCTTTGACTTCGGCCGAAACCGACTTTGTGCCGATTCTGCCTTCAGGGCCTCCTGCTTCTCCGAATGACTGGTTTAAAACCTTGAACTGGAATCCTTTAAAAGCGCAATATCTCTCGTACATCCTTAAAAGCATTGTTGCCCAATCCTGGGCATCCTGACCTCCCGTACCGGCATATATAGACAGGATAGCTGATCCGCGATCGTATTTTCCCGAAAGAAAAATGCGGAATTCTTCTTTGGCTAATTTGGCTTCAAACAAATTAATTTCTTTTTCCAGGCCTTCTTCTCCCAAGCTTTGCAGATTAGAAATGTCTTCCAACTCTCCGGACAGCTTTTCAAAAATCTTTACTTCCTCTTTTAAATCATTGAGTTTTTGGGAAAGTTCCACTGCCCTGTCTTTTTGTTGCCAGAAATCAGGCTTTGACGCTTCTGAATCCAATTCTTCTATTTTTTTTCTTTTCTTTGCTATCTCAAAGACAGTCTCCTATTTTTAGGAGGTTTTCTTGTAATTGTTTGATTTTCTCTGAAATAGGAATCATATTTCTGCTAATATCTTAGCATTTTTTAAAAAAAGGAAAAGAGGCAACGCATTAAAGCAAATGCGCCCTAAAAAAAGCGCATTGGCCGGATAAGCCGCCTGTCAGAATCGAACTGACGTCGATGGTTTACGAAACCATTGCTTTGCCACTAAGCTAAGGCGGCAAGCGAGAGAGGGGAATCGAACCCCCATCTGTTCCTTGGGAAGGAACCATTCTGCCACTGAACCACTCTCGCGCTAAAAACCTGTTTTTTCAAGGAAACTTTGCCAAAAACCTTTCAAAGATTCCAAAATAGAACTGCTGTTTTGGGAATCGGAATTGTTATTGTCTGTCGGCGGAATTACGACAATCGCCTCTTCCCCTGGCTTTTTATATCCCTGTTCCCTTAGCTTTTCCTCCCAGTAAGCGTCGCTCTCTGTCTGGGCAATGCCCATTTTCAGCTGGTTGTTCCTTTCCTCCAAAAGCACAATGTCTTTTTTCAGATCGCTGATTTTGTCCATCAGCTCTCCCCTTTCCCGATTGATTCTCAAATTGGAAACAATGAAAAATCCGATGACAGCGAAAAGAAAAATACCGACTAAAACCGGAAAAAACACATTCTGAAATTTGAAATCCTTTTTAATCTTTTTCTTTTTTGCTATCATAATAATATGAAACCGAAAACAATTTTCAAAGTCGTTTGGATAGTCTTGATCTCCCTGGTCGCCTTAAGCATGATTATCCTGACTGTCGCACCCATGTTTTAACCTGATTAAGGTATAACACAGAATCAGTTGGATTTGAACATTTCCAGAAAAACCGAAGGAGGGATTCTCACCCTTCCTTTTTCTTTTAAATCCTGCTTTCCTTTTTTCTGCTTTTCCAGCAGCTTTCTCTTCCTGGTATAATCTCCTCCGTACAAAGGAGCAATGACGTCCCTTCTTTTAGCTGAAATGGTTTCCCTGGCAACGATCTTTCCTCCGACCAAAGCCTGGATCGGAACGGAAAAGAGCTGATGAGGCAAGACGTCCTTTAATCTTTCTGTCATTTTCTTTCCTTCCTTGAAAGCATCATCCTTATGGACGATTTTTGAAAAAGCTTCCTCTTTTTTCCCGGCAATCAGGATTTCCAGCTTTATCAAGTCAGCTTTCCTGTAACCCAGGATTTCGTAATTCATGGAAGCGAATCCCTGGCTGGCTCCTTTCAGATTATCGTAAAACCCTGAAATAATGCCTTTCAATGGGACTTCGTAAACCAAAAGCGCTTTGTCTGAACCGAAACATTTGGTTTCAATAGACTTGCCTTTCAAAAAACTCATTATCTCCAAAACCCTTCCCAAATACTGCGAAGGAGAAATGACTTCCAGCCTTGTCCATAATTCCTGGATTTCTTTTATTTCCGAAGGATCAGGCCAGTCAGTCGGAGAAAAAACAAAAACTTCTTTGTCTTTGTGGTTTATAATTTTAAAAACGACCGAAGGCGTGGAAATTATCAAGTTCAAGCCGAATTCTTCCTGCAGTCTTTGCGAAACTATTTCCACGTGCAAAGAGCCCAAAAATCCGCAGCTGAATCCCCTACCCAAAGCTTCTTTGGCTTCCTGCTCGAAAGTGAAAGAAGAATCATTCAGCTTCAGCTTGGACAAGGCTTCTTTCAAATTTTCAAAATCATCCGGGTTTTCAGGATAAAAAGAAGCGAAAACAACGGGTTTGGGCTCTTTATACCCTGGCAAAGGCTCAATATGAATAACATCGGAAACAGTATCTCCTACTCTGACCAGACCAGGCTCTTTGATGCCTGTGGCCAAATATCCTATTTCTCCTGCTTTTAATTCTTTGACCGGAAAAAAATCAGGCTTGAAAAAACCGAGTTCTTTGACTTCGCCTTTTGCCTTGCTTTGAAGTAAATGGATTTTTTCGGGATATTTCACCCTGCCGTCCAAGACCCTGATATAAGCGACAATTCCTTTGAAAGAATCGTATTTCGAATCAAAAATCAAAGCGCGAAAAGGCTTTTCCAGAAAACCTTTTGGTCCGGGAATCTTTTTTATGCTAGCCTCCAGTAAGTCTTTGACATTGGCTCCTGTTTTGGCTGAAATCAAAAAAACATCATTTTCCGGAATTTCCAGCAATTGAGCCAAAGAAACTTTCGCCTCTTGAATTCTGGCTTGGGGAGAATCAATTTTATTGACTGCCGGAATTATGACCAGGCCCTGTTTTTTGGCTAAATCCAGATTATGAATAGTTTGAGCCTGAATGCCTTTTGTCGCATCAACCAGCAAAATAGCGCCCTCGACAGCTGCCAGACTGCGGGAAACCTCGTAATTGAAATCAACATGGCCGGGCGTATCGATCAGATTCAGAATATAACTCTTTCCGTCCAAAGAATACTCCATCCTGACAGGATGCATTTTAATGGTAATTCCCCTGCCTCTTTCCAGATCCATGGAATCCAAAAACTGCTCTCTCATTTTCGATTCGGGAATGGCGCCGGTCAATTCAAGAAACCTGTCCGACAGCGTTGATTTACCATGATCAATGTGTGAAATTATGCAGAAGTTTCTTATGTTTTCCATTAGTTTTTCTTAAATTGATTTTTAAGAGCAGACCAGATGTTTTCAAGTTCCGGGGACTTAAAAACAATATGGACAAAAACGTAAGCAACCAAGCTGACTGAACAAACCATTATGGTTTTGATCAAAACACTGAGATTATTTTCAAAATCAAAAATAGCGGAAATAAAAGAAAAGGAAATTCCGGCAAAAACCATCATGATAAGACTGGCTAAGACCACTTTCCAGAAAGAATTCAAAATCTCTTTATCAAATAATCCGATATTCTTTTTCTTTAAAAAAAACAAAAGGAGCAAAAGCTGGAATATACCGGAAATCGACAAAGCCAGAGGCAGTCCGATAATCCTGATATCGCCTACCCATCTTAATCCTAAAAATCCGATTATGAATTCCTGGAAAAAGTTTGAAAATCCCAAAATAAAATTGAAAAAAAAGCAAAGCCCGACGTTCAAAGCCATGCAAGCCAGGCCGATAATTACCGGAGTTTTAGTGTCCTGGAAAGAATAGAAAACGCGGGCCAAAAAAGGAACAAAAGAAAAAGCAATTATTCCCAAGCAGAAAATGCCCAAGCAGGCGGAAGTCAGCCTGGCGTCAGAACCGCCAAACTGGCCCGTCTGCAGAACAAGCCGGACTATTTCATCCCTTAAAATAAAAACCAGAAAAGAAACAGGGATTATCAAAAAATTAATCTGGCGAAAAGTAGAGGAAAACACTTTTTTGAATTCCTCTTTCAGGCCAAAAGCCCAGTTCTTCGACAACAAGGGAAAAGCAGCTACGGAAAAAGAAATGCCGATGAGGCCGACCGGAAAATACTGCAGATTATTGGCAAAATTGAAAATGGCAATGGAACCTGCGCTTAAAGTCGAAGCAATGGCCGTAACCACCATCAAATTGATATGGTAAGCGGCTGAACCTACGGTCCTGGGAATCATCAATTTAAAAACCTTGGCAAGCCCCGGTTCCTTAAAATTAAAATCAACCAAAAATCTGTAGCCTGAATCTCTGGCCGAAGGCAATTGGATAAGCCAGAAAAACAAAGCTCCCAAGATCACGCCGAAAGCCAGTCCGTACAAGCCGAATTTCGGCACCAAAAACAAAATGCCGAATATTATGCCGAGATTATAAATTATCGGGGCCAAAGAATAAACCAGAAACCGGTTGAAAAAATGAAGGATGCCGGAAAATATGCTGGCCAAACCGAAAAATACAGGAGAAAAAAACATTATCCTGGTCAAAGAAACAGCCAAATTCTTGTTTTCAACAGAAAATCCCGGAGCGATCAAGTCAACAAGCCAAGGGGCAAAGACAGCCAGAATAAAGCAAAGAACAACCAGCAAAATTAAAAAGCAGTTAAAAAGATTGCTCGAAAACCGCCAGGCTTCTTCCTGGTTTTTTTTGAAATATTCCGAAAACACTGGCAAAAAAACAGCAGCGATGCCTCCGGTAATCAGAATGGCGTAAACGAAATCAGGAATGCGGAAGGCAGCAAAATAAATATCAAGCTCTTCTCCTGCGCCGAAAGTTCCTGCCAGCAACCTATCCCTAATAAGACCCAAAAGCCTGCTTAATAAAGCGGAAACAGCCAGCAAAACAGCGCTAAAGGCTACGCTTTTGGATTGCGAATTGAAAATCTTTTTGAGCATTAAAGGTATTTTACCTTAAAAAACCACATTTGACAAAGCTTAAGATTCTGTTAAAATTAAGGCGTCCCGGCAAGCCGAGCGGTCGCTCAGCCTTAAAGCTGAGAGGAAAGTCCGAACACCCTCTTTCGCAAAATGCGGAAGATAAAAAAGTAGCGGCTAACAGCCGTCTTTCCGGAAATCCGGAAAAGAGGTGCGAACAGAGACGAGCCGAGCCGAAAGGCAAGGCAGTCCGGATAATACCGGACAGTTCTGCAGTAATGCAGAAGTGAAACGGCTAAATCCTTACTGGGCGCAAGAACAAGTCCCACTGAGACATAATAATGCCTCATCGGGGTGAAAAGTGGTTCGCTCGAGCTTCAGAGCAATCTGAAGCCAAGACAGATGACCGTTTAGAAACAGAATTCGGCTTATGAGTTTGTCGGGACATCAAAAAATCCGCTAGAACAGCGGTTTTTTTGATTGTTCTTGGTCCAAAGCTTCGTTGGCTAAAAAATCAGCTTCCTTGTTTTTTTCCCTAGGAATCAGGGTAAACTTCAGCTTTTTGAAATCAATCCTCAAATTCCAGACTTTAATGAATAAGCCCTGGATATTAGGCTCTAAGACCTTGTATTCCCCCTTTAACTGCTTGACCATGAGCTCGGAATCGGATTTTATTTCCACTTCGCTGCTCTTTGCCAGTTTTTTGCCGAAAAGGGCCCTGAATTTCTGCAGAGCGAAAATAACTGCCTGGTATTCTGCTTCGTTGTTAGTCAGCTTGTCTCCCAGATATTCGGAATATTTCTTGAAACAACTCCCCTTTTCGTTGCAAAAAACAACGCCTATGGCCGACGGTCCGGGATTTCCCCTGGAGCCTCCGTCAGTATAAATAACTATTTTTTTCATAAGTTTTTAATTAAACAGCTTTTAAATTTTTCCAAATTTTCGTTTTTGACCCGGAAGCCGGCTGCCTGAGCGTGTCCTCCAAAAGTCATTAATAAATCCGAACATTTTTTCATCAGGCTGACGCCGTTCACTTCCTTCGGCGTCCTGACCGTGCCCTGGCTTTCCTTTTCCATTGTCTTGTAAAGGAAAACCGGTTTTCCGTATTTCCGGCAAAGGATTGAAGCAGCCGAGCTGACCAGCATCAGCTCAAAATCGTTATTCCCTTCGAATATAATCGGCTCTTCATTCGAAGATATTCTTTTTTCGATTTCGGCCATCATTTCTTCCAACTTGTTTTTTCTTGTTTCTGTTTTTTCCAGAAATTCCCGGATCATTTCCTTGGCCTCCTGAACAGAAGAACAAGTCATTAATCTGAAACTGGCAGGCAGATTATTCTCCACATCCCTGATATTGAGAATGGAAATGACTTTGGAAACCTTTTGATAAATATCAGGACAGTCTTTGAACTCTTCCAAAAAAGCCTTAATCCCCGGTCTCCAGGAATCTTCCAAAAAAGAAAGGCCTTGCTCTATGAAAATCTTGTTTTCAGATTCTTTCGGCATCATGTCGGCAATCGTAGCAATGGCTGTCAGCTCTAAAAAGTTCTTTCTCAAAGAATCTGTCATCTTTTTCCCCAAAACAGCTTCTGACAGCTTAAAAGCCACTCCGACGCAAGCCAGTTTCTTGAAAGGATAATTATCGCCTTTCTGTTTCGGATCAACTATAATTTCAGCTGAAGGCAGCTTGTCCAAGGGCTCATGATGATCCACTACAATAACTTTGAAGCCGATTTTATTTGCCAGACTCACCTCTTTTACGTTTCCTATACCGCAATCCAAAACAATCAGCAAGGCAGGAGCTTTGTTTTTCAGAAAACCCAGGGCTTTTTTCGTCAAACCGTATCCTTCTTTTTCCCTGTCCGGAAAATAAAAAGCTGAAACAGTCCCGCCCAGATTTTTAATGGTTTCCTCTAAAATAATGACAGAAGTCGTTCCGTCCAAATCAGCATCGCCGTAAAGCACGATTCTTTCTTTTTTCTTGACAGCTTTTTGAATCCGACCGGCTGCCTTCTTTAAATTTTTTATTTCCTCCATATTGACAAATAGTATAAATATGCTATAATTAAATCGTACTTTGATAATTTACAGGGGACAGGAAGCGGTATTTGCCGGCGCAGCTATGGATTCCCTCCTGAGTCCGCAAAGCGTGGTAATATCTGTTGGGAACATTAAAAGTTTTCACCCCTAGCAATAAGCTGCAATATGATTCGACCCGTATTGCGGTCCCGCGAACCCAACGCGGTCTGGCTAGGCCTGTCCTTTATTTATGGCACTCTATGAGTGCCTTTTTCTTATTCTAAGGCTTTTATGCCTGGCAGTTTTTCTCCGCTCAGAAAAGACATCATTGCCCCGCCACCTGTTGAAACATGGCTGAACTTGTGGATTAAGCCTGCATTATTCAAAAATTCAACTGTTTCCCCTCCTCCAGCCACTGAAAAAGCCTTGCTTTTAATGATCGCCTTGACTATTTCTTCCGTGCCGAAACAAAATTCCTCTTTTTCCGTCTGCCCCAAAGGACCGTTCCAAAAAACAGTTTTGGCTGAACTTATTTTCTCTTTGAAAAGAGCAATGGTTTCAAGGCCTATGTCTTTCTTCCCGGTGTCATTCACAGGCTCAACTATTTTTTCAGGATATTTGAATTTGACATTGTTCCTGCAGGCTTCTTCTTTTATCAAGCCTCCTATAAGCACGAAATCAGCTTTTTCCGCTATCTTGTCTATCAGCTTTGCCTTTGTTTCCACTTTTGCTCCGCCGATAATAACGATTAAGGGCCTTTTGGGATTGTCTTTGACTTTGGATAAAGATTCAATCTCTTTTGTAAAAAGCAGGCCTGCTCCGGAATCCAAGTATTTGGGCAAGCCGACGATTGAGGCGTGAGCCCTGTGGGAATTGGCAAAAGCATCATTAATATATATATCCCCTAATTTGGCCAGGCTTCTGGCAAAACTATCGTCGTTCTCTTGTTCTCCCTTGTTGAATCTTAAGTTTTCCAAAAGCAATATCTCCCTTGAATCCAGACTATCAACCATTTTCTCAACTTGTGTCCCCAGACAGTTTTCGGATTTTATCACTGGTCTTCCTAAAAGTTCCGATAGTCTTTCGGCTATCGGACTAAGTCTTAAACTTTCAATCACTTTTCCTTCCGGCCTGCCCAAATGCCCAATCAAAATAATCTTAGCTCCTTTTCCGATCAAATAAGAAATAGTCGGCAAAGATTTTTTAATTCTGAAATCGTCCAGGATGACTCCGTTTGACAAGGGAACGTCAAAGTCGCACCTGAGCAAAACTCTTTTATTCTTAAAATTAAACTTCTCCAGGCCCTTCATTGTTTTTATTTACGTCTCTTAAAGATTCTTCCAAGGTTTTTTTGAGCTCTTCCAAATTAACTTCCTTTCTCGGCCTCTTTTTTTCATTGGCTGCTTTGCCGGAAAAAGAAACCGGGTTTTTTAGAACAGCTTCTTGCAAAGAAATTTCAGGTTTTTTTTCCTGTTGTTTTTCAGCCATTTTTTCTTCTGCCGGCTTTTTGATTTTTTTCAAGCAGTTCTTGCAGTAAACAGGCCTATTGGCCGTGGGCTCGAAAATGACTTTTGTCCATTTGCCGCACGAAGAGCATTTGGCATCGTATAAAGGCTTGCTAGCCGGTTCTTCAGCATTAGGAGCGCTTATTGTTCCCGTCCATTTGGCGATTTTTTCTTCTATGACTTTTCTTGGGGTGCCGTATCTTTCCCTTGAAACCTTGATGATCTTTTCCTTGTTGGATTGTTCCAAGACCGGCAAGGGAGGCAGGGTTTCAGCTGAAAATCCGGGTCCGGCCACGCCGTCTATCATCAGTTTTAAATAAATATTGTATTTCGGCAGATTGACCAAGTCTTCGGCAGTGAAATCAGGAGTAAATTCTTTTTCCAAGTATTCTGCATCGTCCGCCCCAACCCTGAAAGTGACGATTGTCCCCACGTTCCCGAAAACAGCATCTCGGACCGTTTCGTCCATCTGGGAAATGTACTGATGGCCCAAAATCAAAGCCAGCCTGTATTTCCTGGCTTCAGATAGAATATTGGTGAAAGATTCCGTGGCAAAGTTCTGAAATTCATCAACGTAAAGGAAAAAATCGTTCCTCTGATCTTCCGGAATGTCAACCCTGGACATAGCTGCCAGCTGCAATTTAGTGATCAAAAGCGCTCCCAATAATCTTGAATTATCTTCTCCTACTCTACCTTTGGAAATATTCATGATCAGAATTTTCTTTTGATCCATGATATCCCTCATATTGATGCTGGATTTTACCTGGCCGATAATATTTCTGATTAAAGGGTTGGAAATGAACTGGCCGACCTTGTTCTGAATGGCCGCTGTCGCCTCAACCTCATACCTCTGGGCATACCTGGAAAACTCCTGTACCCAGAAAGATTTAACCACCGGATCTATGACTTTTTCAATCACTTTTTTCCTGTATTCAGGATCAGCCAGCATACGATTAACGCCCAAAAGCGTGGCTCCGGGATATTCCAAAAGAGCCAAAATTGAATTGTTCAAAATGTATTCCATTCTGGCTGACCATACGTCAGGCCAGATTTTTTTGAAAACGCCCATCAAGCCGGAAGCGATTAAATGCCTTTGTTCCACTCCAACTTTTTCCATAATATTGAAAGCCAAAGGATGATCAATGTCAGCCGGATTGAAATAAATAACGTCATTCACCCTGTTGGAAGGGATGCAATCGAGCAATTCTTCGGCCGCTTCTCCGTGAGGATCAATGAAGCCGATTCCCTTGCCCTGCTGGATGTCCTGGATAGCCATATTCTTCAACATCAGGGTTTTGCCCATGCCGGTTTTTCCGACAACATAAAGATGCCGACGCCTGTCGTCGGTCTTGATTCCGAATTTTTTCCTTTGATTCCTGAAAGTGGTTACGGCAAAAAAATTAATGTCTTCTGTAGCCATATATTAAATTGTTAAGGCTTTACTCCGTAGGCAAAGAATGAGGAACAGTTCCTTTTTTGGCTTCTACCCTGGAAATGCCCGGAGCCGGAGCTGTTTCTTCGCTCGGGAAATGAAAAAGAGAAGCAACTTCTTCCGTGCTCATCATGTAAGTGCCTCCCGGCTTTGGAAAATAAGTGGATAATCTTTTGATATAATTCCTGAGAAGCTGACGGCATCTCAAATATTTCCTCCTGTCCATCAAAATACTGTTGTTAAGAAAAGGAAAAAACAAAGATTTTTTGATTTTGGTCAGGGTTTCTCCGTTCGGGAAAAGAGCGTTAAGGTTGGTGGTCGTATATTCGTTGAAAAAAGCGAAAGCCAGCCTAAAATTAGGCTTGAACCAGATATCTCTCTTGCCAAGATAAATAAATCTTAAAGCCACGTTAAAAATAGGCTTTGACATTTTCTTTTCCATGGCTCCCAATATTTCTCTTTCTCCCGGAGTCAGCTTCATTTCCGGAGGAAAGATATCCTTCTGTTCTTTTTTCTCTTCTGAGGGAGGACCTGATATCAAAATTTCAGCCGCTCCCTGTATTATCGGCTTTTGTTCTTTGACAGGCGCGTCTCTCCTTGCCAATTTATCCCTTAGAGCCTCACCCCCTTTTTTCCAAATGCTGTAAGCTCCTTTTTTCGTCACCATCCATAAAGCTTTCAGTTCGTCGGCATCTCCGACAGGTTCAATCAAAAACTGAAACCAAAGCTGCTCGCCTTTTTTGATTTTGGCCATTGCTTCCAAAAGCCCGGCGATCGGATCAATCTTTTTTTCCTCTGTCTTTTCCTGTTCTGTTTCGAATTCGGTATAAGTTTTTATGGGATAATAATCCGGCTTTATCATTTTGTAGGAACAACCGAACATGTCCCATTCTTTGTTGGGAATGCTCTGGGGAACCTGTTTTGTATAATCGTCAGCCTCTGAGATTTCAACTTCGGGATACTGGGAGTAAAAACTGGATTCTACCGCGTCCCTGAACTGTGCGGGAAGCCTGAGAAAAAAATGAGGCTCTCCGTCAATCGACACCATTTCAAGAGCCAAAGACAATTGAACCTGGCCGTCTATCCATTTTTCCCATAAGTCCGGCGGCTGATAAATGGCTGCATGCACGCTGGAAAGCACTACTTCCATAGCCCGGATGGGTTTTGGCTGTTTTTTGGGCAGTTTTATTTCAAGAACGATTAAACGCTGCTTGCTCAAAAAGATGTCAGTCCTCCACCACAGCCAAAGGAAAGAAAAAGGCTTCCATAAAACAAAAGGCAAAACAACCCACCACCATTCCTCTATTATCTGCCAAATGGTAGTTAATATTGAAGTGACTTCTTCTATCGGCATAAGTTAAAATGTTAAGCTTCTCTTATTGTATAACGACCCTCCTGAGTTTTCAAAAAATATTTTTTATTGCTTAAATTGAGTAAAACGGTATTCGCTTTAACCATTCTCTGTTTCAGCGTTTTGGCTATAATTTCTTCTTTCTTTAACGGCTTACCGGCTGTTTTTATCACTTTCAGAATAACATCCTTGACCATGCCTGGCTCATATCCCCATTCTTTCAAAGCATATGTGCCTCGGCCTACCAAAACGAACCTAGGATCCTTTATCAGCTCGTTGTGAACGGTCTGAGGCAAAGCTTGACCGACCAAAGTTGCGACCTGGGCAAAATGCAACGGCTTTTGTGATTCCTTGAAAGCCAGGAAAGCCTTGTCTTTTATTCTCTTGGGGTTAATTTCCGGCCATTCCTTTAAGCCGAAAAGGCCTTGTTTGTTCCCCTGAATCTTTTTTGAAATTTCCAAAAATGAATTCAATGTTTCAGAATTTAAGGAATTCAGATTGCTGATTTCTTTCAACTTTAAAGGCTTGGCTGTTTTTTTCAGCTTATCGTAAATAAGGTTGATGTTTTTTTCCGCTGTTTGCCAGGATTTTTTATCAGTCACCCAAAAAGAATAGAAGTCTTTTGTTTCTCCGAACCTGGCAAATCCCTCTGTCAAAGAAAGCAAAAAATAAAGCTGGTTCTTGAATTTTCCGCCAGCCAGTTCATTCAAAAGAATTTCTTCTTTTCTCAAACCGCCTGTTTTTTTAAGAAAATCCCTGAAATACTGGAAAACTTTGGAATATTTCTTGGCTTCCTGATCCAACCTTGAGAAAGCATCTGTTTCAATCTGTCTGACTCTTTCACGGGTAATGTTAAAGTTCTTTCCTATTGATTCAAGAGTTTCTCCTTTTTTGCAGTCTTTGGAGCCCAAAGCAAAGCGCCTCAAAAGCACTTCTTTTTGCTTTTCAGGAAGAGTTTTTAAAAGTTTTTCGCAGATTTGGTAGTAATTGAAATCCATATTTATTATTTATACAATATTTAACGATTAATGTCAAATTCTGACTTTTCTCTGCCTCCATCTTGCCCAGGCGACCAGCAAGGGGCCGGCAATGAAAATAGAAGAATAAGCGCCGCTGGAAAGGCCGATTATCAGGGTCAGGGAAAAAGACTGAAGGGTTTGCCCGCCTAAAAAGAAAATGGCGAAAAGCACGAACAGAACGGTCAAAACCGTGCTGATTGAGCGCCAAAGCGTCTGATTCAAACTGATGTCAACTATCTCTTCAAAAGACTTTGATCTTGTTTTGAGCAGATTTTCCCTTATTCTGTCGAAGATAATTATGGTGTCATGGACAGAATACCCCAGAATTGTCAGCAAAGCAGCAATAACAGGAATGGTAATTTCAATATTATAAAGCTTGCCCAAAACAGCCAAAACTCCCAAAGGAATGATAATATCATGGAATAAAGCTAAAAGAGAAGCTATTCCGTATTGCCAGGACCGGATGGCTGACCAAGAAACCTTGTAAAAAGCAATAGTAATATAAAGAGTAATAGCCAATAAAACCATAATTATCGCATTGACTGTTTTTTGCCTTAATTCCTTACCGATTGTCGGGCCGATCATCTCAAAGCTCTTCTCTTCTATCTGATAAGATTCCTGCAATTTCAAAAGAATGCCTTCTCGCGTCTGGCTGTCTATTTCTTTCATCCTTAAAATCATTTCATTGTCATCAACCGGTTGCATGACGATTTCTCCCAAGTCAAACTCAGAAAGAGTCTGCTGAAGAATGGCTAAAGAAGGCCTTTCTTCCTGAAACGCCAATTCCATAATGCTGCCGCCGGTAAATTCAGTGCCGAATTTCAAACCGAAAACCAAAATACAGACAATGCTGGCAACAATCATGATTCCGGAAATCACGAAATATAATTTTGAATATTTTACAAATTCAATTGACATAAATTACCAAAGCCATTTAATTTTTTCCAATTTCGTTCCGATAAAACATTTAAGAAAAGTCCTAGTGATGACGATTGCCGAAAACATGGAAACCAGAATTCCCAAACTCAAAGTAAAAGCAAATCCTTTTATAAAACTGGTAGCGAAAGTAAAAAGAATCAAACAGACAATAAGCGAATT
>Ga0172371_10007537_pt1 | contig 15471 bp, 15 predicted proteins | sample Lak12m_FD_114543 | JGI IMG/M metagenome (GOLD analysis project Ga0172371, IMG submission 114543) | Freshwater microbial communities from Kabuno Bay, South-Kivu, Congo - kab_022012_12m | ecosystem: Environmental > Aquatic > Freshwater > Lake | place: Democratic Republic of the Congo: South-Kivu... | reverse complement strand
GGGTCCTTGTAGCTCTTGGCGAGGATCTCGGCCATGAGCCCGTCGGCCAGCAATCGCGCCGTGGTCTGCTCGGACGACTGGTACTGAGTAAGGACCGACATGCCCACGGTCCGCATCGCCGTCAGCAGGAGCACCCCGACGAGAGCGCACGAGACCACCGCCTCCATCAGGCCGAAACCCCGGCGGGCGGGGAAGGCTGAAGGATGAAGGATGAAGGATGAATCACGCCCATGCGTAGGGCGGATTGGGTGGCATGCTCTCACGACGCGAAGCGTCGGGTGAGCATGAAGGCCGCCATGAGGGCTTCCATGCCGACCCTCGGCTGCGCCGAGTGACGGCATGCCACCCAGCCGGCGAAATCTGCTGCCTACGGCATGCCGCCTACTGTGTACTGCACACTGCCTACTGCCTACTGCGTACTGCCTACTGTTCATGGCCCGGTCACCTGGGGTTCGTTCACCACGCGGACCGAGGTTTGGATTCGCGCCCGCGAATCGGAACCGCTGCGGAGCGTGCAGCGGACGTCGGTGAGCAGATACTGATAGCCGACGGCATCGGGGGTGCTGACCGTACCGTAGACATAGTAGTTCAGGTTCAGCCCGGGCGAGGCGGTCCAGCTCGTTCCGCCGTTCGCGGAGCTGACGTAGTACCGGCTCGCCGCCTGCCCGCTGACGCCCTGAACCTGGACCTCGCTGGTTCCGTAGGAGCTGTTCCCGGTCAAGACCAGACAGAGCGTATTGCTCGGCAGGAGTCCCGTGACGCTGGAGAATGTGAACTCTTCCCATTGCTGATACAAGCCCAGGTTGTACTCCATGATCGAGGATTCCTCGATGACGTAGTCGCCGGGCACGGTCCCGTTGGCGAGGCGGAGTTGCACCTTGGTTTGGCCCCAGGGCCAGTCGTGGTACTTGAGTTTGACGCGAACTCGGGTCACGCGCCAGGTCTTGGCGTTGGCCGGCAAGGTGGGCTGGAAGAACTGGCCGCGGAAGTAGCTGCTGCTGACCGACGCGTCGTAGACGTTGACCGAGCCGTCGTTGCTCGCCAAGAGCGTCTCCGAGCCGCTCGAGTAGGTCTGGGCCAGCGCCACCTTCCGCTTATCGTAAACGAGCTGGAACTCGCGGACGTCGCTCACGGCGGTGGCGGCCGTGCCGCCGTTGACCTGGCGCACGAGCGGTGCGCCGGCCGTGCCCGACCAGGCGTAGCGGATCGTCTCGGGGGCGCCGTCGCCCGTGCGGTCGGCCACCGTGAACACGATCTCGGTGGCCGTGGCCGTGGTGATCGACACGGCATGGAACAGGTCGGCCGCCAGCAGGTCCGCGGCCCGACCCGAGGCAATCGCGGCGGAGGGAACGCTCTGGGCGTCGGGCTGCGCCTTGCTCGCCAGCAGAACCGCCGACGCCATGCCCCCCAACAGCATCGCCATGATCGCCGCGGTGATCACGACCTCGACGAGCGTGAACCCGTGACGAGAGGCTTTCCGAATCGCCTTGGACGGACTCGAAACGCTCATTGGAAACTCGCCATTCCCGTGCTGGAGTCGATCGTGACGGTCCTGGTGAACTTCCCCGCTTGCACGACGATGGTGCCGGAGCTGCCGGGCACTCCGTACCCGTTGTACGCCAGGGTCGTACTGCCGCCGAAACTCACCGAGCTGAGCGTCGCTTGATAGGGATAGGCAGTCAGGTCGACGAGGTACGCCGCGCTGGGCCGGTCGGGGTCCTTCATCCCCACGATCTGGTACTGGCTCCCTTGTGGCGGCACGACAAAGGTAATGGTCTGGCTGCTGCTGGTGGCCTTGGCGCGGGCCTGTGCGGCCGCCAGATCGGCGATGATCCTCCGCGCGGCCGCGTCGACGCGGACTCGCGTGAGGTTGTCGACGTACTTCGGCACGGCAGCGGCGGCGACGATCGCGAGAATGAGGGCGACAACGACCAGCTCGACGGCCGTCACGCCGCGGCGTGCCGCGCGAAAAAAGGGGACTGGCTCCGTCGCCACAACCGTCGTGTCGCTACCAAGGAGCTTTCCGGCGACGGTGCCTGTCCCCTTCTGCGACGAAGAGCCACCGTGGACGTCGGAAGAGGTGCGCTCGTCGCAGGCTCGGCAGGAGCCTCGCCCTCCCAGAATGGTGAAACCCCATTTAGCAATGGAGTGGCACAGTGCGTTTGAAGGATCACCCACGGTCGTGCAACTCCTGCCCGCGGCCGCCGGAGGGTTTGCCGGGGCGCTGCCAGCGCGAGGCCTGCGGCCGGTACGCGGTCCAAAGGGCCCTGATCTCGGAGGCGTAGCGGAGAAACACGTCGATCACCCGGGGGTCCCACTGCGTGCCCGATCCCTCGCGGAGGATCTTCTCGACCTTCTCTTGCGGCATCCCCTTGCGATACGGCCGGTCGCTGACCATCGCATCGTAGGAATCGGCAACGGCAAGGATCCGGGCAATCAGGGGGATCGCCTCGCCGGAGATCGCGTCGGGGTATCCGGCCCCGTCGAACTGCTCGTGGTGGTGTAGAATCCCGGGGACGAGGTGCTTCAACGGGTCCAGGTCCTGGAGGATCGCCCAGCCCCGCTCCGGGTGCGGCCGGATCTGATCCATTTCTTCGTCGGTCAGGCGGCCCGTCTTCCCGAGCACCGCATCCGGCACGCCCAGCTTGCCCAGGTCGTGGAGGAGCCCCGCCAGGTACACGTGTTCGCACTCGCTCTCCGAGAGCCCCAGTTGCCCCCCGAGGTGCCTGGCCACGATCGCCACCCGCTCGCTGTGGCCGCACGTGTACGGATCCTTGGCGTCGATCGCCGAGACCATCGCCCGAACGATGCCCAACAGAAGCGATTCCTTCTCGCGGAACAGCTCCACGTTGTGGGCATGCGTGCCCAGGGTCGAGGCGACGGAAGTCAACAGGCCGGCCTCGACGGTGCCGAACTCGAACTGGCTCAAGCCCCAGAGCGGGTCCTCCGGAACGCAGTCCTCTTGGTGGGCGTGGTTGATGGCCACGAGCCACCCGAACAGCCGCGGCCCCCTGGCCACGGAGACCATCACGAACTTGCGCACCCCGGGAAACTCGTTCGACGGCGGGGCCGCTTCGAGGTGGTTCACCACAAGCGGCTGCTCGCGGGCAGTCGGACCATATTTCTCCACGAAGCGTTGGCACGCGGCGTCGCTCAACCGCGGGGGCCCCACCCAGATGACAGGCCGCCCGACGCAAACCGCCTCCCCGATCCCGCCCTCCGGCGAAACGTCGACCAGCACCAGCGACTCTGCGTGGACTACCGCTGCCAAGTGCGGCAGCACCTTTTCCGCGACATGCCACGTCCCCAGCGAAGCTTCCGACATGTCGAGGTGCTCTGCCAGCTTCCGCAGGAAGGCGAGTTCCTCGTAGTCGCTGCCGATCTGCGCCGCGCACACGTCCATGTCGTCGCGGGACTGCCTCAGTTGCTGCTGGAGATAGAAGTTGCTCAGCGACGAGCGTGCCAGCTTCAGGGCCAGCCCGGCCTGCGAATCCTCGACGCTCGCCGTGGCCGCCAGCCGTCGACCGCCGACCTTGCCCAGCGGCAGGCCGACACGCAACCCCGTCCCGTCCTGCTCCACAAGGATGGGCTCGGTGGCGGAGCGCAACTGCGACTCCATGGGCTCCACTAAAGGCGTCGGAACCCGGTGAGCATGTGCCGATTCCGCGCCCGTCGATACGGCGTCCCACCGCGCGGCCCCCGGCTCCAGCGTCCAGAAGTCGAGCGTGGCCCCAAAGGCCGAGCCGAGAGCCCCACTGGCGGTCCGGACCGGCTCCACCAGATCGGCATCACTCGCAGAAACCGCCGTCGCAGCTAAGAAATCTGTCATGTCTGGGTCTCTGCCGCTCTCAGACTTCCGGAGTCTCTTAGACTTCGGAAGTCTGCCCGACTCGATCACGATACGCCGATGCTAACGGCTTTAACGACAAAATCCCTCCTAGAACCATAGCTCATGGAAATGGACCGTGAGGTTCCCTCTTCATCTTTATTCACGTTGCGTCAACTGAGGGCGGTGCGGGCTGACCGGGCATAATTTGCATTCGGCGCAGATTGACCTAGAGTTTTCAGGCCACTGACGGGGAGGCGGTACTTTCCGACAGGGGACGGTTTAACACCATCACGACCGTTGCACCCCGGGCCTGGGCAAGGCGCGATATTCCGCCACAGCAGCTTTGAGCCAAACACGATCGCACTAAGCCATCAGTCACGCCCGGCAAAGCAACGGTCCACCTTCAACCTAATGGGAGTCCATGTATGTCGCGTCGAACTGGTTTCACCTTGGTCGAACTGGTCGTGGTGATCATGATCCTCGGGATCCTGGCCGCCGTGGCCGTGCCGAAGCTGATCAACGCCACCGCCTCGGCCACCGACAACTCGCTGAAGCAAACGATCCACGTGGTGCGAAACGCCATCGAGATGTATGCGGCGCAGAACAATAGCGCCCTGCCCGGCGCCGACGGCACCGAAGCCACGTTCATCAGCAACCTGAAACCCTACTTGCAGAACGGGGTATTCCCGACCTGCCCGTTGGGCAAGAAAGACACCTCGGTGAGCGTCGTGGACGTGGCCACCGACACCGCTTTGACGGCGGACAACAGCACGAGCTGGATGTACAACAAGAAGGACGGGCGGTTCATTTTCAATTCCAACGCCACCTGCGCGGACGGCACCACGACCTACGACAAGTTCTGATGCCCACTTAGGTTGGGATTGAATATCCCCCATGGTGGTGTATGTCTGCGTGTTAAACATTAACGATTACAGAATCTGTGTTGAGAATGCCGATAGTGCAGTGGTGGTGTTATAGGCTGGGTGAATAGCCTTTGCCGACAGATCCGTCCGAACGAGGGGTGGCACCACGGGGACCCATGAGCCAAGTCTCGCCGCTGGAAGCACGAAAGGTCCTGGTTGCCGAGGACAATCCGGCTTTGGCCGCAGTAATGCGATTCCACTTGGAGCGTGCCGCGCTCCAAGTGGAAGTCGCGCGCGATGGCCAAGAGGCGTGGGAGCGGCTGCAAGAAGGGACTTTTGCCTTGCTCATCACCGACCAGCAGATGCCTCACCTGTCGGGGTGCGAGATATGCCGTCGGATGCGGCAGGATCCTCGTTTGGCCGCCGTGCCCGTCCTCATGGTCACGGCCAAGAGGTTGGAATTGGAGTCGTCGAGGATCCAAGAGGAGCTTGGCGTACGCGAGGTGCTGCCCAAGCCTTTCAGCGTTTTGGAGCTGATGGAAGCGGTTTACAACGGTCTGGGTTCGGCAACCGGCACCGGAGGTCGACCGTGAAGAGAGTCCCCCGATCCGGGGCACCCAAAGTAGCCGTATACGCCAAGGCGTGGGAAGAGCAGGATGTCTGGGAAGTCAACCCACCTCGAATTGCCGCGTCGCGTGACCGCGTACTACTTGGTGTTCGGTCTGGCGGCGATCTGTTGGTTGACGATCGGCGTGGTCGTCGTGTCGCAGTCGATCGTCAGTCTCCGCGCGGAGAGCGCGTGCTTGTCGGACCTGGGGGGGGCTTCGGGGACGCTTGCGGCGGAGTATGTCGCGGGTGGGGAAAGCCGATTTCAGCCTTTCGTCGACCGGATCGGCGGGACCAAGACCTACGCCTATTGCGCGGTGGCCGACCCTTCCGGCCAATTCATTGCCCATTCTTGCCGAGATCTGGTGGGGCAGAAGGCGAGTGAGCCGACCGGGGCGGTCATGCAGTGGGGCGACGTCGTTCGCGTCCGCTTCGTCGACAGCCAGTCGCGCGTTCTTCGAGAGTATCGCGTCCCGGTTCGCGTGGCGGGCAAGCCGCTCGGCACGCTTCTGATCGCGGTGGTGGAGCCGGGCCTCTGGGGGATCGTCATGGCCGTGGCCTCGCACGCCCCGGCGGCCATCCTCGGACCGCTCCTCTTGATGTTTCTCGGGATCTGCGTGTTGCAGCGAACAGTCCGTCCCCTGACGGAAATCGAACACCAGCTCGCCGATCTGGCGGCCTCCCCTTCGCCTCGCGACGTGGAGTTGAAGCCCGTGAAGGCGGCGAGCACCGCGGCGGCGGGCTGGAACCGCCTGGCGGAACAGTGCGGCTCGGCGCGGAAGACCGGCGGACTGGACTCGCGCCTCTCGGCCGCGCTGGAAGGTTTCCGCCAGCGCAAGGCAGACCAGATTCTCAACAGTCTTCCGGAAGGCGTTGCGCTGACCGACGACCAGGGCAAAATCACGTTCGCCAATCAAGCGGCCGGAGCGATTCTCGGGACGCCCGGCGACCACGCCGCGCTCAGCGGCAGGACGATGGAAGAACTCTTGGGGCTCGACGCCGGAAACGAGACCGGCAAGGCGTTCCTCGACCCCGAGTCGCGGTCCCGAACCGTCGTGGCCGAGCTGAGCCGGTCGGCCGACCGGTCGCAAGGGGTGCTGAGGGTGGCCCGGCATCCGCTTCGCGGCGTCCAAGGGAGCCTGGGCACCGGCCACGTCTGGAGCATCCGCGACGTAACGCAGCAAAAGCTGGCCGAGCAGATGCGCAACCAGTTCGTCAACTCGGCGACCCACGAGCTCCGCACGCCGCTGGCCAACATCAAGGCCTACGCCGAAACCCTCACCTTGAGCGACATGCTCGACGTGGAGCAGCAGAAGAAGTTCTGCAACACGATCAACAGCGAGGCGACGCGCCTGGCCCGGCTCATCGACGACCTGTTGAGCATCAGCAGCATGGAGGTGGGGGCCCTGTCGCTGGCCCGGCAGGAAACCGACATGGAGCGGCTCTTCCACGAGGTGCTCGACAAAGTCCGCCCGCAAATGGCGCAGAAGAACATCACGCTGCGCAGCTCGCTGGCCGAAAAGCTGCCGAAGATGCGCGTGGACAAGGATAAGATCTTGGGCACGCTGGTCAACCTCCTGGGCAACGCGGCGAAGTACACGCCGGAGGGCGGCCAAGTGCACTTCAAGGTCCAGGCGAAGCAAGACGCGCTGCAAATCGACGTGGAAGACACCGGCTTCGGCGTCTCCGCCGAGGAGCTACCGAAGGTCTTCGACAAGTTCTTCCGCAGCTCCGATCCCCGCGTCCAGCAGCAGACGGGCAGTGGGCTGGGCTTGTCCCTCGTCCAAGAGGTCGTGCGGCTGCACGGCGGGAAGCTGGGGGTCCAGAGCGAATTGAACAAAGGAACACGGTTCACCGTGACGCTGCCGCTGGCGTGATGCAGAGAAATCGTAATGAATACGGAATAGCGAATACGGAATACGGAATGAGGAATGAATATGGGCGAGCGCCCGAAGCGGGTGGGGGATGACTTGGCACGGCGGCTGATTGAGTTCGCGGCTCGCGTTGGCAAAGTCGTTGACTCGCTCCCGGACACTCGGCTCGGTCGGCACATTGCGGGGCAGCTTGTCCGTTGTGGCACAGCAGGCGCCCCGAACTACGCCGAAGCCCGCGGCGCCGAAAGCAAGAAGGACTTTATCCACAAGCTGGGCATCTGCCTGAAGGAACTACGCGAATCCCACTGTTGGCTCGAATTGACCGTTCGGGCCGATCTGCTTCCGGAAACGCGACTGACTCAGTTGCTGGACGAAAGCGACCAGTTGATCGCGATCATCGTGAAGTCGATTGCCACGGCGAAGACCCGCAAACAAGCACTTTGAATGCCGAACCCTCGGCTGTTTTCATTCTGAATTCCGTATTCCTTATTCCGTATTCCCTATTCATTCCTGCACAACGAAGACATGCCGGCGTTCTCCGGTTGAGAGGCTGAGTCCGATGTTCGAGCGAGTCAAGCAGGGTGCGGTCGACGTGGTGCGGGGCGACGATCCGCTGAGCGTCGATTTTGTCCCCCGCGTCTTGCAGCTCCTCCAGGACTGCGGCGCGCATGGGCAGCCGCGCGCGGTGCTCGACCTCCAGAGCGTTCCGCTCATCGACAGCGCCGGCCTGGAAATGCTGCTGGACGTCCAGGAGGACTTCCAGAGACGCGGCGGGGCCCTGAAGCTGGCCGCCCGCAGCTCGCTGTGTCGTGAGGTCCTTTCCGTGACCGGCGTGGGGGGCCATTTCGAGATCTACCCCGAAGCGGCAACGGCCGTAGGCAGTTTCGTGCAATGACGAGCGCCCAGGTCAGCCCAACGCCGAATCCTCCGTCGCCGCCTGCGGCGGCATGGCCCGCTTCGCGGCGCCCGTCCTCGCCGTTGGCTGCCTCCCGGCTGGGGGAAGAACTCGTCGGCGCGAGGCTCATTACCGCCGAAGACCTCGAAAACGCCCTCCAGAAACAGACCCGGTCGAAGTCGAAGTTGGGCGAGGCGCTGGTCGAGCTCGGCGTCGTGTCGGAGGAAGAGATCCTTCCGCACCTCCAGCGCCATCTCAGCCTGCCCGCCACGAGACTCCGCGAGGGGATGATCGACCCGCACGTGGTGCGGCTGATCCCGCGGGCCAAGGCCGAGGCGTTCTGCGCCGTGGCCATGTTCAAGGTCCGCGACACGCTGAGCGTCGCCATGGGCGACCCGCAGAACCTCCTCCAAATCGACGACCTGGAGTGCAGCACGGGCCTGAAGATCCGCCCGGTGTTCGCGCTCCGATCGAGCATCCAGAAGATGATCCAGCGATGCTACGAGGAGGGTTTCCAGGTCGACACGGTGACCGCCGATCTCGACGAGAACGCCGTGGAGCTGGGGGAAGACTTCAGCGCCATGGAGATCGACTCCGTGGAGTCGATGGTCGACGGCAGCCCGATCATCAACCTCGTCAACTACGTCATCCTCCAGGCGATCCGGCAGGGGGCGAGCGACATCCACATCGAGCCCAGCCGGCATTACGGCGTGGTGCGGTTCCGCGTCGACGGCCTGCTGCGCGAAGTGCTCCGTCCGCGGCGCGACATCTACCCCGCGATCGTCTCCCGGGTGAAGGTGATGGCCAAAATGGACATCGCCGAACACCGCCTGCCGCAAGACGGCCGCCTGCACGTGGTGGTCGAGGGGCGGGAGATCGACCTTCGCGTCTCCAGCCTGCCCACGGTGGTGGGGGAGAAAGTGGTGATGCGGGTCCTGGATCGCCGCCGGGTGACCTTCAACCTCGATCTGTTGGGCCTGCCCGCCGATCTCCTTGTTCGGCTCAAGGAGCTGCTGGCGAAGCCCCACGGCCTCCTGCTGGTGACGGGCCCGACCGGGAGCGGCAAGACCACCACGCTCTATTCCGCCCTGGAGCTGGTCAAGTCGGTCCACCGCAACATCGTGACGGTGGAGGACCCGGTCGAGTATCAGCTCGAACAAATCAACCAGGTGCCGATCGACGAGGCCACGTCGCTCACGTTCGCCGGGGCGCTCCGCGCGATCCTGCGGCAGGATCCCGACGTCATCATGGTGGGCGAAATCCGCGACGGGGAGACGGCCCAGGTGGCGGTTCAGGCGGCGCTGACCGGACACCTCGTCCTCAGCACCCTGCACACCAACGACAGCGCCGGCGCGGTGACCCGATTGATCGACATGGGCGTGGCGCCCTACAAGGTGGCCGCGTCCCTGGTCGGCGTGGTGGCGCAGCGACTGGTCCGCACGATCTGCCCGCATTGCCGCGCGACGTACTATCCCCCGAGCGAGCTCCTGGCGAGCTTTCGCTACCAGGGGGACGTGCGGCGGCCGTTCGCCCGCGGCGAGGGCTGCGCGAAGTGCCACGACACCGGCTTCCAGGGCCGGCTGGGGATCTACGAGGTCCTCTGCGGGACCCCGGAGTTCCGCCAGCTCATCGTCCGCGACGCCAGCTTGGACCAGATCCGCGAGTGGTATCGAAAGCAAGGGGGGCAAACGTTGTTCGATCAGGGAATCCGCCTGGCAGAAAAGGAGCAGACAAGCCTCGACGAGGTCATGCGAGTGGCTTTCTTCGAGTAAAGGGATTGGGGATTGGGGATTAGGGATTGGGGATTCCACGTCGTTCCCGAGCTTTGCTTGGGAAAAAGTGGAAATCATTCTGACTTCAGTATTCCTTATTCAGTATTCCGTATTCACTTCCGTTCGCTCCACCTGGCAACGGTGATTGCGTCCGACGATGCGTTTCACCTACACGGCAAAATCGATTCGCGGAGAGACGGCCAGCGGCGTGCTGGTGGCCGATTCGCTCGTGTTGGCGCAACAGCAGCTTCGCCAGCAGGGATTGTTCCCGACCGTGCTGGCGCCGGCCGCCGAGAAGGGCGCGCGGAGCGGAGCCGCCGGGCGGTCGTTTGGTCGCGGCCGGGTGTCGCAGAAGGAGCTGATGGCGTTCACGTCGCAACTGGCGATCATGACCAAGGCGGGGATCGACATTGCCGGGGCGGTCCAGTCGCTGGCCCGCCATTGCCGCAACCCGGCCATGAAATCGACCCTCGAAGCCGTGCACCAGGACATCCTCTCCGGCAAGCCGGTGTCGGTGGCGATGAAGATCCACGACCGGGTGTTCGGCGATGCCTACATTGCCAGCATGGCGGCCGGGGAGGCGTCGGGGCGGTTGCCCGACGTGCTGGAGCGCCTGGCGGCCATGCAACGCGCCGAGGCGCGACAGCGGAGCACGCGCCGCGCGCTTCTGGCGTACCCGATCGTCCTGTCGAGCGTATCCGGGCTGGTGATTCTCGGCCTGATGTTCTTCGTGCTGCCCCAGTTCGCCGGCGTGTTCGACCGGTTCGGCATGTCGCTGCCGGTCATCACCCAGGTGCTGCTGGGCATCTCCCACGAGCTGCGCTCGAGGTGGTGGCTGTGGATCGGGCTCGCGGCGGCCGCGGTCTTCGGTTTCACGGCGTGGCGCAAGAGCCCCTCCGGCCGGCTGGCCTGGGATCGCATGCTCGTCAACGCCGTCCTGATCCGCGACGTTACGCGCTCGCTCGTGACCGGCCGGGCGTTCCGGATGCTGGGCATCATGATCGATAGCGGAGTGCCGCTCATCGAGGGGCTGCGGCTCACACGGTCCTCGATCCGGAATTCGCTCTTCCGGGAGCTGTTTGACCGTCTGGAGGCCGATGTGCTCAACGGCCAGCCGCTGGCCGACGCGCTCGCCACGGCCCCGTTCGTTCCCAGCGGCGCCACGGAGATGGTGTCGACGGCGGAGCGGACGGGCACTCTGGGCATGGTCACGCAGCTCATCGGCGAATACTACGAAGAAGAGGGGGAGACCCGGCTCCGCGAGCTGGCCTCCATGGTCGAGCCCATGATTATCGTCGTGATGGGCATTGTTGTGGCGTGTGTTGTTCTGTCCGTCATGCTGCCGATGTTCGACTTCGCGACCGCCGCGCAGCATGGGGCTTGAGGAGTGACGAAAATGGCACGCACCGGTAGGTTCCGTTGGGCCAAGAGCCCGTGGGTCGCATGGTGCGGCGCTGCCGTGGCGGCGGTGCTGTTGGCGACCAATACCCCGCACCTGTCCACCATCGCCCAGGGCGACGTCCGCGAGGCGCCCGCCCGCGAGCAGTTCCTCAGTGGCAGTGCCCGATCGGAGGTCGTGCTCAAGGAGATCGCGGAGACCCTCAAGCGGATCGACCAAAGGCTGGATCGCTTCGAGAAGGCCCTCCGCGAGGTCGACGCCGCCGACGCGTCCCGCCAGCAGGCCGCTCCGGCGCTGGTGGGTGGGGAGGGAACGGAACGCCCGCGCCCGGCCGGCGAAGCGATCGAAAATCGGTAAGGAGTATTACCCCGTGTTCCTCGCCCGCTCGAAAGGTTGGATCGGCATCGATCTGGGGACCAGCACGGTGAAGCTGGCCCAGGTTGAGCAGATCGCCGGGCAGTTCCGGCTGGCCCGCGCTCGGGTCGTGCGCCGCACTCCGGCCGGCGAGGGAAACGGCTCGGCCGGCACTGCGGCCGAATGGTGGGCCGACGTCTTCCGCCGGGAAACGCTCCGGGATGGTTTCGCGGGCCGACGTGCGGCCTGCGTCTTGTCGGCTTCGGAGACCGACTTCCGGGCCATGAACCTCCCCGAGGGCTCCGACGCGGAACGCCGCGCCATGATCGCCAACGAGTTGGAAACGGTCTTTGCCGGCAATGCGGGCCGCCGGGCGTTCGATTTCTGGGATACGCGCCGGCAGGCAGCGGCCGGAGAATCGGCCCTGGAGAACGTCAACGCCCTGTCGGTCGCGGAAGACGACGTGGTGTCGGTGGTGGCGAGCCTGTCCCGGTCGGGACTCTTCTGCGAAGTGCTCGACGGTCTCCCCCTGGCCTTGGCCCGCGCCATCCGGATTGTTTCGGCTCCGCCGCCGGGCGTGCCCGTGGCCGCGCTCGACTGGGGCAGGACGAGCGCAACCTTCTGCATCGTCTGCGACGATGTTCCGGTCTTCACCCGGAACCTCCGCGATTGCGGGTACTCGGCGCTGCCGGGTTCGGTGGCCGAGTCCCTGGGCCTGCCGGTGGAGGACGCGGAGCAACTCCTCGCGACACACGGCCTGTGCGACCCGGCCAACCCCGACGACCCGCTCCGCGACGTCCAGGAAGTGCTCACCGACGTGACCGCCGAGCCGCTGGGGAAAGTGGTGTCGAGGCTCGGTAAGACCCTCGCGTACCCCGAACTCCACCGGTCCCGGCTGCTGCCGGAGCGGGTCTGGCTGTTCGGCGGGGGAGCCACGGTCCGCAACTTGCCTGCGATCGTGTCGGCCCGCATCGGGCTGCCGGTTGAGGCTTGGAGTCTGCCGTGGGGCGACTCCCCGGCCGTGACGGGGACGCTGCCGCCTATTGAGATCCTGGGAACTGCCGCCGCCTTGTCGGCACTGGCCTGGCTGCCATGAAGAACTCCGTCAACCTGCTGCCGTGGAAGTGCCGCCGAATGCAAGTCATCCGGCTGCGCGTGATGCAGTGGTCGATGCCGTGCGCGATCGCCGCTGCCGCGGTGGGGCTGCTGGGGGTGGCCGAATGGAGTCGTTATCGCGCCGCCGAAGCCAGGGTGGAGCGACTGGAACAGGAATATGTCCCCGTGGCGGCGATGGGCCAAGAGATCAAGAAGCAGCGTGCGCGTCTGGACGAGCTGGCCGGAGATGCGGCGCGCGTCGGCGGACTGGCGAATCCCCGCCCGACCCTGACGCTCCTGGGACTGGTGAGCCAGAGCGCCCGCGACTGCGAGGGGAAGCTGCACGTCGACAGCGTGTCGGTTCAGCCGTCCGGCGAATCGGCGAAAAAAGCAGCCAAGACCGCTTCGGCCCCCGACTCCGGCACGGCGGTGGTTGCGATCAAAGGGATCGCCGCCGACAACCTGGCGGTGACGAAGTTCGTCCTGGCATTGCGTCAAACGAAGGCATTCCAGCGCGTGGATTTGAAGTCAACGCAGGAGCAGCCCTACGGAGCCAACCGGGCCTGCTCCTACCTGGTCGAGTGCGGATACTGAAGGAATGATGAATGCGGAATGATGAATGATGAAAAGATGAGCGAAAACGCTATTCCCACGTCCCTAACCCCGAACCCCTATCCCTTCTTCCATCGCCATGTTTGAGCACGACGTTGCGAAAAAACTGAAGATCCTCAGCCTCGGGCTGCACACGGCCGGGGCGGCGATCGTGCTCTTGGTGGCGGGCGCCGGCTACGCCCTGGTGTTTCGTCCCCCGGATCGCCGGATCGAAGCGAGCGAGTCCCGCTCCGAAGAGCTGGGGGACCTCCTGGGCAAGGCCGAGTCGCTCCGCGCCGAGCACCAGCAATTGACCCGCCGCCTGGTGGCCCTCGAACAGGAATCGGCGGTTCTGGCGAAGCGCGTGCCGGAGGAGTCCCTGGAGGCCGAGTTCCTTTCGCAAGCGGCGGCTGCGGCGGCGCAGGTCGGCCTGAAGATCCGCGACTATCGCCCGGCCGTCGCGAGCGAGCGGGAGAACTGCTCCCAGATGGAGATTCAGTTCACGTGCGCGGGCCCGTACCGCAGCCTGTGCCGGTTCCTGGAGCGGCTGGCATCGCTGGAGCGCCTCTGGCGGATCACGCATGCCGAGATCGCCGCCGCGGGGCCCGAAGGGTGTACGATGAGTGCGACGATGGTCATCTTCTTCGGCTTGAAGAAGCCGGCGGGGCCCCCGCCGCGCAGCCCGAAGCCCGGAGGCGCCGTCCATGGCTGATCCGCAAGCAACCTCCAAATCGGCCGTCACGCCGCGTCAGTTGGTCGTCATCGGCGTGCTGGCGGTGATCCTGGTCGTGGTGCTCATTGCGCAGTTCGGGGGCGCGTCGGATAAGCCGAAGGACGGCGACGCCCGCGGCGCGGATCGCAAAGTGGCCTCGCCGGCAGCTCGTCCGGCGAGCCCCGCGCCCGCGACCCCATCGGCAGCCCGGCCGGGCGAAGCCGCGCCCGCCAAGCCGCCGGCCCCGCCTTGGCCCAAGCTGAACGCCGACGCCGCAGCCCAGCACGATCCTTTTGCAGTGCCGGAAGCGCTGAGGCGGCAATTGACCGAGGCCCGTAAGCCGAATAACCCTGCTCCCGCCAAGAACGTCGGCGCGGAAGCCCTGGCGGCCCTTCGCAGCAAGGGAGCCGCTGTGGTGCTCCGCAGCGAGCGCGGGGCGGCGGCGATCGTCGGCAACCGCGTCGTGCGCGTCGGCGACGTGGTGGAAGGTTATCGCGTCGTGTCGATCGATCCCCAGGGAATCCTGTTGGAGCCGGTCGGCCAGAAGAACCCCCCCGAGAAACGGAAATGACCATGGCCAGGAAGGCTCACCGTGGAATTGACCGGGAACAGAAAAACCCTCGTAGGACGGCCTTTCCAGGCCGTCGGGAACGGCCAGGAAAGGCCATCTCACCCGAGTTGCTCTTGAGTGCCGCGGCAGCGGTCTGGTTGCTCGTGGTCGGCGCGCTGGACGTTATGCCGGCCCGCGGCCAGACCGCTCCCGGGGGGCAAACCTCCCAGGCATGGACTTCGGCGGGCTCGGCGGAAAGCGATTCCAGCCGTGCCCCGCTCCCTTCGGGCAGCGCGACGGGCAACGGACCCTCGCTCCTCAATCGGCTCCACTCGGCGGCCTCGCGCATGGAGCCGGAGGAAGTGCCCCCGCCGCAGGCAGTGCCCCCCGCGCCAAGAGCCCCCGGGCCCGCAGCCGACCCATTGCCGGCGCCGGGCAAGCCGATGCGGATCCCGGTCGCGTCGTCGGTGCCCGCCGATCGCGTGGAGATCAAGCAGTCGGGCGACCGGATCTCCCTGACGGTTCGGGAAGTGCCGTTGAGCAAACTGATGATGCTCCTCGGTCAGCAGCTCCGCATCAACATCGTCTGCGCCGACACCGTGAACACGCCAATATCGCTGACCGTGGACCAGGTGACGCTGGAGGACGCGCTGAGCGCCATCTGCTCGATCGCCGGCTGCTGCTGGGCGCAGAGCAACGGGATCGTCCACGTCACCACCATGAGCGCGACGGCCAAGCTGCCGGCGGAGGCCCAAGGGCGGCAGGTGAAGGTCTTCCGGCTCGACTTCGTTGCGGCCAAGGACGTCGATACGACGGTGAAGGGGCTTCTGTCGCCGGTAGGGCAATCGTTCACCAGCGAGGCGAAGACGCAGGATGACCGCCGCACCCAGGACGTGCTCGTGGTGCAGGATCTGCCCGGCAATCTTCGCTG
>Ga0172371_10007536_pt1 | contig 15471 bp, 19 predicted proteins | sample Lak12m_FD_114543 | JGI IMG/M metagenome (GOLD analysis project Ga0172371, IMG submission 114543) | Freshwater microbial communities from Kabuno Bay, South-Kivu, Congo - kab_022012_12m | ecosystem: Environmental > Aquatic > Freshwater > Lake | place: Democratic Republic of the Congo: South-Kivu... | reverse complement strand
TAAGAAATTGAGAAATATTAATAAGAAACCAAGAAACTAAGAAATTAAGAAGAAATTAAGAAACTAAGAAAGTAAGAAAACAGCAATAAAAAAGAAGCGGTTAAGTTAACCAAATTCAGGGTTTTCCACACCCTTATTTTAGCATTTTTTAAGGCCGGAGGCAAGGGTGATTTTCCCTTGACTTTTAAGGGGAACGGAGTTAAATTATGTTTATAAATCAGTTCTTTTCATTGTTTAAATACCGCAACAAAAAGGAGAGGCGGCGCTATGAGTAAAAAGAAAGATGCCAGAATCGTTGAGAAGAATCGTGTAATGGATCAAATCAGTAGGCGATCGGGCGGAGATCAACCGATTTTGCTCGAGACCGAATCAAGCAGGTATATCGAAAATCCCAAAACGAAAGGCAGCGGCATTATTTGTTGCATTCCGCAGACCGGTGTTTGTCCGATTGGTTGTCCTGATTGATTTTTTCAATCAGGGCGGTCATATTTGGAGCCGTTGGCGAAAAACCTGCCAAATATGCCGAGTTTGAAAGAAGCGGGTGACTGCGTTGTTCGAGTCAATGATGGCAATGACAGCAATAATCAGCGTGAATTGGTAATGGCTGCCGTTCGGCAGTATCCGATGAGATTCTATAATACTTCGATTCCGCAGCGGTTGGAAAAATTCGACGCACCAGTCGTCTTGACGATTAACCCTAAAACCAAGACGAATAAATCAGTCGTGTTAATTGATCCCATTCCGTCTAATTTGATGTTTGTCCGAGTGCGGACCAATACTTGGAATTTGCACTTGGTTGATCAGGCGGTTGATTATTATTCCAGTCGAGAGGTGCCGATTGTTCTGACTTTCATGGCTTATTATAAAACTGGGATTAAAGCGGGTTATAAGGCGGATTATATCTATCGCCAGCGAACACTCAATCCCTACTGGGTGATTGCAGCCGAATCATGGGAGCGGGTAATGGCCAGATATAAAGGCAATAAATGGGTGTATGCTTGCGGCAAGAACGCTGACAGCTTCGCTTGCAGCCGCTGCGGCAATTGTTTGCGCGAATATTTTCATACCGTGCAAAAGATGAAGTTGCTCCAAATCAAGCAGAGTTAAGTTTTTTCGTTCATTCACGCCGTGATCCGTAGGGATCGCGGCTTTTTCATTTGCATTTGAAATCCGATTTTGTTATAATATATTCAAGAAAAATCGGAGGGAAGATCAAAAATAAGCAATTCTTATGGAACGAACAATGATTAAGGAGGTGATTGGCAAAATAGGGCAAACCGTAACCGTCAAGGGTTGGGCGCAGACGCGCCGCGACCATGGCAAGTTGATTTTTATCGATGTCCGCGACCGCAGCGGGCTTCTACAAGTCGTTTTCATTCCGTCCAATAAGGAAACGCATGAAATCGCTCAGAAATTGCGCAGCGAGTTCGTGGTGGCGATTACCGGGCAAATCAATGAGCGGCCGGCTAGTATGGTCAATGATAAGATTCCGACCGGCGGTGTGGAAATGCTGGCCGAGGCGATTGAGATACTGAATGAAGCCAAAACCGCTCCCTTTGAGATTGACAAAGACACGGCGGAAGTTAATGAGGAGCTCCGCCTGAAGTACCGTTACTTGGATTTGCGCACTTCCAGAATGGCGAATAATCTGGCGATGCGTTCCCGAGTGATTAAGTTTTTCCGCGATTATCTCGAAGCGAAGGACTTTTTGGAGATCGAGACCCCCGCTTTGACCAAGGGCACGCCGGAAGGTGCGCGCGAATTCTTGGTGCCATCGCGTTTGTGGCCGGGGCAGTTTTATGTCTTGCCGCAATCGCCCCAGCAGTTCAAACAACTACTGATGGTCGCCGGCGTTGAGAAGTATTTTCAGGTGGCTAAATGCTTCCGCGACGAGGATTCCCGAGGCGATCGCCAGCCGGAATTCACCCAATTGGATATCGAGTTGAGTTTCATCGGACAGGAAGATATTTTCCAATTGGTTGAACCGATGATGATCGAGTTGGCGGAAAAATTATATCCGAATAAAAAAATCACCGCCAAGCCGTTTCCGCGGCTGACTTATGCCGAATGCCTGGAGAAGTACGGTTCGGACAAGCCGGATTTGCGCGTCAATAAAGAAGATCCGGACGAATTGGCGTTCATGTGGCTGATTGATCCGCCGATGTTCAAATATAGCGAAAGCGAAAAGAAATTAGTCGCCAGCCATCATCCTTTCACTATGCCGAATCCCGAAGATATGGAAAAATATCCCGATGAGCCGAAGAAATGGCGCGCTTTGGGCTATGATTTGGTGCTGAACGGCTTCGAAATCGCCGGCGGCTCCATCAGGATCCATCGGCGCGAAGTCCAGCAGAAGGTTTTTGAATTATTAGGCGTCGGCGAACGGGAAATCAAGGCCCGGTTCGGCCACATGCTGGAAGCGTTCGAATTCGGCGCGCCGCCTCATGGCGGCATCGCTCCGGGCATTGATCGTCTGTTGGCGATTTTGCAGGCTGAGCCGAACATCCGCGAAGTGATCGTTTTCCCCAAGACCGGCGACGGCCGCGACTTATTGATGTCCGCGCCTAATTATACTTCGCTCAAAGCGTTGCGCGAAGCCAACATCAGGATCGCCGAAAGCGTGGCGGCGAAAGCGGAAAAAGACGGGCTTGATTTGTATGGCGAGCAGACCCAGACGGCGGACTAGTTTTTTTGAAAATGAAATTGACCGCGCTGCCAGCTGCCGGGTATTCGAGCGACTTCCAATAAACAAATTAAAATATGGAGAGAAGAGAAAGTAATCCACATAATCCAGAGAGATTGTTCAGGCAAATGGACTTGGTTGTTCAAGAACCGTTGGAAGATAAGGGTCTCGCCATTGTCTATGATTGCCCAGATAAGGATCTTTGCTTGATATATAATATGGCGATAAAAGATGTTTTAGTCGCTGAGCAATTAAATCCATTTTTGCAGGGTGGAGAGTGGAATGGTCCGGGCTGGCATATGTGGGAGCTATGGAAAAGGACTAATCGTAAAAGATTGGTTGGAGGGATTATTTAATTTAATTCATCAAAAGGCCAGAGAAGTGTTTGATAAATACAAAGACAAAGATTATTTTTGGGAATAATTCAGTTCATGACAGTGGTTGCAACTATGTTTATTGGTGATTATTGGTTTAATTATTCCGCCCATGAATCATAAACTAAAGTGACAATTTTTATGAAATTAACTTTGGAGGAAGTTAAAAGCAACCCATTTGTCGATGATTTCATCCGGCAGACGGAAATATACTTGAAGGCGCTGGGTTACACCGATCACGGTTATCGGCATGTCAATATCGTCGCCGATCGCTGCCAAATGCTGGCGCGCCAATTAAAATTAAGCCAGCGCGAGATCGATTTGGCCGGCATTGCCGGCTATTGCCATGACATGGGCAATTTTTTAGGTCGGACCCAGCATCATTACTGGGCGGCCATGCTGTTTTCCCAGATTTTCATTTCCCAGTATGAGCCGCAGGATATTTCGCGGATCACCCAGGCGATTGTTTCGCACGACAAGGATGAAATCAAGATTGTCGATAAGATTGCCGCTGTTTTGATTCTGGCCGACAAGTCCGATGTGCATCGCGATCGCGTGATTCGTCGGGATTTAAAAGGGATCAAGGGCGATATCCATGACCGCGTCAATTACGCCGCTACCAGCAACACTTTGAAAGTCAATAATTTGCGGCGGCAGGTCATTTTAAAAATTGCGATCGATACCAAAGAATCCAATGCTATGGATTATTTTGAGATTTTTTCCGAACGCATGAGTTTTTGCCGCGTGGCCGCCGAGTACCTGGGTTATAAATTCGTCTTGATCATTAATAATTTTAAATTATCCTAAATCTATGAAACAAGAAAAAAGCAAGCTCCGCCAAGGGCAAGGCGCATTAGACGCTTTTTTGAATCTGTTGTCGCTGATTACGCTCGGCTGGCTGGCCGGCGCGATCGGCGCGATTATTTTCCAATTAATCAACAGGTATTTCGGGGGAGTCGGTTACAGTTCAGCTTATTTTTCCGAGCCGGCCGTCAAATACGGCATCGCTTCGATCATCGTCATTGCGCCGGTTTATTATGCGGCGCTCAATGTCCTGCACAACCGGTATAAGCGCGGCGAATTGAATCACGCCGGCGGCATTTATCGCTGGCTGACTTATCTGATGCTGCTGGTCTCAGCTTTGACGATCATCGGTTCGCTCATTGCTTTGATCTCCGGTTTTTTGAACGGCGATTACACCGTCAATACGCTTTTGAAAATTTTAACCGTGGCCGTTATCGCCGGCTTTATCTTCGGCTATTACTTGTTTGATTTGCGCCGCCGGGATTATTCCAAAATCAACCGCTGGTCGCTGATTGTCGGCGTCGTCGTGGCGGTTCTGCTGGCCGCGGCCGTTATCGTCGGCTTTATGAACGTGGAGACGCCCCAAACCGCCCGCTTGCGCTTGGCTGACAGCCGGGCTCAGCAGGCCTTGACCGCTTTGTCTTATTCGATTTCCAGCGCTTACGCCGCCAGCGGCGAGTTGGATGAGAATATTGATTTGGCTGATTTTGTCACGCCGAGCCGGGAGTATGATTTGACCGGCATCGCTTATCGCAAAGTCAGCGCCAAGGACTTCCAGCTTTGCGTTAATTTCAATCTAGATGTTGCGGCGACAAACGATTCGGCTTACATCGATCCCATGTATCCCTGGGCGCGTTATCAGCGCGGCTACCAATGCTACACGATCAACGCCGCCAGCGAAATGGAAAAATACAATAAAGCCGCCATACCTGATATTCAAGCAGAAATCAATAAGGGCCCGAATCCGCCGGCGCCGGCTGGCCAGCCGATCAATTAGCCGACAAATGATGCCCGGTTTCTTAATTTTTTATTTTTTAATTTTAATAATTAACCCTCGAATGTATGTCCATACCGATTAAGGTCAAGAAATATCTTGACAGCAAGGGAATTGATTATGAGGAGTTGGCCCATAAGACGGTCTATACCGCTTATGACGCCGCTAACACCCTCAAGAAAAAGCTCAGCGAAATCGCCAAGACGATTTTGATTGAGGCGGACAAGACCCATGTCCTGGTGGTTTTGCCGGCGGATAAAAAAATTGACATGGCTAAATTGAAAAAAGCCCTGGGCGCCAAAAGCGTTAAAATCCCCGACGAAAAAGTCATGATCAGGGTGATGAAAATCGCTCCTGGCGCTTTGTCGTCTTTCGGCAAGATGCATGATTTGGAGGTTTTGGTGGACAAGGCGATGTTGGGCACGAAACAAGCGGTTTTGTCGGCCGGCAGCTTTACTGACAGCGTTTTGATGAAGGTTAAGGATTTGGTGAGGATTGAAGAGGCGCAATTGGCCGATATCGCTATGAAGGGCGGTTATCGGGTGCCGGCCAAGGTCAAGAAAGCCATGGCCAAGGTTAAAAAGCAAGTCAAGGCGAAAAAGGGCCGGACGACCAAGATCAAACTGCCAAAATCAATCAAAAAAAACGGCAAGTCGGTCAAGAAATTGGCGAAGAAGCGTCCGCCGACCAGTGGAAAGAAAATTGCCAAGAAGAAAAAGAAATAATGCTGAATTACGCTTTAGAAAAATTTTCCGGCCCGCTCGATTTATTGTTGAATCTGATCGAACAGCAGGAATTGGATATTTCCCAGATCGCGTTAGCTAGAGTGACCGATCAGTATTTGGCTTATCTGGAGGAACAAATTGATCTGCCGGCTGATGATCTGGCTGATTTTCTGACCATCGCCACCAAGCTTTTGGTAATCAAATCGAAAGCCATTTTGCCGGAAATGGCCGATGAGGAGGAAGACAGTGCCGAACAATTGGAAGCCCAATTGAAGATGTATAAGGAGTATCTGGAAGCGGCTAAGAAAATCGAAGAGTTGCTGGCCGGGAACAGGCGGTCTTTTGCGCGTGAGCGTCTGTCCTTGGATTATCGGCCGAAATTTTCTCCGCCGGCCGGGCTTGAATTTTCGACTTTGGCCGAGGTTTTTGCGGAGATTTTGAAACGTATTGAGTATATCACCCAATTGCCGGAAAGAATCATGGAACGGGTGATGAGTTTGAAGGAAATGGTCAGCGGTATCCGTTCGGCGCTGGCGGCGGCGCAAAAAATGAGTTTTCGAGAAGTGATGGCCCAGGCCAAATCTAAAGCTGAAATCGTTGTTTGCTTTATGGCGCTCTTGGAATTGATTAAATCCGGCGAAGCGGCCGTCAACCAGGCGGGAATTTTCGATGAGATTGAAGTGGAACGCGTGTAGTAAGCAATATACTCAAGTGTTATTCCGACCGCAGCGAAGCGGAGTGGAGGAATCCCTTGAATTTATTATTTTAATTTAATACAAGGGATCCCTCCACTACATCCGGAGTACCGGATTCCGGTCGGGATGACAACGAATAATAGATAATAATTATGAATTAAGAATTAAGAATTATGGCTGAGGACAATAATGAAATTAAGAATAAAATAGAATCTCTATTATTTATTTCCCATAAGCCGCTGAGTGTTGCTGAATTGGCCAAGTCGGCCGAGGCGGACAAGCCGGCGGTCGAACAGGCCTTGTTTGAATTGGCAAACGATTATCGGGCGAAGCAGGGCGGCATTGAATTATTGCAGTTGGCTGATAAATACCAATTCGCGACGGCGGCGGCCAATGCCGATTTGGTCGGCAAGTTTTTGAAGACGGAAATCACCGGCGAGCTGACCAGGCCGTCTTTGGAGGCCTTGACGATCATTGCTTATCGCGGCCCGGTCTCCAAGGCCGAGCTGGAGCTGATCCGCGGCGTCAATTGCTCGCTGATTCTGAGGAATTTGCTGATGCGCGGCTTGATTGAGGCAGTGGAAGATCAAGCCAGGGCAACGACGGTTTACTCCATCACTTTTGATTTTTTGAAATATCTGGGCTTAACAAATGTTTCTCAACTGCCGGATTTCGAACGCCTCAATCGTAATAATAATCTTGATAAGCTGTTGGCCGGCTTAGCCGGCGGCGCGGCGGAGAAAGAAGTAAAAAATGAAATACCGAATGACTAATTTGAAATTTTAGCAATATTATGTTTGATTTCATCCTTAATCTGATCGTGGCCTCGATTTTTTTGCGGGTTTCGGCCATCAGTCCGGCCGGCCTTAATTTGCCGGCCAACACTTTGCCCTTGGCGGAGAAAAAAATCGAAGCCAGGCTGCCGGAACGCGATCCGTCCAGCGAAAGTTTGGGCGTTGAAGTGACGGCTAAAAGTTTTATCGTCGTCGAGCCGGAAAGCGGTGCGGTCTTGTATGAAAAGAATTCCCAGAATTCGCGCGCTATCGCTTCCATCACCAAATTAATGACCGCTCTGGTGTTTTTGGATCGCGCGCCGGCTTGGGACAGGCCGGTGACGATGGCGGCTGAGGATTTTCGAGAGGGCGCTCAACCCAGCTTAGCGGTGGGCGATCAAGTGACGGTTAAGGATTTGTTTTACGCTATGATGGTGGCTTCGAGTAATGAAGCGGCCAACGCCCTGGCTCGTTCCACCGGTTTGGCTCCGGATGATTTCGTTTGCCAGATGAATCTGCATGCCCGTTTATTACAGATGGATGATTCCCGATTCGTTGAACCGACGGGGTTATCGGCGGGCAATCAGGCCTCGGCGGAGGATATAATCAAATTGATCAAAGTGGCCTTTTCGCATTCGGAAATGCGTCAAGCCGCCGCGACCAAAAATTATGCCGTCCGCGTCTTGAATAGGAATTTATCGAGGAGATTGGAAAGCACCGATAAGATCTTGAAGGAGGACTTCGGCATCGGCGATAACGGCTATAAGATCGAGCTGGGCAAGACCGGTTTCATTAATGCCGCCGGTTATTGTTTCGCCAGCCAAGTCAAGGATGATCGCAATCGCCAATTGCTGATCGCCGTGCTCGGCAGCTCTTCGACTTACGACCGCTTTACGGATACGAAGTCGCTGGCTTATTGGGTCTTTAATAATTATAAGTGGTAGGAATCGATTATGGCGGATTTTTTCATTAATTTGCTGGCCGGCTTGCCGGCGCCTTGGGCGGTGCTGCTGATTGCCATGATTCCGATCGTCGAATTGCGCGGCGCTTTGCCGGTCGCTTTGACTTATTACCGTTTGCCGGCGGCCGCGGCTTATGCGCTGGCTGTAATCGGCAATTTATTGCCGGTGATTATTATTTTATTGTATATCGGGCCGGTTTCCGATCAACTAAGGAAGGCGAGCCGGATTATGGATCGGTTTTTTGCTTGGCTGTTTGCGCGGACGCGGCATAAGATCGCCAATCATTATGAAAAATACGGCTTGCTGGCTTTGGCGATTTTTGTCGCCATACCGTTGCCGATGACCGGCGCTTGGACCGGCGCTTTGGCCGCTTGGCTGTTCGGCATTGACAGCCGCAAGGCGCTGGCGTCGATCGCTCTCGGCGTGATGACGGCCGGAATTATCGTGATGCTGGCCACTTTGGGCGTTTTGAAATTTTTGAGTTTTTTAATTTGACGCTTATGAAACCGATCATTATCGCCAATTGGAAGATGAAGTTGGGTTATCGCGACAGCCGCCGCTTGGCGGCGGAGTTTGCCGATGCTTTCCGGCCTGAAGATTTCTCGGCTAAAGAGCTCGTGGTTTGTCCTTCGGTCAGCTCTTTCTTGTTGGTGGCGGAGATATTGAAAGAATCAGGAATCGCTTTGGGCGCGCAGGATATCTTTTGGGAGGATCAAGGCGCTTTCACCGGCTGCGAGTCGCCTAAATTCCTATATGAAGCCGGCGGCCGTTATGCGATTATCGGCCATTCGGAGCGGCGGCAGTTTTTGGGCGAGACCGATGGGATGATTCATCAGAAAATCAAAGCGGCCTTGGCGGCGGGCTTGACGCCGATTTTGTGCGTTGGCGAAACAGCTGAGGAACGGCGCAATTATCAGACCGACCAGGTGATTTTCAACCAGACACTGAAAGCGTTATCCGGCATCGATTTGATTCCTTCCGAGCAACTTATCATCGCTTATGAGCCGGTCTGGGTGATTGGGACGGGGCGGGCGATCGAGCCGGAAGAAGCTGAGCACGTTTTCCGGATTATCAACCAGGCCGTGATCGATTTGTGGCCCTTGACCATCAGGCGCAATAATGTCAGGATTATCTATGGCGGATCGGTTGATGAAGCCAATGCCGGAGATTTTGCCAAAATTGAGCATTTTAAGGGTTTTTTGGTCGGCGGAGCTAGTCTTGGGGTTAAAAAATTTATGGCGGTTACAGATTCGGTTAAGTAAAAAATATTATACCGAAACTTAGTATTGTTATATCCCTATATCTTAATATCTCTGTATCTTAATATCTTATATCTTTACATCTAATAATTTATGATCGTTCACATCAAATCGATTCTAGCCAAGGCCGATAAAGGCGGTTTTGCTGTCGGCGCTTTCAACACTTCCAATTTAGAAGTGACCTTGGGCATTGTCCGGGCGGCCAAGAAAACCAAGTCCCCGGTGATTATCCAGATATCCGAAGCGACGATCCATTACGCCGGTTTGAAGAATATTGTCAATTTGGTCAAGTCGGTCGCTGAGACCGACGGCCGGAATGTGCCGATCGCCATCCATCTGGATCATGGCAAAGATTATGATTTGGTCAAGGATTGTGTTTTGGCCGGCTTATCATCCGTTCACTTGGACGCCTCCGCCTCTGATTTCGAAAAGAACATTAAATTGACTAAGCGGGCGGCTATTTTCGCCCATAAACATGGCGTTTATGCCCAGGGCGAGTTGGGCAGTTTGCTGGGCAAAGAGGGATTGGCTTTAGAAGAGTTGCCGGAAAACAGGACTGAATGCATGACTGATCCGGCCAAGGTTAAGGAGTTTGCCCGCCGTACCAGCATCGATACTTTGGCGATTTCTGTCGGCGCTATGCATGGCTTCTTTCCTGGCAAGGAAAAAATCGACTTTTCGCGCTTGGTTAAGATCCACCAGGCCCTGCCGAAGATGCCGCTGGTCTTGCACGGAGCTTCCGGCCTGCCGGATAATCATGTCCGGAAAGCAATCGGCCTGGGTGTCAGGATCATTAACATCGACACTGATTTACGGATCGCTTTTACTGAAACACTGAAAAAGACCATCAATGCCGCCTCTTTGAAATCATACGACCCGCGGAAAATTTTAACTCCCTCAATCGAAGCGGTGGCTAAGCAAACGGAAAAAATAATCGGCTTAACCGGCCGGCCGCTCAAATAATTATGTATTTTTTAATTTTCATCAGCGCTGTCCTTTCAGTCAGTTTGATTTTGCTGGCGCGGATAATCCTGCGCCATCTTTCTGAATTGAAAGTTTTGGATATCGAGTCCATCCCCAAGGAGAAGCAGGGCTTGAGCAAAAAAAATATTTTGGAGGCGAAATTTTTGCGCCGCAAGAAAACCGCCGATCAGAAAATCAGCCGATTAATCAAACCAGTCAGGGGATATTTCGGCGGCTTGTCGTCCAAATTGCAAGACAGTATTTCCGCCATGGAGAAAAAGTACAAGCGCCAGGGCGAAGTGGCGGAGACGCGGCTGAAAAGCATCAATGAATTATTCGCCGAGGCCAAGGCCAAAATCGCCAGCGGCGACAGCGCCGGCGCGGAGACCGATTTGATCGAGGTGATTGCGCGCGATCGGAAGAATCCGGAGGCCTATGAATTATTATTCGATACTTACCGGCTGGGCAAGAATTACAGCCAGGCCGAGGAAGTGATCAAATATCTGATTAAGCTCAAATCATTGAAATATCGCCGGAACAGGCACGCCGATTCGTTGAAGAAAGAGCGGCTTGAGGACGGCGAGGTCGAAATTCTGGAAGTGATTGATATTGATGACGATCTGGCCAGATATTATAATGATCTGGCTGATGTGTATGAGCTGATGGACAAGCCGGATAAGGCGCTCGAGTCCTATCTTAAAGCGAATGCCATTTTACCCAATAATCCCAAGTTTTTAGATAAAGTCATTGAATTGGCGATTATTGCCGGCGATAAGGGTTTGGCGAAGAAAACCTGCAATCGGCTGAAGGAAATCAACCCGGAAAACGCCAAATTGGGACAGTTCCGCGAAGCGCTTGAAAAAATGCCGTAACTGTGATAATATGTTTTTGTTTTTAAGAGCGCCGTTGTAGCTCAGTTGGTAGAGCAACTCCATGGTAAGGAGTAGGTCCGCGGTTCGAATCCGCGCAACGGCTCAAGATGGCAATTATGCCGTCATGGGTCGGTACCAAAGCGGTCAAATGGGGGAGACTGTAAATCTCTTGGCTTCGCCTTCGAAGGTTCGAATCCTTCCCGGCCCACAAGAAGTTAAATCACGCAATTTTAGGACGGCAGCAATGCCGTCTTTTGCGTTAAATTTAGTAACAATACCACCATCAATAGTGAGTTCGGAAAACATAGTTAGAGCAATATCTTTCTTTTCTATATCAATTGTGGCATGCACCCCGAAATTCGGACACGGTCTTCCATATAATGCGGTTGGGGTTTAACATAAAATCAGGAGTAAAAAACTAACTAAGAACCGCTGGATATATGGCTAAAAAGATAAATACTGACATTAGGGATAAAATTGTCGGCAAAATCAAAAGCGACGGTTTGACCGCCGCTGATGCCGCCAGAGAATTCGGCATTTCCGCCAAGACCATCTACGGCTGGCTCAGTAAGGGCAAAATTGGCGCCGATACTCTGGAAATAGGCAGGATCAAGCGAGAGAACCAACAACTTAAGATGATTGTCGCCGAATTGATGCTCGATTCGAGCCAAGGGAAAAAAAATCGCTAAGGCCAGAAAGCTGGCGGTTGAGAGGTCAGACATGATTGACAAGAAAAAGCTGGCTAAGAAACTTGGCATAGCCAGATCAACGCTGTATTACCAATCGAAAAAGAAAGTTAAGGATGAGGCCTTAAAGCGGGAAATAGTTGAGGTGATGGATTCTAACCCCGCCTACGGCTACAGGCGAGTGGCCATAGCCCTGAAAGAGAACGGCAAGAAGGTTTTGCGGGTCATGAGCAGAAATGGCTTAAAGCCCAGAATCTGCCGCAGGAAATGGGCTAAAAGAAGTGATATCGGCCTGCCCGTGGCCGTCTACGAAAATCACCTTAAGAATTTAGAGATTAGGGATCACAATATCGCCTGGGCGGCTGACTTCACTTACAATGGAAGCTCTTGGTCAGGGCGGGAACGGCGGTTTCCAGACAGGGGATGACATTATCGGAAAAATAGAATCTTTCCGGCAGGGCATGGATATCCAAAATAAAGATCTTGGCCGGCCCGTCGGCGGTTAGGGGAATGGCGCCCAGCATCTGGGCCAGAGTCATGGCCGTAGCAATGGCGCCCTCCCTGTCGACTCGTTCCATGGTGCCGGTCGGGTAAAACGGCAGGAAGACCTTGAGCGATCGGGCTCGGTATCTTGGCAGGGCGTAAATCACCGCCAATTGCCGGAAGATTTCCGTCGGATCGCTGAAGTCGGCCAAAAACCAGACCTGGCTGTTTCTGATTGCCAGCGCATTCAAGCGGGTATCCGGGAATTCGTCGGGAAAATTGCCCCAATCAATCGGCGAGTATTCGACCGGCACAGCGTAGTGCCGGAATAACCCCGTTGTTTCGCGGGCCAGCCGTTCCATTTGCGGACAACTCATAATAATGACTTTTTCCGAACCCATTTTCGTCTCCTTTGCCAGTTAGAGGCGCTGCCTAGAAATTATTGATTTCGCGGTAGAGTCTGTCCGGGCCCCTGAGGCCGCTCAGATATTCCAACCTTGAATCAATAATTTCTTGCCCCGATGATTTCCTTGGGATTCAATAATCTGCCGGGAGTATTCCTCCATTCCGGCGCGATGGGTCTCATAGCTCGCCGCTCGCCAGCAATAAACAACTGTCAGCAGGGGGATGATAATCAGCGCAACAAAAATAATGATTCTCTGCTCGCGTTTTTTCCGGTCCAGTTTCTCTCGGCTTTGTCTCAACATAACCCGCCTCGCTTTCTTGTCTTGGTTGGGTGTTTCGAATGTAAAGAACCATGATTTTCAATCATCAAATCATTGTAGCAGACGGTCGATATTCTGTCAAGCAAATTTTAAAACTCCAAATCAGGGCGAATTAAAAGGCCGAAGCGCAGGGCTTCGGCGTAATCATCAAGCGATTGCTTAAGGGACTGATTATTATTTTTGAGCGAACATCTCCTCGACTTCCTGCTGTCTGGCAGCGCCATTCTTGATGTTGTCGATTTGGGCCCGGCGGAGCAAACGGACGGCTTCATCCAGCGCGGCCTGGCTTTTGACGTAGAAGAACGGATCTTCCCTCAGGTTTCCATCCTCGTCATCATTATTATTGGCTTTTCTCGATGCTCTAAGCTTCTCTCGATGAGTCAATGCTATTTTTTCGATTGTCGGTAGGAAGTCGGTATTAAATTCGCTTTCTCGAACAATCAGCCGTAGGGCTCGTTCTATTTGAACGAAACTATTCCAGCCGTATTTGATTTTCGGGCAAGCCTCTTCTCTGACGATATCGATGGAGTTATAGATCGCATTGAGCATGGCCTCCAGAACCGGGACGATTTCCGGCAGGACTGCAAACAAACCATTAAGGCAGTATTGCCGGTTGATTTCCCTTAGTTCCGAGTTGCGTTCATAACAATCAAAGCCGAATCCTTTTTTGAGGCGGCCAAAAATAATCTTAATCAATTCGGGATCGCCGATCGTTAGAGTCCCGTGTTTTATTTCCAGAAGACCAATGGCGAAACGCATCGCTCGCCAAATCAGCGCCTTATCAGCTTTGAATAAGTACGCGGTCAAAACTTTCGGATAAAGATCGCGATCGGCTCGCCGGGATTCTTGCTCTTTAAGGAATAGAATCAGGGCTTCCCAATCGGCTTGTTCTGAAGCATAGATGGTTTGCTCGGAGGAATTGAATTGATTAATCGCCGCTTCTCTCAGTTCGTAAGAGCCGTGTTCTTTAAAATAATCGATTACCCGGAAGTGAGGCATGTAGTGTATCCCGCTTAAATCAGACAAGTGTTGGGCATGGGAGTAACTTGGCGGAAAAGTTTGCTGCGATTTCTGTCCTTCGGGCGCGGTTGGTTCATCCATGGCTTCTCTCCTTGCCCCGCCAAGCCGTAGCTTAGGCGGGCTTGTTTGTCCCTGTTGGGACGGTTGTAGGGTGCGACTGCCTGTTGGCATTAGCTCTATATTAGATTAAAATCACACAATTATCAAGAAGCAATAATTCGGCTCTTTTCTGCAAAAACCTCTTAAAATCGGCTTTTTTGGCTCTGAAAGGCCTATACTGAAGGGTAGCTTGAGGCCGCAGAATTGCTTGAGGGGGCGTTTTGGCCGGGTTAAGCCGAAAGTTGGCTTTTCAGGTTGACTTCGATCCTGATTAATTGTAAAATACCACAATCGGCTCTAATTAAATTAATTTGGATTTTAATTAGTATGACTGTTATTAATCATTTGGGAATAATCATGGACGGCAATCGCCGTTGGGCCAAAGAACACGGCTTGCCGGGTCTGGAAGGCCACCGCTGCGGCTATGACAAAATCGTCGAGGTCGGCGATTGGTGTTTGGCTCGCGGGATTAAGGTTCTAACCGTTTATGCTTTTTCGACTGAGAATTGGAATCGTACTCAGGAAGAAGTCGGTTACCTGATGGATTTATTTTATAAAGCGCTGACCGTCGAAATCGAGGCGTTCCATCGGAAGGGAATCAAAGTTCGGGTAATCGGCAGCCGCGAGAAATTGTCGGAAAAATTAATTGCCGCCATTGACGCGGCCGAAGCCAAGACCAAAGACAACCGCGAGGGGACGCTTAATCTGGCGATTAATTACGGCGGCCGGCTGGAGATTGTAACGGCGATGAAGCGCGCTTTGGCAGCCGGCGTCAAACCCGAAGAATTATCCGAAGAAGTCATCTCTCAAAATATCTGGACGGCCGGCCAGCCCGATCCCGATCTGATCATCCGCACTTCCGGCGAACAGCGGCTGTCGGGCTTTCTGACTTGGCAATCGGTTTACAGCGAGCTGTATTTCTGCCGGAAGAATTGGCCGGATTTCGCCGAGGCCGATCTGGACGAGGCCGTCGCCGAATTCAATTCCAGAAACAGAAGATTCGGCGGCAATTAAAGATTGCCCGCCGGCTTTTAATATATATCGCCTATGGCCGCGCTTAAGAAGACAAAATTAGCGGTAATCCTGGGCCCGACGGCAGCTGGCAAAACCAAGCTGGCGGCGGCGTTGGCGCGGCGGTTCAAAGGGGAGATAATTTCCGCCGACAGCCGGCAGGTTTTTCGCGGCCTGGACATCGGCACCGACAAGGATTTGAAGGATTACGGCCAAGTCCCGTATCATCTGATCGATATCGTCAGCCCCAAGACGCCGTTTAATGCCGCTAAATACCAAAAACTTGCCCAGCGGGCGATTGAAGATGTTTGGCAACGGGGCCGGCTGCCGTTTTTGGTCGGCG
>Ga0172371_10007535_pt1 | contig 15472 bp, 15 predicted proteins | sample Lak12m_FD_114543 | JGI IMG/M metagenome (GOLD analysis project Ga0172371, IMG submission 114543) | Freshwater microbial communities from Kabuno Bay, South-Kivu, Congo - kab_022012_12m | ecosystem: Environmental > Aquatic > Freshwater > Lake | place: Democratic Republic of the Congo: South-Kivu... | reverse complement strand
TCAAAAATAAAATTCAGATAATCAATAAAAATATGGAGAGATGGCAGAGTGGTTGAATGCGGCGGTCTTGAAAACCGTTAATGCCTTTGGCATTCCGGGGTTCGAATCCCTGTCTCTCCGCAACAATTTTTTAATATGCGAAGATTGCGATTTTAAGCGATTTTCGCATTTTTTATTCTCCCTGATACACCCAAATACACCTTCCCAGACCCTATCATGGTACCTTTTTGGTACCCTCTTGCTACTAGCAACTAATTTTGTAAGATAAAAAAAAGCCATCACGTTGGATGGCTTAATAGGGGGTGAGTTTGGGTTATTATGCGCTTAACAAGTTATCTAATTCAGAGACATCATGATGCAAGTGCTCTGAATTATTATGAGCATACCTTTCTGTTTCTGTGACTGACCAATGCCCTAGTAACTCTTTAATATTCTGGATCTTTACACCACTATGAATGAGCATCGTTGCGTATGTATGTCTGAATTTATGCAAATAAGCATTTGCAAATATTCCTGCATTTGTTGCGATCAACTTACAAGCAGCCAACATTTTTCGTTCACGCAGTTGAAATCCTTTAGGTGATGTAAAAACATAATTTTCTGACAGTCTATTTGGGTAATATTTAACCAATAAATCATGCATAATAATATTCAGCGGAATTGATCTCACAGAGTTGAAAGTTTTTGTTTTGAAATTTTCTTTTGGTCTTACAAGTAACAGCTTGTTGCCAAAATCAATATCTTCCCAAGTAATGTTAGCCAATTCGGCAAAACGCATCCCTGTAAATAGTAATCCCATAAATGCAAGCCTGTAAGCATCATCCATTGGCTGTGCAAAAAATAATTTCAATTCTTCCTTTGTATAAAATTCCGGTTTTCTTTTTTCAACTTTTAAGTTTCGTATGTGAAGCATTGGATTTCGTTTAATATGCTCTTTTATAAACTCCTGCTGAAAAAATGCTTTTACCGCAACTAAGAAAAAGTTCACAGTTTTAGGTTTGGCTCTTGTTTTTATTTTTTTCTTACCGCGGATTGTTTCTTTTTCTTTTATAAGTTCATTGTATAACAGAGTTGCGTGATCAGGTGTAAATTCATCTATGTATTTTAATCCAACAGCCTGAGCAAACTTCTGTAATTCTAAAAGCACAAAAGAATATTTTTTATAACTTGCTGGTCGTAGATCACTTTTGGTAAAAAGGTAATCCTCTATAGCTTGTGTGAATGAGTATCTTGCGGATTTTACACCATTTCTTACCAGCTGATTTTCATATTTCTGTAACTTGATTGAGCTGTCAAAAGCTTCAGCTTCCCTTTTTGTTCTAAATGTTCTTTTTAACCTGGTACCACTCTGGTCTCTTGTATTAACTAAATAATTCCCATTCTTTTTTTGTTTTATTGCCATCTTATACTCCTTCTGTTATTATGCGTGCGAGTTCAACTATGTTAATTAAAGGTTTGTCACCAAGGTAAGTCGCTTTAATCTTCCCGGATTTGATTCTCCTTCTGATAAATTCATCCCCCACTGTCAATTGCTCAGCTGCTTCATCAAGCGAGAATAAAGTTTTATTTGGATTATTTTTGGAAAGTACTTCAAGCGTAATTTTGAAAGCATCATCAACTTCAATAACCCTATTAGCATCCAACGAATCAAAAAAGGAAGAAACTATGGTAGCTCTCTTCCCTGTTGATTTTGGAACTTTGTAATTATCGAAGTTGATAATTTGGCTCATCTTAATTCTTATACCTAAGCATTGATTTTTATCCTGTTTAACCCAATTGCACCATTATTGCGGAGGAAATGGTTCCCAAGGAAAAAATATTACTCCCTCAACATATAGTCCCAAGTAGAGAATCTTAGTAATTTCATTTCCTTCTTCATCTGAGGCCATTAATAAAGGTTCAGTATCATCCAATGTATTAAGCCACTCTTTAAGATCTCCGACAGTGTTAACCTTTTTAAAGGTTTTCTCCATTAGTGTTTCTTGGTTTTTCTTTTTCATTTTTATTTTCCTTTTTGTTTTTTATTGTTTAGTAATCAAGATGGCCGGATATTCCAGCCATCCTGTAATTTGTATCTAATGTTCTCTTACTTTAATGCTGTTGATAATTAATGTGCTTAATTTTATTTACAGCATCATCAATTTCCTGCTCAATTTCTTTAAGCTCTTCAGATGATTTATCATTCCATTTTGTTACATTTACGTATAATTCAATATTGAAACCACTACTGCTAATGTTCATAATCGATAACTTATGTGTGTTATAAAACTCATCAATAAAATTAAATTTGACTTCTTCGCCCCAATACAATTTGAATTCCATTAAGTGCTTAAATATGTTTCTTAATTCTTCCATGCTTTTTCTCCTTCTTTTTTAAGGTTTTAAATAGTTGTGTAAAATTTCCCACTAAATTATTTCATAGACATTTCCTCCAGATTGTGTTATTAAATGAGCCACCCATTAAGGATGGCTCGTTGTTTATCTGATGCTTGGAGTTATTTAGATTCATCCGGTTCGACGATCTCGTTTATTTGAATATCACTTTCAGGGTCCCATTTCATAATTGTCAACCGGAATATCTGATAGTAATACTCGCGTTTGTGATGTGAGCACTGGATCACCAGATCCTCATCGTGAACTTCCAATAAATTCCGAAATTCTTCATTGAACCTCTTAATTCCATCTACCGAAGTATTGTCTGCCAGGTTTCTAACCTCAACCAGCGCAGTTTTATCCTTCTCAATAATGGTATTAAAGATTTTTAGAATCCTCTGTTTAATGAAGTAACTTGCGGTTTTATGGTATAACTGAGATTTGGCTTTCGCACGTAGACCCTCGTACTTCAAGGCTTTCTTTTCTGAACCACAAGCCTTTACAAACTTCTGCCTAACCTGAAATCGTTTTTCTTTCAAATTTGTCAACTCCGTCTGTAACTTAATTTTGTTCAACTCAGATAAGTACCTTTCACCAGTCTCCAGTTGCACGTCAAATAAATCCAGCGTTTCTATACGTCTATCAATACCAGGAACTCTTTTAGATTTTTCACTTTGTTTGGATTGAATTTCTTCTATCAGTTCAATCCTTGTATCAAGCGAATCTAAAAACTCCTTGAGTTGCCTTGGGTTCTGGTTGACTTCTTCTAACCAAGCGAAGATTTGTGGTGTATCGTCAGTAAGAATATCAGGAGTTGAATGATTAGTATTATCTATTGCTTCTGAATTCTTAACTGCACTTTTTTGCGAACCAGAGTTGCTCTCCTCAGCAGCAATAGAATTGCTCTCGGGGATTTTATTCTTCCGTTGCTCGACAGAAGATTGTGTTTTAGAAACCTGAGCTGTATTATCTACAGTCTCCTCAGGTCTCACCGGGTGAAGTGTTTTTGTTTGCGTAACGTTTCCTTTATTATTTCAAAAAAATTATTTAAGAACCTTTCGGTTCTAATTAAGGAAGCGTCACTTTTGGGGTGATTTTTTGTAACTAGGGAGGTAACGAAAATGAAAGTTTCTGTTTACAGGTCTAATATCCAATCAATTTTGGAGTCAGGGATATATATATACTTACTTTTATCCGGAACTATGGATTTTACCAAGTAAGAATAAAATTTTAAATTTTCTATTCTTATTTGTTTAAGGGCAATATTTATTGCTTTTTTAACTCTTCTCTTCGATTTTTCTAGTTCTGTATTTGTTGTTCTACTTTCTCCTTTGATGTTTAAACTAGAATTTAAATACTCATGTAATTTTTCTAATTCTATGTCGATAGATTTTACCCCATCAAGATTGAGCTCACTTTCAAGGATTGCTTTTTTTTCCTCTAATCTCTCAATTTCTTTCTTAATCATTTTTAACGTAGTCTTATCAATATATTCGTATCCCACATAGCTTTCGACAGGCTGCAGAGTAGCACTCGTATCCTCTTCATCCCCCTCCATCATATCAGTTGCTTCCAGCTGTGATTTTTCTTTTGCCTCAACTATAGAATCCCTGTAATTATTCTCAATTTCCTGATAAGACATACCATTCCTGCCATATTTAATAATTAATCTTAGATAGTGTAAGCCTAAAAGATCTTCATTTCTTAAGGCAATATCTTTTCCATCAAAAATGATTTTTAATTTATTGTTTTCTCTTCTTAGAAATTGGAAAGGGTAATCTGAATCCTGAATATAGTCTTCTGGTCCATTATTTATTTTTGGTATTACTGAATTTATTAGCGAGTTGGCGTTTACCTGAGATTCTTTAGTATCTACTAACATTTGAATAATCTCTTTCAGTGAATCTTTGTTCAGCAGGCTTTTTTCAGTTTCTTTTTGAATGGATTCTGCTTGAAAACCAAATAAATTTTCCCCATATAGCAGTTCATACCAAAACTCGAGATCTCCGGAATTTATTGTTTTATCTGATCTATTTAAAACATTCTCTATTATCGAATCAAGCTCATATAGTGACCTCAATGATCTATAAAATTCTAATAGCGCCTTTGATCTTATAATCCTCTGCCAGGACTTTCTATTCAATCCATTTTTTTTGTTCGCACTTTTTTCATTTATCATTCTATTAAATATCGAGGGAATTTCTGGTAAAATCTTTTCAATTGATGGGACTTGAAATTTCGCAAAGCCCGATAGTGAGAGATCACCTATATAGGTGCTACTTCTTAAAATGATATAACGAGCAGTTTTTTCTTTGATAAGTTTATTGACCAATCTGGATCTTGATAGTAAAGATAGTGAATCAAAATTATCGTAGATGTATATTGAAGAATTTCTATATATATGGTAATCGCCTTTAATACAATCGTATTTGAAAAAATTCCCCTTCTGCTCAAAATTCAATATTAAAATATCTGATAAATATTTATCACCACCATAGATAATTATTTTTCTCTTTTTATTAGCAATATTTTTTTTAAAGTCTGTTAAAAATGGTAAATAATTCTTACTGTCAACTGAAAATATTCCGCCAGCTAATTGGTTTAACTGTGTAATCATTCTCAAATATTTTTGTGGATGTTGAATCTCTATAAAAGTTCCTCTACCTGAAATCGACTTGCTATAAAAACCTATCAAATCGTTGAAGAATAATAAAATTCTTGCAAACCTGGGGCTCAAACGATTCCCAAAAAATAAGATCTTGTTTGAATCTACTATTTTCTTTATTAGATCAATTAAATTATTCTGCTTCTTTGAATCTCCATTTTCTATAGGAATTAGGTTTGTATTAATTGCGGGGACAAAATCGTAAGTGTTTATTATAACTGAATTTGATATTATTTCAATTATCTCTCTATTAATATCACTGTTCTTCCCTCTTCCAAGACCAACAGATTTTATTATTCCATCATTTTCAAATTCTGCAGAATTAATTTTTTGGTTCTTAAAGTTTAATATTAAGATTTTTTCTATCTGTTTTCTGTAATTGGGGAAACACCTTAAAAGAGTTCTAAGATCATGATTAATATTAGAGATGATACTATCCTGAGGAAGGATTTTCTTTTCAATCGCGTATATTAGTATCATATTAAATTCTATTATTAGTATTTCAAAATTCCCTATTTTTCTATTCTACTTCAAGAACTTATAGAATAAATCATTTCCACTTAATCACAAGCTCCAAAAAAAAGAACTTCACTTCAATTGTTCTTCCGAAAATCATAATTCACTATAAATTTACCTTCGAAATTTAATTTTTCCTTAAAAATTTCTTCCGAAAATTGTGATTCACAATCCATCTTCGCTCCAAAAATTAACTTCTATTAGTGAACTTTAGCTAAAAACCTTGTTTTTGGCTTAAAATCTAAGTTTAGATAGCGAAAGATACTTAAATTTAAAAATTTTCGTAAAACTTATCATTAAAAATATTGACGATTCCCCGGAGTCTGTCATCTAATTTTTTATAAATCTCTTCAACAATATTTTGCGGCACCCCACCATAAAAAGCTTCTGCTATAGATCCGTTAATACATGCTAATGTGTCACTATCGCCGCCAATGTAAATTGCTTTACGAATAGAGTCTTCAAAGTTTTCAGAGATCAAAAAAGTATAAATGGCTTGAGGAACTGTATCTTGGCAGCTTTCATTGAATCGATAATTTTTTCTTAAGTCTTCAAGACCCAAATCTAGATTATACTCAAAATTCTTTTCTACGAATTCTTTTATTTCAATTTTAGAATGTTTTGTGTTTGCTAGAAATATTGCAACTGCAGTTGCCTGAGCACCTTTAATCCCTTCAGGATGATTGTGAGTTACTGCTGCACTTTCTTTTGCTTTTTGTAAGACTGTTTCAATATCAATATATGCCCAGCCTACAGGACTAACACGCATAGCAGATCCATTTCCCCAGCTGCTATATGGCTTTGGATTTTTAGATCTAGCCCATTTATGAAACATACCCCCATATCCGGCATCAGGATATCCACGATAATATTGTCTTAATTTATCTAAATAGGAAATATCATTTAGGATACTGTCTGCAAGCGCGACAGTTAAAACTGTATCATCGGTAAACTTTGAATCATTTACGAAGAGTGGGAAATCCAAATCTGGTTTCACATTTGTGAATTCGTATACAGAACCAATTATATCACCAGCAATGGCACCTAGCATTCTTTTATTCCTTTATTATTTTATTTTTCTTAGCAGCTTTATACCAATCTTCAACTAATATTTCCATTTCCTTGGAAACGGTTGCGTTATAAACTCCAAGTAAATCGCCTCTTCTAACTTTCCCATTTGATATTTTCAATTCAAGTGTTGCTTCTTCATTACCATAAATTACTTTGTAAAAATAACTTTGTTTAGATTTTACTGCATATGCATAACTTCTAATGCAATTATGTTGTCTTTTAGACCAGGAGACAAGATCACTTTCTTGACAAATTGCTGTAATATGAAAGTTATCTTCTAATGGTGGTTGCGGAAACATATTTGCCTTCTGTCTCTTTTTTTCCACAGCAACTAATTGTTTCTCTAATGCTTTATTTGTGCTTGTCAAAGAAATTATTTTGGGCGCAGTCAATTGCCATCTCTTAGAATTTAGATATAATTTTCTAACCTTGATTAAATGCTCACTGAAAGATTCAGATGCAGCGAGCTCATAAATAATCTTATTATCTAGTATTGATAATAATGGTGAATTATAAATTATAAGATTTAACAGGTTATGATTAATAACTTTTGCAAATGATAATATATTCAGAATTCTTTCTTTTAAATGGATATCTACCATTAACAGGTTTCTTAAGTTAATTAGGTCATTAACATTTATGGAATTTGGATCCATTCTGGAAAATATTTTGACCATTTGATTTGTTTCCGGGAATCCACATCTGCGGAGTATTTCTTTTTGTTTAGTAAGAATCATCTTTTTAAGGACTTCTGCTTCATTTAATAACCTTATCGATGGATTAATTTTCTTGGAATTAATTATTATATACGCCAGGACTGGATTAGAATTTATTAAGGAGAGAATCTCCGCCCCTAATAGTATAATGGTTTCGATTGTTTCCCAATGTGAGTCTGGGAATTTCCCAACACCTCGGATTATATTGGCTGGAATAGTGCTAAAAAAATCTTCAATCTTTTTTCTTTCAATTTCAATGTCATCACAAATCAATTGATCAAGAATTGAACTTTCTTTTAATTCTTTTGGCGTTTTTGTTTTAGCTTTTGTAAAAAAGATGACTCTTTTATTTATATCAATTCTGAAATATGATTCAATCCAGATGTTGCTATCCCGATATGCTACGAAAGCTTTCCAAACAGGATATCCCGCTAGAACAAATTGATACTCTTCGGTTAGGTATACAAATAGTATTGATTTATCTATCTTACTAAAAGGCAGTTGTTGAGTTTGAGACATAAGTATACTAATACGCTTTTTATTATCATGTAAATGATTAGTCTGAACTGTTAGAATAAGCAAATCTCCGGTTAATGAAATTGTTTTATTTTACTTCAATGAATATAATTTGCAAGAAGATGCTATCTTAAATTTATTCAAACAGCTTTCCCTGATTATCCTTCAATTCCTCCTTTATCAAATTGTCCATAGGAAATCCACGCAGCATATATTCCTTAGCATTTTCAAATGCTTTTTCTGGGTCCATATTTGCATAGCAATAAATGCACCCATGTGGACAGCTATCATAGTATCCGATATCTTTACTTTCAATACAACCGCAACCTATTCGTGATGGAGAGGAATCATAATCCAGGGTACCACCATTTGAGCAAATTCTATCTATTATATCCGCATCAACACAATGAGCCTTATTTAATCCAGGTATTGTTTCCAGTAATTGATCTTCTGCACAGGCATATAGAGAAATCTTTTTGGAAGCCGCTATCGAGATAAATTCTTCAACTAGATCTGTTTGCTCAGCTATACCAGTGCTTTGAAAACTAATTTCTTCTTTTTCAGAGACCTTGCGGAAGTTTCGTTTTGTTTTTTCATATAGATCGACAAAACTAAAATAACAGCGATTAGTAATACCTTCCAATTTGGTTGTTAAACTTTCAAATGTCCTCAATATATAATCTCTGCTAGTAATGCTGGAAAAGATTATTGGATCAAATCGCCATTGCACGTAGTCCGGTCCATATCTCTTAGCCAAATATTCTGCAGATGAAATAGCAAACTCAATCTTTGGATTTCTTTTTTCCAATGCTTCGGGAAGACCATTAATTGTTAAGTGCATATAATGGCGTTTTTCATATTTCTCATCTATATAATCCAGATGCTTAAATAACGGTTTAGGATTGCGTGTCCAGAAGACAAAAGCTTTGACTGCCTGAGGAGTTAGATCGATGAATACTGGCTTTTGTGAATATGGATTTGGATAAAATCCATAACCTAATTCTAATCTGGCTTTGAACCAGTCCGCATAATAAGCAGGTATATCTGTTCGACGACTGACTGTCACAATTATTTTTTTCATAATAATTATTTCCTAATTGTTAATAATAAAAATATTTTCAGAAGATTTAACAAATCCTGTTACAAAACGACCTGAGACTACTCTATAATAATCAGCTGGTATTTCGGATATTTTGCTTGAAATTAAATTTACTTTATGACATTTCTGAATTTCTCCTAAAAAGATGCTGGTGTTTAAAGCATTAAGGCTATAGTTTGGTCCAACACATAAGAACAAGTTAACCCCCTTAAGAGAGTTTGTAATGAGACCGCAAAGCTTGAAAATATCAAAGTTATATAAATCCAACACATTGGAGAATAGATGAATTTTTATAGCTTCTTCATCTAAAACTAAATCGCTTTTCGTCAAGGCATCAAAATCTTTGTTAATAGTTTTTATTCGCATTGCGATATCTAAATCACAATTAAAATATTGATTCAATAATAATTTTGCCTTACTTATTGAAACTTTTGATGGTTCAATTAAATGTATTGATTCTATTTGTTCAGCGTTGATCTGATTATTTTTTAAGTTCTCCAATAGGACAAGACTCGCTAGAGCTTGGCCGCAACCCCAATCAATAATTTCTAGTTTCGAACCCGGCGAGTAATTTTTCGCAAGATTAGCAATTGCATTATCTAATTTTGCTGTATGGTGCACTGCATATAGAGCAAGATAACTTTGAATTTCTACCTCTCTCTCAAGTATTTTTTTTCCATGTGAAATTTCCGTATAACTTGGTGTGCAAAGGTTATTTTTGAATTGATTCAAATTAAAATGGTATAAAGAGTTTATGAAGGGATATTTTGATATTTGAAAGCTGTTCATTGTGTCCTCTTGATTTTTGTGCTAATCAAGAGGCATTTGAAGTGCCAGCTTATTTATTTGGATTTCGAATGAAAACCAAATTTATTTATTATTATAACCATCAATTTTTGACAGGTATTATAATATTATGATAGGAGACAATTTGTAATTAAAATTATTCACTAACTAATTTTAATTACATCTTCGAGCTGAATGAATTGATAATAACGCCCGTCTTTATTGTAACCACTTTTTATTCTGGCATATACTTCAACTTTATCGCCCTGGTTCAGTTGTCTTAAATTCTCAGAGCTAATTACTCCTTTTATAAATCCGATTTCCATTTGACTTCCAGAAACCTCATCAACAGTAAGAAATAAGACTATATCATTATAGTTATTATCTGGAATCACTTTCTTTATTTTTCCCAAAAATCTCATCAAGTTTATATCCATTTCTTTTTTAGGAACATTAATTAAACGGCTTATATTTATTATTATTTCTTTAATCTCTTGTTCATCAATAAATTCCCATTTTTTGTTTAATAAAAGGAACAACATGTCAATCATTCCAACTAAATTTTCGAAAACTTGATAACCATTACCTCTTTGCTTCTTAATGCTAATAGATTTAATTAAGTATTTATCACCATGTGCATAATCCAGATTATTTCGAATCAAATTTATTTTTGCAAATTTGCCCCTGATGTTAGGGTCATCCGCCCCATTTGAGAGTAAAATAATAGGTATGCAGAGCTTAGGATATTTGTTTTTTTTATCAAAATAGTCTCCTGTAAAATCTTCGCAACTTTTTATAAATGAATATATAGTAGCTTTTTCTCCAAAGATATTTTCGAAGTATTTTTTAATATTTCCATCGACAGATGAAAGGATATCAACAGATTTAAAATTAGAACAATAAAATTCATTTACTTGAGAACGTCTGGCAATTATGATTCCATTATCTCCTTTTAGCAAAACAGCATCACCTTTTACTTTTATCCAGTCTTCTATGTATTCATTTAGACAACTCCAATAAGTTAAATAAGCGAATTCTTCATTAGTAAAATCATAATTAAAATCATAAGTAGTATGAGGTTTCTTTAAATGCCCAAATGCTATTTTTATCTTTTCATTTATTCTATTCTTAATATTCTTGTTGGAAATAACTTCCATACCAGAATCATATTTCTCATTCATATTCTTTATTATGTCTTTTGATAACTGCCAGAACCACTGCAATACATCACTTTTTATTAATAGTTTATTTAAACTTTGAACAAAATATGTAATGTTATCATAATCCGGTTCAGGAGGGTTGAGCTTAGCGAAGAACATTGATTTCTGAAAAACTAAATCCACACCAATATCGTAAATTTTATCTATATTGTTTTTATCACTAGTTTCTACGAAGGCAACGATCGGAATATAGGGAGCTCTATCAAAATTTTTTATTTGTCTAACGATCTTATATTCTTCGTCATTAAATTTTTCAAATATTATCATTTTAGACTCTAATAAATCTCCGATTTTAATATTAGATGAGTCTTTGGTTGAGAGATAATATTGTTCTCTTGATAGGTCTATCGATCTTAAAAGAGTCTTCAGAAATTTTAATATATCTGAATCTTTAGATTTGGTTATAAAAATTGGAAGAGAAAACGATGAAGTATTCTCAATAGAAATAAAATAGTCACGCAAATTCTCTTTTGCGTCTCTGAATGTGATCCGAGTTGCCGGCATTAATTATACGATAAAAGGAAGTATATCATTTAAGTCATAATCTTTTGAAGTTTCTTCAATATCCTGTTTGTTTGGTGCTTCAGAAATTAAATTGTTTTCCGAAAGTGCATTACTGAATTCACCAGTACTAACATAGTATTTTAACTTGTTATATTTGTTTAAGTATTTAGTATATAAATTGAATTGATCTGCATTTTCATTCTTACCTCGCACCTGACCTAAGAAATTAATCATTCCCTTTAATACTATATCAAAATCAGGGATGGCTTCTTTAATATGCTTCTTTTTATATTTATCAAGCATTTCTTTTTGACACTGTTCTAATCCTTTTACCTCCCAGTTATGCAGCATAGCTCTTATTCTTCTAACATACTTTCTCTCAACATTAACTTTTTCATTGACAATTAAACCAGTTACTTCCTGTCGCATTCTTTTGGATTGTATGCGAAGCTTCTTTTCATTTATCTCAAAACCCTCTTTATTAATAATCTCTATAACATTCTCAATAAATTTTTCATCAATATTTTGTCTTGTACTTGAGAACGTAAGATCATCTGCGTAACGGGAATACGAAATTCGGTACATCGCAGAAAGATTTGTAAGTTTTTTGTCAAGACCGCGACATATCATATTTGAGATTATCGGTGAAGTTGCAGCTCCTTGTGGTAGATTTTTATTTACATCGTGGATACATATTTCAGTAATTAATCCAGCTACTTGTTTATTAAAGTTAAAAGGTGGTTTCGTAAGTAATGAGAATACTCTTCTGCCATTAATGGATGGGAAAAAGTCCTTTAAATCTACATTTAACACTACTGATTTATTTTTATGTTTTCTTGCATTACTTACTATTGATCTATTATTGTCAGAATTATTTTGTTTGTCCCAATTTTTAATAAATCCGTGAGCTGCTTTTGGAGGTTTGTATATTTGAGAAAGTACTTGCGCTAATTTTCTTTGTGCAAATAATAATGTTCTATTGGGTGCACTTATTTGCCGTAATCCACCACTCTTTTTTGGAATTTGGAAATCAATATATCGCGGAGGTAATTTAACTTTATTAACCAGCCGCAAACTATAAATTAATGAAGAATATTTCATCTCCAGAAATTTAGCGAGTTCTCTTGAGCTTGTTATTTTTGAGAATTCGCTTATTGCTATCTGGCTTAACATATCAGTCATTAAATTTTTATTGCTAATTATGTTTTCATTCTCCTGCATGCTGATACGACACCAATTATTTATAGTTTATAAGAAAGAAAGCACTTACCGTCATATTCTATCTACGTTGTAACGTTAGTTCTCAGTATCATCTCTAAAGTTTGTATTAAGATTTCTTTATATTTTCATTAGCTCAAACGTGGGTCATCGTCAACATATAATAGTTATAAAGTCATAAAGATAATCTGCGTGGGATAACATTTTCGCTTCGGCCGCAGTTAACACAGCCAGAATCAATAGTAGGCAAGTGCTTTCAAAGAACAATTTCATCAAATGAATGACACTTATTGTGCCAAGAAAAATTCAAGAATTATTTACATTATTTCAATAATTCTTTTTGATATTGTCAATTTCTGACTATCATACTAATTATTTCACAAGTATTTTTTTAATGTATTCAGTGAACAACCCAGTAATTTGGCAGCTTTGGATTTATTGCCTCCACTTAGTTCTAAAACTTTTTTAAAATGTACTCTCGTAATGTCCTCCCATTTAAGTGATGTTTTAGAATCAACTTGAAATAACCTTCCAGGCAGATCCTTAATCCCTATTTTATCATCCTTAAAAACATATAAGTTTTCTATTAAATTTTCTAACTCTCGTATATTACCAGGATAAGAATACGTCTTCAAAGCAGCTAAAGCTTCTTTTGAATATCTTAATACCTGCTTATTAAACTTTATTGCCTTTTCCTTATTTAGATATTGAAATAGCTGATCAAAATCCTTCTCGCTTCTCATTCTTAATGGGGGTATCTCCAACTCAACAACATTGAGACGATAATAAAGGTCCCATCTAAACTTATCTTCAGAACAGAGTTTCTCAAGGTCTTTATTAGTTGCCGCAATTATCCTGACGTTGATTTTTCTTGGTATTGATTCTCCCAAGTGCAGTATTTCGGATTCTTGGAATACTCTTAATAGGCTTTGCTGCAATCTTGCTGATATATCGCCAATCTCATCAAGGAATATTGTTCCTCCTTCTGCAGATTCAAAGAATCCTACTTGATCAGAAAATGCACCTGTAAATGATCCTTTTTTATGACCGAATAATCTGGATTCAAGTAACTCATCATTCAATGATGAACAATTGACCGCAATAAATTTCTTATTCTTTCTTTCAGAACTATCGTGTATGAACCTGGCTAAATATTCTTTACCTGTTCCGCTTTCACCTCTGATTAGTACAGTAACATTATCCGTTGCCGCTAACTTTGATGCCTTCTCAAATATAGGTTTAATGCTGCTGCCAATAGGATATTTTGTTTCCGGATCAGCAGGGAATGAATGTTTCAATACTGCTGAATATGGAATTGATGAACTTTCCAATTCAAGCTCAAAGAACTCGGGTTCACCTGATTTAGATTTACCAGCTTCCCTCCCTTGAATTAATTTAGTATCAGCGATACTGGAAAGATGAAGTAACAACCAGGCAATCTGCATAGAGGGAGTACCAGGTGAAATAAAAATCTCAATTTCATTACCTCTTAATTGATTTAGAAATACAAAAAGTTTATCTCTTATTTCAGTTATATTGATCGGGTCTTCGATGGGAATAGACTTAGGAACAACTTGATGTGCAGGAAAATCTTTTAATAGTTTGTCCCTTAATATATCGACAAGCTTTTTATGAGGTTCGGATGCATATATAATATAATGTGTTTCGTGGTTATAGTAATATTTATGGACATTATAATTTGGACTATCCTTCCCAACAATATCTTTATTTAAATCATTTTTTGATGCAAGAAATGAAACTAATATTCTGGACATATTACCTTTAATCAGAATGATAAAATTATTTTATATAAATATAACCTAAATGAACGGAGCACTTAACTATTTTTTAACGAATTTTTTACAAGTTGATATTTTATCATTAAAAGAAAACCTTTTAGAATTGTTCAAACACTAAGTAAACCTCCTCAATTGTGAAAGACACTTTAAAGTGAATTCATCAATATCATTTTCCTCAATAGTATCTAATATATGTTTCCACGATATTCCATTACGACCATTTTTTGTTAAAAGAATGTTACTAAAACTTTTTTCCTTAAAATATGGCACAAGTAGTTTTAGCAGTCTTGAAATTAATTCCTGAGTATCAAGCTGGTTATTATCCAGGCCATCATACTGTCCGATTCCCGATTCGATCTTTGCTTCAATAAATATGCAATTTAATCCTGAGATAATTAGAAGATCTGGCTTTGCATTAAATGCCAACTTTATTTTTTGTAAGGTCATTAAACCACTCTTCTGGACCCCTTCATTACTCCAATGTCCCGGACTCCAGAGTTTTTTAGGTTTTCCCATTGTCCAGAAAAAATCATAGTCATTTATAATAGATTCATTAATTCCTTGATTGATCAGTATTTTCTTTAATATTAATAATCTTTTGGAATGTGTTTCATCCGAATATTTTTTAGGGTCTCCCAAATCATTCCAGTAATCTCTTAGTGCAGCAACTTCAAGATAGATTTCAAAATTTTGCGGATCTAAATCGAGGTTATATCTGTTTTTCATAAGGTCAGAAAATCTTTCACGTACTTTATTTGAACTTAACAAAGAATGTGCATAAAGAGCACAATAATGTCTTTCTTCCCGATTGACCTCTATGTATAGTCTATTATTAAACATTAAATTTGTCTCAAATGCTGGTTAGATATTTAGTCCACCCTTAAAAACCCATATTTAGTTTTTTTGAGCAATCTGTCTGTTTGAAAAAAGAAATAATCGGCGAAATAAAGCAGCGATAAAAAAACAGTCTAAAAGATGATCCCCATTTT
>Ga0172371_10007534_pt1 | contig 15472 bp, 12 predicted proteins | sample Lak12m_FD_114543 | JGI IMG/M metagenome (GOLD analysis project Ga0172371, IMG submission 114543) | Freshwater microbial communities from Kabuno Bay, South-Kivu, Congo - kab_022012_12m | ecosystem: Environmental > Aquatic > Freshwater > Lake | place: Democratic Republic of the Congo: South-Kivu... | reverse complement strand
TGAGACAATTATGAAATCCGCAATTGCTGATTTGACGCCTTTAAAGAAAAGAGGAACAGGCTATGGAATATTTAACACGGCTTACGGGTTAGCGATTTTTATTGGTAGCGCTCTTGTTGGGTTGCTGTATGAACATTCTATTCCTTCGGTTATTATTATCAGTATTATTTTTGAAATAGCGGCTATTCTAATTTTCTTCTTTTTACGCAGAGAAGCCGTAAAATAGGCTAGTATGATTTGTTATAGTTATTAAGGCCATTTGCGTTTAAAATCTTCTCATCTTATATAAAAATCCGTAATTAACTAAGCTTTCAGTCTACTTAATCAATTGACAATAAAGGTGGTAGATTTATAATGTATTGTAATGACTAGGGTTGAGTAAATTTGTTCGATAGATTGTTTAATGGGTTAAAATAAATGCATAATTTTAAGAATATTCTGATTGTCGGTCATTCTAATATTGGCGATGTATGCTATGATTTGGTGATTATTAATCCTTTGCGAAGCTCTTTCCCCCAAGCAAGGATTTCCTTTTTAACCTCCTTTCGTTCTAGTAATATTGTTGAAGGATACAAAGGTGTAAATAAGGTTCTAATTAGGTATAAAGACTCCGGAGATAAAAGTTTACTTGGACCATTGCGTTCTGTGGTATCTCTAGCAAAAGAGAGATTTGATCTAGTAGTTGTTCTTAAATACTCTCTCATGCATATGTTTTTAGGTGTTCCTAGCGTTTGGAGTTTAAGGAAGTATTTAGGCTGTATACCTTCAAAAAGGGGGAGGCACATTGCTGATATATACCTAGAGTTTTTACAATCCCATGGTCTAGAGGTTAAAAAAGCGGTTTTTGATTTTACTTTTAGCCAGGAGGAGAAAAAGTTTTGCGATGCATTCTTTACGCAGAAAAAAATAACTGATCAAGATAAGCTTGTGGGAATACTCCCTATGGCTGCCTGGTCACTCAAGAATTGGCCGATAGAAAAATGGAATGAATTGGCAGAGCTACTTACAAACCAATATGGCGTTAAAGTAATTGCCCTTGGTAAGTTTGGAGATGATTTTTATAGCATGAGAGTGTTGAATAACATTTCTAATAAGATAATTTTGGCTAAAGATACTACTTTGAAGCAGGCAATGACTGTAATTAAACGTTGTAATCTTTTTATCGGAGCTGATTCCAGCTTATTGCATTTGGCAAGTTGTATGGGAGTAAATACAATCGGTCTCTATGGGGCAACTTCCTCCGATTATATTTATCCTTATTTTCATCGTCATAATGTAATTATTTCAAAGGCAAAGATTGATTGTATGCCTTGCTATCCGGGGCGTATCTCGTGCCAAAGAAAAACAGAATCCCAAGTTGGTGCTTGTATGGATGGTATTGACGTAGAGGATGTTTTGAGGCTGGTAAAAGATAATCTTGATTTATAAGTTAGTATTTAAGATAAATTATTACTATGTGAAGCTGTTGGGGTTAGTTATGATAAAGAAAGTAGATAGAAAGCAAATAATAATTATTTGGTTAGGGGTATTATTATTGAGTGGTTGTAGGTCCATGCAGGATCAGTCTGCAAATAGCGATGCTAATGTGCGCGTAAGCGGAGATGTTACTGTAAGCGCAATAGGCAGAAGCGGAGGGATTTATGAGAAATAACAGGGTAGTATTCTTTATATTAGTAATGAGTTTATTTCTCCCGGCAATAATTTTTGCGGAGACGATTCTTCTTAAGACCGGAGAATCAGTTGAAGGAAAGTTGCTGGAGAAAAATGATAAATTTGTAAAGATTGATTTTCAGGGAGTTGAGTTAACTTATTTTATTAATGAAATCGATAGCATCGATGGTAAGCAGGTTAATGCGCCTAAAGAAAAAGTTGTAATTGATATTCTCAACCCAGGATACGCAAAATTACCTGATGAAAATAATAATATTGAGATTGATTCAGGATCGGATGTTAAAGATATTCTAAAAAAGGTCGATTATTATTACTCCATGCATGAATATGATAAAGCCATTGAACTATGCGAGGCTGCCCTTAAGAAGACAACAGACAAGAATTTAATAGGGGCTATTAATTATAGTTTGAGTTCAAACTACCTTGAAAGAGGAATTGATGCATTTAATAATAATAATGATGATAGCTTCTATAAATTATCCATTGAGTCTGCTAAGAAATCTCTGGAAGTTTATCCGGAAAGCTGGCAGGCCTGGGGGAATATCGGCACTGTCTATTTTAATATGAAAGATTGGAAACAAGCTATTTATTATCTAAAAGAAGCGGAAAAATATATTGATAAAAATAATCCCAGCTATGCTTCGATTAAGTTTACCCGTAACTTAGCTGAAGAGATGGAAAAGAGGGGGCAATAGGTTTATATACTTAAAAAGTAAAAACGGAATAGAGAGATGGAGCATATAGATAAAGAAAAAAGAAAGTATCCCAGGTACGATACCGGATTAAAGGTTTCTTTTTATAAACAGTATGATGTTAAAATCCGAGTTAAGTTTGTTATTATCACAAGCGTCTTTAAAAGACTTTTGGAACATAGGCATTTTGGGTTTACCAGAAACATTAGTGCAGAAGGAATATGTTTTTTCTCGCATAATCAATTAAAAAAAGGAGATTTATTATTTTTAGGGGTATATCCTCCTAATATTGAGAAGCCAGTGAGGATGGAGGGGGAGGTTATCTGGTGTAAAGAAGCCCCGGAGAAAAGTAAGGGCAAGCCAGTATTTTTAACAGGAGTTAAAGTCCTCACTGTGGATGGGAAGTCGGTTGCTGACTCGATTCATTTTGATGAGGAGTATAAGGTGATTTGGAGCGTGGTTTTAGAGTCATTGTTTCATAATTTTAAGGGTATCGCAAAGGCAAACAAAACTAATAGCTAGGTAAGTGTGCGCATATTTTATAGATTAAGATTTATTGTAAGTAAAAATAACGGTGTAAATTAACAAAGTTATTGCGTTTAGTTTGTTTATTGGTATAATATCTCAATTCGTGGTGCCTTACCTAATTTTAATAATTATTCGTATAATTGTCTAGAAGAGTGCAGAGATTTGATCTCCTTCCAGTAAAATTTGTCCGTTTCACTAGCCATAAAGGCAATCAGTTATTTTTTGTAATAAGTTTAAGGAGGAATTATGCCCCGTCGAGATAACATTCATAAAATATTAATTATCGGATCCGGCCCTATTATTATCGGCCAAGCATGTGAGTTTGATTATTCCGGAACTCAGGCTTGTAAGGCTCTCAAGAAAGAAGGTTATGAAATTGTACTGGTTAATTCTAATCCGGCTACAATTATGACTGATCCTGAAATGGCTGATAGAACTTATATTGAACCTTTAACAGTTGAAAGCGTTGAAAAGATTATTATAAAAGAGAGGCCTGATGCTTTATTGCCTAATCTAGGTGGCCAAACGGGGTTAAATCTTGCTTCGGCTCTGCATAAGGCCGGTGTTTTGAAGAAATATTCAGTAGAGGTAATTGGAGTTAAGGTTGACGCGATAGAGCGAGGAGAGGATCGGGAAGTCTTTAAGCAGACAATGAAAGAGCTTGGTATACCTGTTCCTCAGTCAGAGATTGCTATTTCCGTAGAAGAAGCCGAAACCATTGCTAAGAAATTGGGATATCCTGTTGTTATTAGGCCGGCTTATACTATGGGAGGGACTGGCGGCGGTATTGTTTACAATGTTGAAGAGTTAAGGGTTATCGCGCAGAGGGGTTTAAATGTAAGTCTAGTGCACCAGGTGCTGGTTGAAGAGGCGGTAATAGGCTGGGAAGAGCTTGAATTAGAGGTGGTGCGTGATCAGAAAAATCAGAAGATCACAGTTTGTTTTATTGAAAATATAGATGCCATGGGAGTACACACCGGAGATAGTTTTTGCGTTGCTCCGATGTTGACTGTCCCGGGCCCGCTGCAGAAGAAGATGCAGGATTTATCTTACAAGATCGTAGATGCTATAGGCGTAGTCGGAGGAACAAATATTCAATTTGCGCATAATAAAAAAGATGACCGGCTGGTTGTAATTGAAATTAACCCGCGTACTTCGCGCTCCTCAGCATTGGCCTCTAAGGCAACCGGTTTCCCGATCGCCTCAGTTTCTACTAAACTTGCTGCCGGTTTATCCCTTGATGAAATTCCTTATTGGAGAGATGGAACGCTTGAGAAGTATACTCCAAGCGGTGAATATGTGGTGGTTAAATTTGCCCGTTGGGCTTTTGAGAAATTTCCCAAAGCAAAAGATATTTTAGGCACGCAGATGAAAGCGGTCGGAGAAGTTATGAGTATCGGGAAGAACTTTAAAGAGGCTTTCCAGAAAGCGATTCGTTCCTTAGAGACTGGAAGATATGGTTTAGGAAGAGCGAAGAATTTTTATGATTTATCGCTTGATGAGCTAAAAAAACGTTTAGCTGTTCCTTCAAGCGAAAGAATATTCCTTATGTATGAGGCTTTGCGTAAGGGTATAAGCGTTGACGAGTTGCATTCAATGACACATATCGGTGAGTGGTTTATTAAAGAGATGCAGGATATGGTTAATCTTGAGGAGGAGCTGTCGGCATCTACTTGGAAAGAATTAGCAGATACGCAGTTGATAAAAGCCAAGGAATGGGGTTTTTCTGATCGCTATATTGCCAAGCTTTTTAATATTAAAGAAGCGGAAGTTCGTCTGCGTCGTATTAAATTAGGAAAAATCGCGCGTTTTGAAGCAGTTCCTGTAAGCGGCGTAGAAAATGCAGCATATTATTATTCTACCTATAGTCCGGGCAAAGATGATGTCCCTGTTTCAAATCGTAAGAAAATAATGATCTTGGGGGGCGGGCCAAATCGTATTGGCCAGGGTATTGAGTTTGATTATACCTGTGTGCATGCTGCCTTTGCTATTCGCAACGCAGGGTATGAATCAATAATGATCAATTGTAACCCGGAGACAGTATCTACTGATTATGATACTTCCAATAAGCTTTATTTTGAGCCATTGACTGTTGAAGATGTATTGGCGATTTATGAGAAAGAAAAGCCCGAAGGAGTAATCGTGCAATTTGGAGGACAGACTCCTTTAAATATAGCCCAGGAATTAAAGGAGTGCGGGGTGCGTATCTTAGGCACTACTCCGGAGAGTATTGCTTTCTCTGAAGATCGTGAGCTTTTTAGGCAGAAGATGATTGAGTTGGATATCTTGCAGCCGGAGAGTGGTATTGCGCGTTCACTTGATGAAGCTATTATAATTGCTAATCGTATTGGTTATCCGCTCATGGTTAGGCCATCTTTCGTTTTGGGCGGAAGAGGTATGGAGATAATTTATGATGAAGCAATGTTGCGTAAGTATGCAGTTGAAGCAATACAGGTTAGGCCGGAATACCCGATGCTTATTGATCGCTTTTTAGATAATGCACTAGAAACAGAGGTAGACGCTCTTTGCGACGGAGAAAACACTTTTGTAGCGGCCGTGATGGAACATATTGAGTATGCAGGGATTCATTCCGGAGATTCGGCCTGTTTGATTCCTTCCCGATCTATTAAGCCTGAACATTTGGAGACTATTAGGAAATATACACATAAAATTGCCACTACCTTAGGTGTTGTGGGTTTGATTAATATTCAGTATGCAATTTGCAACAACAAGGTTTATGTTCTTGAGGCGAACCCGCGTGCATCACGGACTGTTCCTGTTGTTTCTAAAATAACCGGCGTGCTTATTGCTCGTATTGCAACAGAGATTATGTTAGGTAAAAAATTAAATGATTTTTCCCAGTTAAATGAAAATAGTAAATTCTCTTGGGTGGGTGTAAAAGAGGCGGTTTTTCCTTTTAATATGTTCCCCGAGGTAGATCCTGTTTTAGGCCCTGAAATGCGGGCTACCGGCGAGGTAATGGGTATTGCCGATACATTCGGCCTTGCTTTTTATAAAGCACAGGAGGCAGCTGGTTTAAGGTTACCTTTAAGCGGCAATGTTTTACTAACTGTTAATAATAAAGATAAGGCAGAGGTAATTGATATTGCAAGGCGTCTTAAGAAACTAGGTTTTTCTATTTTAGCTACTGAGAATACTAGTATTTTTCTTAAAGAAAAGGGTATTGAGAATATTCAGATTAAGAAATTGCATGAAGGTAGGCCTAACATTGCAGATGCAATTAAAAATAAGGAGATAAATCTGGTGGTGAATACTCCTGCCGGCCGGGCAAGTAAATTTGATGATAGTTATATCAGGATTATGGCTATACAGCATAAAATACCTTATATAACAACTATGGCTGCGGCTCGTGCTTCTGTTGAGGCAATTGAAGCTATGCAGGAAAAAAATGTTCCTCCTAAATCTTTACAGGAGTATCATATCCAAAGAATGAGTTTGCAGGAAAAAACTGTTGGGAAGAGGGGGTAAATGTGAATATTTTTGTAGGAAATTTATTATTTGAAGCAACTGAAGCGGATGTAAAAGAGTTATTTGCTGGTTTTGGGGATGTTGCTTCTGTTGCGATTGTTATGGAGAAGAAAGGCCTTAAATCCAGGGGATTTGGTTTTGTAGAGATGCCCAATGAAGAAGAGGCAAAATCTGCAATAGCAGCTTTAAACGGAAAAGATTTTATGGGCCGGGTTATTAATGTGAGCCTGAGTATCCCTAAAACTAGCGCAGAAAGAGATGCTGAAAGAAAGAAGAAGAAAAACGCTAAGAGTATTGATCTAAATTTAGGGCGGCCTCAGGTAAGCGAAAGAAGAGAACATTCGGCATTTAAAAGGTTCTTCCCTAAACCAGGCACCTTTAAAGGGGGAAGAAGAACTCGTAGTTATGTTAAGAGACAGGAAGCAGCCGGAATTGTAGAAACAGATATTTTTCGTAAAAAACCAAAAGATAATCCTATGCGTTGGCTTAAGAGGCGCGATCAGCCGAGGCCTTGGGAAAAATCTGAAGGCGGAGATAAGCCTTGGCAGAAGAATCGCAGTAGCGTTAAACCCTGGGAGAAGAAAACAGGTGACTCTCGGCCTTGGAAGAAATATGAAGGTGAAGCAAGGCCTTGGCAGAAGAATCGTAGTAGCGCTAAACCTTGGGAGAAGGGGATGAGTTCTGCTAGGCCCTGGAAGAAGGCTGAAGGAGAAGCTAAGCCTTGGCGTAAAAGTAGTGATAGGCCGCGACGACCCAATTTTAAGGCGCGAAAGAGACCAAGCACATTGAGGTAAGTATGTTTAGAAAATTTATTATCCTTATTGCTATATCTACAGGTTTAGGATTTTTGGCTAAAGGCACAGGTTTTAGTTTTCAACAGTCTTTAGCTATTTCTATATTCGCTACATCAGTAATGGGGACTTTATTCTTTTGGGATTTTCGTTTAAGTTTTGCCTTTATTGGCACGGCTATTCTCTTGGCTACCAAGACAATTGATCTAGAGCATTTGGTCATGTTTTCTTCTTTGGAAGTTATACTTTTCTTAGTCGGGATGATGGTTCTTGTCGGATTGTTGAAAGAGAATGGTTTGTTTAGTTTGATATCCAGGGCTCTCTTAAATATTAAGCATATTACTGGTCGTAAACTTATGATTATCATTTCTATAATAGCAGCACTACTTTCTGCATCAATTGATGAGGTCACTTCGATTATATTTATAGTTGCAGCAGTTCTTGAGGTTTGTGATCATTTGGAAATAGATCCGGTTCCTCTAATAATTATGTCAATTTTTGCTACCAACATAGGAAGTTTTGCAACCGTATTGGGGAACCCTATAGGAATATTGATTGCCACAAAGTCAGGATTAACTTTTGAGGATTTTATAATTAAAGCTGCTCCGGTTGCAGTATTGTGTCTTTTAGGTAGTGTAGCTATTTGTATGCTTTGGTATAGAAAAGCGCTGGATGAGATGGATCATAGAATTAAACATTTTAAGAATAGCGATATTGAAGCAATGAGAGTCCATGAGCCTGTTAGTAAAGGTTTAAAAGTTATCTTAGCAGTATTTATAACTACTCTTATTGTTATCGCAATGCATTATAGAATTGAGAAATTATTCGGGCTTAACCCTAATACAATATTGTTAACTGTCCCGCTTTTTGCTAGCGGTTTAGTTTTGATTTGGAAGCGGCATAATGCCAGAGCGAGGATTGAGAAAGATGTAGAATGGTGGACATTGCTCTTTTTCTTATTACTTTTTGCTCAAGCGGGAACGCTTAAGTATACTGGCGCAACCGATGTGCTTTCTAAGAATCTTATTAGTTTAACCGGATCTAATATCCCGATTTTAACTACGGCTATATTATGGATTTCTACTTTAGGTTCAGCTGTGTTGGATAATGTTGTTATGGTAGCAGCGCTTACTCCAGCTTTGCTTAGTTTTAAGGAGTTAGGCTTAGGAGTGCAGCCTCTTTGGTGGGCGCTTCTTTTCGGCGGTTGTTTAGGCGGCAACATTACTCTGGTGGGTTCTACTGCTAATATCGTAGCATTAGGGATTTTGGAGAAGGAGCGTAAGGTACACATTACTTTTATGCGCTGGTTCGGTGTGGGACTGACTGTAGGAATCTTAACTACCGTTATTGCTTGGGTTGTTTTGTTGTTTATTCCTATGTATCATTAAATAGTCTTATCTGAGAAATTGCATAAATACAGGCGAGGCGGATAAGTCGTTGACAATAAAGTTGTTAGGTTATAATATAATAGTAATTTAATAACTAGTTAATTTAAAGCTTTTCTGGTTTCTTAAGCCAGGGGAGGAGAGAAGTGGAAAGAGAAAGAATCGCAATTGAGAATGAAATTCTGGAGAGGTTGGCAGGCAAGATATTCTTACTTCAGGACCTAGCTCGTAAACGCGATATAATATTTCAAACTTTTCTAGAGGTGTATAATTCTACAAATGGGCAGAATCTGGTTAGCAAATTAAACAATCTTGACCTAGAGAAGCTTTTTAATGAATTTCTTTCTTATGGAGTTATTGATGAATTTCTAGCCGATCCGGAAGTGGAAGATATTATGATAAACTATCTTTCGCCTATTTACATACATAAAACAAAAAGCGGATTGATTAAGACGGACAAGAAATTTAATTCCCGGGAAGAAATAGATTTGTTTATTAAGAAGCTGGTTATTTTCTCCGGGAGAAAGACGATAAACAAGATTAATAATGTTGAGCTTGTAGAAATAAAAGGACGAGGCAACATCGTTTATTCTCCTTTCGGCCCGCAGATTACAATAACCCGGGCTAAAGAGAGGCCTTTGAGTATTATTGAGCTTCTTGAAAACGGAACATTTAATCCTGAAATTGCTGCTCAATTCTGGATTTATATTGAAGGCTTAGGTATAAAACCGGCAAATATTATTATTTCCGGCGGACCCGGAACGGGAAAATCCACTCTTTTGAATGCTCTCTTCAGTTTTGTTCCGGTTCACGACAGAATTGTTGTTATTGAGGACACACTGGAATTAAATACCGCTCTTGAAGAGAATTGTTCGCGTCTTGAAAGTGATGAAGATACAAGCTTGGCGGATTTGGTTAAAAATTCATTACGTATGCGTCCGGATAGGATAATTGTTGGGGAAGTCAGGGGCCAGGAGGCGCAGGATTTAATGACGGCAATGAATATTGGTAAATATTGCATGGGCACTCTGCATGCATCTACTGCCCGGGAGACAATCATTCGTTTAGAAAATGAACCTATGAATGCTCCGGTAGTGTTAGTAAATTTGGTTGATGTTTTTGTAATTATGAGGCGCTACAATATCGGCGGTAAGATTGTTCGCGTAGTTGGAGAGTTAGTTGAGACTACAGGGATTGCAGATAAAACAATACTTCTTTCGACTCTATGGTCTTATGATTTAGGGACTGCTAATTTTCGCGAGTCAGCAGTTAGCAGTGAATACCGAGACAGGCTTGCTCAGGTAAGCGGCAAGACTTCTGTTGAAGTCATGGATGAAATTAGATTACGCGCGAATATCTTAAGGACGTTACTTAAAAAAGGCGTTAAAAGCATGGAAGCGGTAACGCTTTTCTGCCGTAAATATGCAACTGATCCGAATTCAGCGCTGGAAGAATTAGGAGTAAAACGCCAGGATTTATTGAAATAAATAAATAAATATAATTGCGCCCATAGCTCAACTGGATAGAGCACTAGCCTACGAAGCTGGTTGTTGGAGGTTCGACTCCTCCTGGGCGCATAAAATTAAGAAAATAAAATGGCTAAGAAAATATATAATAAGGAATCAATGAATAGAATATCTAAGCTGGTCCTGCAGGAGCTAAAAGAGGACCCTTTCTATAAATTTAAACTGGTATTTGCTCTAATGAGCGTGATTCCGCTTTTGACATTTTTCTATGTGTTTATAGGTAGCGGAGCGAATATTGCTAATATCAGTTTTGTTTTATATATCCTAATTTTTATTTCACTTTTAGGATTTTTACTTGGCTATGAAACTATAAAAAAGCTCCTTAATAAGATTATTTTCTATGCTGCAGAGATAAAGAGAAGCGAGCAATTAAAAGCAGAGTTGGCTGCTTCGGTTTCCCATGATTTTAAGACTCCGATATCAATTATCAAAGAGTTACTTACTCTAGTTGTTAATGATTCGACTGGGGCGATGAATGAGACACAGAAGATGCATATTCATTCCTCTTGCTCTACGTTAGAAAATATGTCGCACACTATAGAAACGTTATTGGATTTATATAAAGTTGAAGCAGGTTTAGTTGATCTTAAAAAAGAATCATGTAATTTAGCTGAGTTAATTACGGAAAAAATCGCTGAATTTCATGTTTTAGCTGAGAAAAATAAGATAGCCTTATTAAGAAAATTCTCTGAAAAGTATTTATTTGCAAAAGTCGATAAAGGCAAGATTCAGGAGGTTATTAACAATCTGCTCAGTAATTCTTTGAAATATACTCCTGCTTCTGGCTGGGTAAGTGTTAATGCTTTTGTTTCGGGTGAGTTTATAAGGATAGAATTTGCTAATAGTTCAGAAAATATCCCTTTGGATAAACTAGGAGTAATTTTTGAGAAGTTTAAACGACTGGACGATGCGAAAGAAGGGACAGGATTAGGCTTAGCTATTGCAAAAGATATTATTGAGCTTCATGGCGGAGATATTTGGGCTGAGAATGTTCCGGACAAAGGGGTAAAGTTTATTGTTGTCTTGCCGCGTGATTAAAGATAAATTTTTTCTCTTACCTGGTTTAATCCCACAATAAAATTTTAGAGTGTTATGAAAATGAGAAGATTAGAACATTTTTTTATGACTGAAGCTTTAAAAGAAGCTAAAAAGGCTTCTGAAGAGAATGAAGTTCCTATTGGAGCGGTAATTGTTCAGGATGGTGTTATTATAGCTCGTGGTCATAATCAGGTAGAGTGTTTGAAAGATCCCACGGCTCATGCAGAAATTATCGCTATAACAAGCGCAGTAAATTATCTGGGGACAAAGTGGTTGAACCAAGCTAGTCTATATGTTACAATTGAGCCATGTAGTATGTGCGCAGGGGCTCTTGTGTTGGCGCGTATAAAAAATATTTATTTTGGCGCTAGAGATCCTAAGACAGGGGCATGTGGTTCGGTAATAAATATTGTTAATAATAAGAAACTAAATCATCGCATTAAGGTTGAGGGCGGTATTTTAGATAAGGAATGCGGTGATTTGTTGACTGATTTCTTTAGAAAGAAAAGGCGTAAATAGCTTAATCTTGTTATTAACCTATAAATAATTAATTTTAGATATATTGGAGAGGTGGCTGAGTGGTCGATAGCAGTTGCCTGCTAAGCAATTGTCCTGGGTAACTGGGACCCTGGGTCCGAATCCCAGCCTCTCCGCCATAATTACAAGAAATTATGTCATACACTATCTTAGCTTTAAAATACCGTCCCAATAACTTTGATGATATTGTTGGGCAGGGTCATGTTATTTCAACTTTAAAGAGTTCTATCCAAAAGGATAGGCTGGCACACGCCTATTTATTTGCCGGTCCCCGCGGAGTCGGGAAGACTTCAACTGCTAGAATTTTAGCTAAGGCTCTTAATTGTAAGAAGGGTCCGACTCTTAACCCCTGTGGCGAATGTAGTACTTGCCTTGATATATCGCAGAGCCGTTCTCTTGATGTTATCGAGATAGATGGTGCTTCAAATACGGGCGTTGAAGATGTACGGGCTTTACGCGAAAATGTTAAGTTTTCTCCTACCTCAGGAAAGTTTAAGATTTATATTATTGATGAAGTGCATATGCTCTCAACCCCGGCATTCAATGCCTTACTTAAGACATTAGAAGAGCCGCCTGAGTTTGTTAAGTTTATCTTTGCAACAACCCATCCCGATAAGATTCCTTCAACAGTTCTCTCGCGCTGTCAGCGTATGGATTTCCGTAGAATTTCGGTTATGGAGATAATCGTGCAGCTCGAAAAGATTGTTAAGGCTGAGAAGGTAGATGTGGATAAGGAAGTGCTTTTTGCAATTGCCAAGACTAGCGATGGGGCTTTGCGCGATGCAGAATCAATTCTAGATCAGTTGGTTTCTTTTTCTAAGGGTAGGCTTTCTTTAAAAGATGTTGTTTCAGTTTTCGGGTTAGTTGAGCAAGACGCGTTATTTGAGATAACTGATAAGATTATTGAGAAAAATCCGAAAGCAGTTTTGAGCTTATTTAACAGGCTGCTGGAGGAAGGTAAAGATATCAGTATATTTTTAAATAACTTGATTGAGCATTTTCGTAATCTTATGATTGCCAAGGTTACTAAGGGTGATATCAAATTGATTGATCTTCCTCAGGATATTTGTGATCGGCTTCTTAAGCAGAGTAATCATTTGAGTTTGGAAGAGATATTTAATGCTTTTAATATCTTAGCTAATACTCAGGAGATGGTTAGAAGGCTTGATTCATTGCGCATACCACTAGAGGTTAATTTAATTCGTCTCTCTAATGATAAGAAGAATTCTCTAAGTATGGAATCAGCGCGAGCCTTGCCAAAAGAAAGCACACAAAAGGAAAAGACAGCCTTAAAAGAGGTAAAAAAAGATATAGCTAAAGAGGAGAAGGTTATTGAGACTGATTCTTCTATGGTAAATATTTCTCTGGATAATATTAAAGATGTTTGGCAGAACATTATTGATAGTTTGGGTCAGGTAAAGATGTCTGTGGCAACATACCTTAGCCAGGGCCAGCCCTTTAACATGCAGGGTAATCTTCTTACTGTCGCTTTTCCTAAAAGTCATGCTTTGCATAAGGAGTCTTTGGAGAAGAGGGAGAATAAAGAGATTATTGAGCAGGGTCTGTTTGAGAAACTTAATGTGCATGTAAGGGTGCATTTTATATTTTCTAATGAAATTAAGTCTAAGTCAGATGACGAGGGTAGTCAGGTTGTTAAAGCAGCAATGAATACTTTTCATGGAAGGTTGATTAAAGAGGGTTAGGAACTGAATATGGCAAATTATACTGAATCAATAGAGAGATTAATTGAAAATTTGATTAAGTTTCCTGGGGTGGGCCGGCGTAGCGCTGAGCGCATTGTCAGTTATATACTGGGAGCCCCTAAAGATGAAATTAAATCGTTATCTGAAACCATAAATAAGGTAAAAGAGAGTGTCCGTTTCTGTAATTTATGTCACAATTTAAGCGAAGAAGAATTTTGCAAGATATGCAAGGATACTCGCAGGCAGAAAGATGTTATCTGTATTGTTGAGAAGCCCCAAGATGTTAGCGCTATAGAGAAATCAGGAAGCTTTACCGGAGTTTACCATGTTTTATTGGGTTCAATATCTCCTTTGGAAGGCAGGGGGCCAAGTGATCTAAAAATAGATTCTTTGATGAGCCGTATTAAACAGGGCAACATTAAAGAAATAATTATTGCTACTGATGCTGATATCGAAGGCGAAACTACCGCACTTTACCTTACTAATCTTATTAAGCCCTTAGGGGTAAAACTTAGCCGAATTGGCTTAGGGCTTCCTGTTGGATCAAATCTGGAGTATGCAGATTCTAACACTCTATCTAAGTCATTAGAGTCCCGTCGAGCAATTTAGTCTATGATTACTATAACTAACCTTTCTAAATCTTATGGCAAGAAAACCCTTTTTGAGAATATTTCTCTTAATATAAATAGAGGAGAGAAGATTGGTCTCATTGGGCCTAATGGCTCAGGTAAGAGTACTCTATTTTCGCTTATCTTAGGCGAGTTAGAGTCTTCGCAAGGGGAAGTAAGATTAATAAAGAATACGCGCATTGGTTATCTTGCGCAGGAGGGGAGTTTTAAGTCTGATCATACCGTGCTTTCGGAGCTGCTTGAAGGAGATGAGCGGATAATCCAGTTAAAAAAAGAGAAAGAAGATTTAGAAAATAGAAATCTTGCCGGTTCAAAGCATTACGGAGAAGTTTTGCATAGCTTAGAAACTTTGGGATTTTTTGAGCTTGAGCATAAAGCAGAAAAGATCCTTATGGGTTTAGGCTTTAAGGAAAAAGATTTTCATAGGCCTATAAATCAAATGAGCGGCGGCTGGCAGATGCGCACCCTTTTGGCTAAGCTCCTTACATATTCTTACGATTTACTCCTTCTGGATGAGCCTACAAACTATTTAGATTTAAACGCTGCGCTTTGGCTTAAAGATTATTTGGCATCATTTCGAGGGACATTTATCATGATTTCCCATGATAGGGCTTTTTTAACTGATGTCACTAATTATACCTTAGTCCTTGAAAATGGATTGATTACTAAAGTGCAGGGTAACTACGAGCATTATGAGCAGATTAAGAGTGAGAGGCGGATACATCTTGAGAAGCAATTTAAGGAGCAGGAGAAAAAAATAGAGCAGCTGGAGACATTCGTTGCGCGCTTTCATGCTCAACCGAATAAAGCTGCAGCGGTGCGTTCTAAGCGCACTGCTTTAGAAAGATTAAAGAAGGAAGCCATTATTCTTCCCCCGGATACTCGCTCAAGTATAGGCAGTTTTAGTTTCCCGGCAACCAGAAGAAGCGGGCACAAAATTATTTCATTAAATAATATTTTTAAGAACTATGGAGATATAAAGGTATATCAGGGCCTAGATTTTGAGATTACTCAAGGCGAGAAGGCTGTTTTAGCTGGTGAAAATGGCGCTGGAAAATCTACACTTTTAAAAATCTTAGCCGGAGTAGTTAATATTGATAGTGGAGAACGTATTGTTGGTCATAATGTGGATATAGGCTATTTTTCTCAGACGCGTACGGATGTTCTAAGCGCAGAGAATACAGTTTTAAAGGAGGCGTATTCTGCTGCTCCCGGTTTTATGTCAGAAGAGACTATTCGCACAATACTGGGAGCATTCTTGTTTACCGGGGATGATGCTGATAAGAGGGTAAAGGTTCTCTCCGGCGGCGAGAAGAGTAGGCTTATTTTAGCTAAACTTTTGATTAATCCTCCGAATTTCCTGCTTTTGGACGAGCCGACTACGCATTTGGATGTGGATGCAGTAGAAGCTTTGGTTATGGCTTTAAAAGGTTATCAGGGTACTCTTGTGTTTATAAGCCACGATATTTATTTTGTACGTTCA
>Ga0172371_10007533_pt1 | contig 15474 bp, 10 predicted proteins | sample Lak12m_FD_114543 | JGI IMG/M metagenome (GOLD analysis project Ga0172371, IMG submission 114543) | Freshwater microbial communities from Kabuno Bay, South-Kivu, Congo - kab_022012_12m | ecosystem: Environmental > Aquatic > Freshwater > Lake | place: Democratic Republic of the Congo: South-Kivu... | reverse complement strand
CCGCTGAGCATCAGGCCGACATGAAGGTTCTGAGGGACAAGATGATTGCCACCACGGATCTGACAGAGAAAATTGCGATCCGCAAGGAGATGGCAGATCTGAGGACGGCTCACCAGGCAGAAGTAAAGAAGCTCCTGGAATCCTGGGGGATCACGACGGGGTGCCGGAGAAGGTAGCTTCCCCCCCTACCCTAGACCTGTCACTACCATAAACCTGTCAGGTTTATAAACCTGACAGGTTTAAACCATAATAGGAGAGCGGATCAACGAACCTGCATGTTCTGTTGACCCGCTCTTTCTGAAAAAAGTTAGCAATCACAAAGTTAATAAAAACCTTGGTGTTTATATTTCCTCATTTCGGTCATCCAAAATATACTCCTGAATCTCTTCGACATCTTGGGGCTTTCGATGAAAGGCTTTAAAAGCAATCGTTGAACTGAACCAGCTGAGAACCATGTCTCGGTTTAATCCACAGGGATTCACTGAAAAATAATTATGAAATGAAGTCCATTCATAGTCCCTGGGACGACTTGCAATACCATGATGAACAGGATTTCTATGGATATAAACCACCAAATCTTTAAAATAGGATAGTGAATCAACCTCAATTCTGCCGAATGGCCGTTCGAATAAGTTGCCTTTTCTCTTTTCCTGCTTGTTAAATGCCTTAGCATAAGCCACAAAAAAGTTTGAAAATTGTTTTGAGGGGTCCAGACCAATTAATCTGTCAGGTTCTATAACAGCTGACAGCTCTTTCACGATTTCCATCCTGGATTTGACCCTAACCATGAAATGAAAGTGGTTTTTCATCATACACCAGGCATAGGTATCTACCAGTGGGCCAATACGTTCAAAGTAGAGTTTTAAAAAGAACTGATGATTTGCCTGGGTGCGATAAATGGGCATCTTGTTTACTCCACGGTTATAAATATGGTAGACCTTCCCAAACTCGAGCTTTTTTATTTTACTCATATACATTTGATTTTAAGGTTAACATCAATATAGATGCATGATTTACCTCAAAAAGGAAAAAAACTGACAGGTTTATAGACCTGACAGGTCTAAGGGGAGGTCTAAGGGTTTGAGATTTAAGGGGATGGACTAAGGGGATGTGGGATTAGGGGCGGCGCAGAACCAACAGGTTAGTATAGGAATGATTGGCCAAGAGGTACTCCACAACAACCTGGCTCTTGAGGCCCATCGGGCAGACGAAGATAACAGGCCTGTCATGGGGAATCTCATCAACACGCGAGGCAATCTCATAGGAAGGTATCCGGATACATTCAAAATCATGCAGGATCAGATCAGCCGGATCACTTACGTCAACGATCATGAGATCTTTTCCCTGAACCAACCAGAATTTAAGTTCGTCATGGGTTATAAAGGCCGGTATACCTGACGATCCGGAGCAGGATTCCTCGTATTCTCCCAATTGGGTAATTGTTGCTGCGTTTGGGTTACGTTCGAGGTGGAAAAAGTAACTTTCGCAAGTCAGAGCATTGTAAACCAACACTTTCCCACTAAGAAGTTCTCCATTGCCAAGGATTATCTTGATCACCTCATTTGCCTGTACGGAGCCAATGGTACCTGCAACGGAACCAATAATTCCACCCTCTGAGCAGGAAGGAACTTCAAGAGGATGAGGTTGTTCGGGCTGAAGACAGCGCAGTGTGGGACCGCCTTGGTAATTGAAAACTGTTACCTGCCCTTCAAACTGATATACAGCACCATACACGACCGGCTTGTTCAAAATGACCGCAGCGTCATTGATCAGGTACCTTACCGAAAAGTTATCAGTACAGTCGACCAGGATCTCATAGGGCTCCATGATTTCCAGGGCATCTTCCGGGGTCAATTTCCTGAAATAGGGTTTTACGGAAATTGACGGATTCAACTGGGAAATTCGCTGGGCCGCGAGTATCGCCTTAGGCTGCCCCACCTGCCCCTCATCGTAGAGAACCTGCCTGTTCAGGTTGGTCAGGTCGATCAAATCGTAATCCACAATTCCGATATGGCCTATTCCGGCGGCTGCCAGATATTGTAGGACCGGACTGCCCAAGCCCCCGGCCCCAATGACCAAAACTTTAGCCTGTTTTAATTTTTCCTGACCTTCCAGGCCAAAACCAGGCAATCGGATCTGCCGGCTGTACCTGTCCTTTTCCTTATCAGACAGCATGATACATGGATTTAGGGTAAAACTACAAAACTATTGTCTTTTCCCGATGGTCGGAATCCTGAAGATCATGAGAAGGGTCCCCGAAATGCCAACCAAAATGACAATCACTTTCACGATCAGAGCATCGATCATCCAAACCACTGACACCATGATCATCAACCACATCAGGATTTGTGAAAACCATTTAGCCCTGAGGGTCAGGCCCTTTTCTTTCTGCCATCTTGTGATATAGCCCCCAACCAGCCTGTTTTGAATAAGTTTACGATAGAGCCTGTCTGAACTGCGGATATAGCATCCTGCCGTCAGCAAAAGGAAAGGCGTGGTTGGCAACCCAGGGACAACCACCCCGACCAGGCCTATCAGCAGACAGAGGGTGCCTGCAGAAATCATGAGAATCCGCAAAATCATGCGCCAAAGATTGATATTTTTAACAATCAAACAAGTCACAAATGTTACAAAGGCTGATTTTTGCGGCAATCATTTTGCTGCCTCTCCCACTCAAGTCCCAGATTTACAAGGATCCGAAGGCGCCCGTTGAGGCAAGGGTCCAGGATCTGTTATCGAAAATGACCCCGGAGGAGAAATTCTGGCAGCTCTTTATGATCCCCGGAGATCTGAGCATCGGCAAGGAAAAGCTCACTCAGGGTGTTTTTGGATTTCAGGTGGCTGCGGAAGGGAAAACAAAAGAGGCCACCCAGCAGCTCCTGAACTATAGTCCGGGTGCCCGCGCCGGGGAATCAGCCAGGATTATCAACGAAATTCAGAAATTCTTCGTCGAGGAGTCGAGGCTCGGCATTCCTATCATCCCGTTTGACGAAGGCCTTCATGGTCTGGTCAGATCGGGGGCAACCGCTTTCCCTCAATCGATCGGACTGGCAGCAACTTTCGATACGGTGATCATGCGCGATGTTTCCAGAGCCATCGCACTGGAAATGAAGTCGCGCGGCATCCGGCAAATCCTTTCACCGGTGATCAACATGGCAACCGATGTAAGATGGGGCCGCGTGGAGGAAACCTATGGCGAGGACCCATTTCTTGCCTCAGAAATGGTGGTGGCCTACGTATCAGAATTTGAAAAATCGGGAGTGATCACCACACCTAAACACCTCCTGGCAAATGTGGGTGACGGAGGTCGCGACAGCTATCCTATCCATCTGAATGAGAGATATCTGCGTGAAATTCATCTGCCCCCATTTGATGCAGCATTCAACCGCGGCGGAACCCTCTCGGTGATGACCTCCTATAATTCCCTCGACGGCCAACCCTGCTCAGCCAATAACTGGCTGCTCAATACATGGCTCAAGGAGGAGCAGAAATTCAGGGGTTTTGTGATCTCCGACGCCAATGCCGTCGGGGGTGCAAATGTTCTCCACATGACCACCAAAGAATATTGGGAGTCAGGCGCCGATGCGATCAATAACGGTCTGGATGTGATCTTCCAAACCTCCTATGACCATTATCCGCTGTTCATTCCAGCGTTCCTGAACGGGTCGATTCCTCAAAAAACGATTGATGAGGCAGTTGCAAGAGTATTGCGGGCCAAATTCAATCTCGGCCTGTTCGATAATCCATATGTCGACCCGGCCGTAGCCGAAGCAGTCAATGGATCGGAGGACCACCGCAAGGTTGCCCTGATGGCCGCCCTTAAGTCGATCGTCCTGCTGAAAAACGAAAACAACCTCCTGCCCATTGGCGGCAATGTCAGGCGGATCGCCGTGATCGGACCGGATGCGGATGAGGCCCGGCTTGGGGGGTACAGCGGGCCGGGGGTGCGGAAGACATCCATATTGGAGGGGATAAGGGGATCAGGGGGTGAGGGGGAAAGGGCAACCCGGCCGGAGGTGGTTTATGCGAAGGGGTGCGGACGGGAGGAAGTTAATTATCTGACTGTGCCGGGGGATTATCTGTTGCACATGGAGAATGGCAAACTGGTGCCGGGGTTGAAGGGCGAATATTTTAATAATATAACCTTCGAAGGTGCACCGGTAATTTCCAGGATCGATAAGCAAGTTCAGTTCCAGTGGACGCTTTTTGGCCCTGACCAGGAGAAAACCGGGAACCATTTTTATTCGGTCCGATGGACCGGTAAACTGAAGGCACCGGTTAGCGGCACTTTTAAACTGGGTGTCGACGGGAATGATGGCTATCGGCTGGTGATTGACGGAAAAACACTGATTGATAATTCCATACGAAGAACCAGGCGGACCACAACGGTCGATTTCAACTTTGAGAAGGATCGGCTATACGATATTTTGATCGAATATGCAGAACCCATCGGAAATGCATGGTTTTCATTGATCTGGAATTATGGGGTTAAAAATACGGACAAAGACCTGAGCGATGCGATCACCCTTGCCGCCCAGTCGGATCTGATCGTGGTAGTGGCTGGAATTGAGGAGGGTGAGTTCCGCGACCGTGCTCTGCTCGGTCTTCCCGGCAGGCAGGAGGAGCTGATCCTCAAGGCAGCCGCCACGGGCAAACCGGTTGTGGTTGTGCTTGTTGGAGGTAGCGCCATCACGATGAATAACTGGATCGACCAGGTGGATGGAGTTCTGTATGTTTGGTATCCGGGTGAAGCAGGGGGTGAAGCGGTGGCAAAGGTGCTTTATGGAGACTATAATCCGGCCGGTCGTCTGCCGGTAACTTTCCCGGTTCATGAGAGTCAGCTGCCGCTGGTATACAATCATAAACCTACCGGCCGCGGGGATGATTACGTCAACCTCACCGGCCAGCCGCTGTTCCCGTTCGGGTTCGGTCTGAGTTACACACAATTCCGATATTCCGATATCAGCATCGACAAACCCGGAATAAAATCGGGTGAAACCGCCCAAGTGAGCTTTACCTTAACCAACATTGGAAAGCGAGACGGTGATGAGGTGGTTCAGCTGTACCTCCGGGATGAATATGCCTCGGTTGCCCGGCCCGTTTCAGAACTTAAAGGATTTCAGCGTGTTTATATCAGGGCAGGCGAATCAAAACGGATTACCTTTGAGATAACCCCGGATATGCTGATGATGCTCGACAAAAACCTGAAGGAAGTCATTGAGCCGGGGGATTTCAGGATCATGATCGGCTCTTCGAGCCAAGACATAAGAGTTAAGGCAAAACTAAACCTGTCAGCTTTGTGAAAGCTGACAGGTTTAAAAAAAAGGAATAAGATGAAAAAAGTATTAATTCTCCTCCTCCTCGCCACCGCTCCCCTCCTCCACGCCCAGGACGGATCGATTGAATTCAAGGGCGGCAAGGGAAAAAAGATCAGTCTGGATTTCAATATCAAAGGCCTGACTGATCCTGACCCGGTTGAAAACCGAGCTGTACCGATCTTTATGCTGATCATGGGTGCCGGGATTGTTCTGATCCGGATGCTGGAAGGGAAACCCGAAGGAGACAACCTTAACTGGCTCAATCTGATGGCTGAACTTCTGACGGCAGGGGTCCTCATAGCGGGTGCAATTGGTCTGCTGGGCCAGCATGGATGGGGGTACCGGCTCTCGTTCGTCGCCCTGGGAGCCCTGGCATATTCCTCGTTGAACAATCTGGCCCGGACCTTCGGCGGTATTAAAAGGCTGCCCTTATCAATCCTGATATTCCTTGGACTCGCCGGATCCATCGCATCGATCATCCTTCTTATGTCCTAAAAACCCGAATCGTTATGAAAGGCTTCCGCTTCCTGGCTCTTGCAATACTTATACTGGCCTCCTGCAGGCCTGATACCACCTATGATGTGATCATCCGTAACGGAACGGTCTATGACGGATCCGGAAATCCCGGTATCATTCAGGATATCGCCATCAAGGGCGATACCATTGCCGCAATGGGTGACCTGAAAGGCAAGGAGGCAAAGCAGATCATCGACGCAACGGGACTTGCCGTGGCCCCGGGCTTCATCAACATGCTGAGCTGGGCAAACGAAACCCTTATCGTGGATGGCAAATCGCAGGGTGACATCAGGCAAGGGGTTACCCTTGAAATCTTCGGGGAAGGTACCTCCGACGGACCGCTGACCCCAGAAATGAAGAAAACCAGGGAGAAACTGCAGGGAGACATCAAATACGATATCCGGTGGACTACGCTCAGGGAGTTCCTTGATTATCTAGTGAACCAGGGTGTATCATGCAATATTGCCTCCTTTATCGGGGCTACAACCGTGAGGGTTCACGAGATCGGATACGAGAACAGGAAGGCAACCCCCGAGGAAATGGAAAGGATGAAGGCGCTGGTAAGACAGGCAATGGAAGAGGGGGCGGTCGGACTGGCATCCTCGCTGATCTATACCCCTGCCTGTTTTGCCGATACGCATGAGCTCATCGAGCTGGCAAAAGTAGCTGCAGAATATAACGGCCTTTACATTTCCCATATCCGGAGCGAGGGAGACAAGTTCCTGGAAGCTCTCGATGAACTGATCACCATTGCGAAGGAAGCCAATATCCGCTCCGAGATCTATCATCTCAAAGCCGCGGGTCAAAAGAACTGGCACAAGATGGACCAGGCAATTGCCCGGATCGATTCGGCCAGGGCATCCGGACTGAAAATCACAGCCGATATGTACACCTACACCGCGGCAGCCACCGGATTGAACGCCTGCATGCCTCCATGGGTTAAGGAGGGTGGCGAAGAAGACTGGATTAAACGGCTGAAAGACAAAGATTTTCGGGCACGTCTGATTGAAGAGATCAGTGAACCCGGCGACAACTGGGAGAATTTTTATGATCTTGCCGGCTCACCCGATAATATCCTGCTGGTGGGATTCTCCAATGATTCCTTAAAAAAATACACCGGAATGACCGTCACTCAAGTGGCTGCAGAACGCAAATGCTCCCCCATTGAAGCCATACTGGACCTGGTAATGCTCAACCGCCAGGACGTAAATGCTGTTTATTTCCTGATGTCTGAGGAAAATGTTAAAAAACAGATCCGGCTCCCCTACATAAGCTATTGCTCCGATTCGGAATCACAATCGCCCGAGGGCGTTTTCCTGAAATCCAACCTCCATCCCCGGGCCTATGGCAACTTTGCCCGTCTTCTGGGTAAATATGTCAGGGATGAAAAGGTTATACCGCTCGAAATGGCTATCCGCCAATTATCGGCCTTACCTGCTGAAAACCTGCGGCTCGACAGGCGTGGCAGCTTGAAAAGCGGATTTTTTGCTGATGTGGTGGTTTTCGATCCGGGTACGATAACCGATCATGCCACATTCACCAATCCGCAGCAGTTTTCGACAGGGATGAAGCATGTGTTTGTAAATGGATCTCAGGTACTTAAAGACGGTGAGCATACCGGCGCCAAACCGGGCCGGGTGGTAGTACCAGCCAGATAAAAGAAAGCATTGTACCCGATTCCAGGAAAGATTTGCCGGTGAGATCCCCACCCGACTTTTTTTTGGTATCATTGTTGTCTGTAATTTATCTAGATATCTAGATGTATTAATTTAAACTATTTGTCATGTCAACCGGCCTAATTGTCATTTTTGGGATACTTGCAGCCTTAGTCGCTTTCATCGTGATCGGTCAGCGCAAAATGAAAAATCTTCCTGACGTAAAGAACAGCGAGAACGTTAAAGTATTGAGCAACAAAAACTTTAAGGCGATCACAGCCAAAGGATTGGTTTTGGTTGATTTTTGGGCAGCCTGGTGTGGTCCCTGTAAAATGATGGGTCCGGTGATCAATGGCGTTGCCGAGGAAGCCGGCGATCAGGCAACCATTGCCAAGCTGAATGTTGATCATAACCAGGATCTGGCCCAGAGGTACAAGGTAAGGAGTATCCCCACCCTGATCCTTTTCAAGGACGGTAAGGAGATTAACCGGTATGTGGGGGTAAAACAGAAGAAATTCCTGCTCGCCGAGATCGCCAGGTACCAGTAGAGCATCAATTACTTTTCTCATTATCATTGTATTGTTATGGGAGAAGAAATTGTCAAAAAGGGGCTTGACATCGAGGATGTCATGTCCAGGGCCAAGAGGGCCGCTGCTGAGTTCAGCCACTACTCGCAGGAAAAAACAGATGCCATTGTCAGGGCCGTTTATGAAGCCGGGTTCAACGCAAGGGTCACCCTTGCCAAAATGGCCTGGGAGGAGACCGGTTTGGGTGTTTGGGAGCATAAGGTTGCCAAGAACGTTCTTGCCACGCGGTATGTTTATCACGATATCCGCAACATGAAGACAGTCGGGATTATCCGTGAAGATCATGAAAATGAAGTAATTGAAGTAGCCAAACCCCTGGGGCCCATCTTTGCTGTGACGCCCATTACTAATCCTACCTCCACGGCTCTTTTCAAGATCCTGATCGCGATGAAAACCCGGAATCCGATTATTATCAGACCCCATGGATCGGCAAAGAAATGTACCAGCGAAGCGGCAAGGATCTGCTATGAAGCCGCCGTTGCCGCCGGAGCGCCTGAAAACTGCATTCAATGGATCAGGCGATCCACACCTGAAGAGACGCTGGAAATGATGGCCCACAAGGAAGTCGCACTGGTTCTCGCCACAGGGTCGGTAAGCCTGGTCAGGGCTTCCTACCGGTCGGGAAATCCCGCAATAGGCGTGGGACCGGGAAATGTTCCTGTCTATATCGGGCAGAGTGCTGATATTCCTTTTGCCGTGGAGCAGATCCTCATGTCCAAAACATTCGACTACGGAACCGTTTGTGCCAGTGAGCAATCCCTGGTTGTAAGGGATTTGAAGGAAGAGGAACTGATCATCGAACTGAAGAAGCGTAATGCCTTTTTTCTGAATGATGACGAGAAGCACCGGCTGGAGCAGGTGGCGTTTAATAAGTCGGAAAAGGCCATGGCGGTGGAGGTGATCGGACAGCCGGCCCACAAGATCGCGGCCATGGCAGGCATTGATGTTCCCGAGAACACCACCGTCCTGATTGCCAGGTATCAAAACCATGAGGTAGGTATCAATTATCCCCTCTCCCTGGAGATCCTCGCGCCCATCCTGGCATTTTACGTGGTGAAGGACTTCCCCGAGGCCATCGAGGTTTGCAAGAAGATCGACAGTCATGGTGGTGTCGGTCATACCATCTCGATTTTCTCCAACGAGGAGGACAAGATCATGTACTTCGCTGAGGTAACCAATGCCGGGCGACTGCTGGTGAACACCCCGGCCTCCCAGGGAGCCCTGGGCGGTACCTTTAACGGACTCCGGCCTTCGCTCACGCTGGCTACCGGATCAGGAGGAAAGAACATCACCACCGACAACATTACGGCCACTCATCTACTTAACATACAACGCCTTGCAAGAAGGCGTGTGAATTACTGCGTCCCGGATCTGAATGACTTTTACCTCGACGAATCCAAGGATGCCGCAGCGATCGACAAGGAGTGTGAGAGATTGGCGGGGGAAGAGTAGGAGATGGGGAGACTTGGAGCGTGACGCGTGACACGGGACGCGTGAGGCCAAAAAATTAGCGTAGAGCGCGGAGCGTAGAGAGTAGAGATTAAAATCCACACATCCACTTATCCACTTATCCACAAAAACCATTTCTTGGTTTCAGGGTTTCAGGGTTTCACGCAAAGAGATTCAATGAAATGTGCAACGTGAAACTATTTGAAACATGCAATGTGAAACAGTGAATACATAACCGTTTCAACCATTTCAGACTTAACGGTATTTCGAAGCGCCGCGCTTCAAGATTTGGTTATTTAACCATCACCTTGCAGGCTGAGATTTTTCCGTTCAGGTTTTGCCTGATGAAATAGATCCCGTTGCCTGCCATCATACCTTTATTGGTGGACCGGTCCCAGGTAAATTGATGAATGCCTGGCGGAAGGTCTCCCTGGTATATAGTCTTCACCCGAATCCCGCGGGTGTCATAGACTTCCAGCAATAACTTTGAACAATTTTCATTTTTGATCCCGATGGTAATTCCTTCGCTTGAAGGATTCGGGTAAATATGAATATTCTGATCTCCTGAGAGATCTGTCGAGCCAGTGCCGGAAGGAATCACTTTGAATGGAACCGTCAGGGCTTCGGCATTAGCTTGGTAATCAGTAGCAATTAATGTATACTGATGATCCCCGAGGCTCAGGGGAACTGGCGAAGCAAAGTAGATGATCCCATTGACCGGATCCCAGGCTGCATCCACCTCCGTGCCATCAATCAGCAGGTTGGTCCGGCTGAAATCAATACCTGTTTCGGTGGCCGGCTCAGCAAGGCTGATCCAAATTCTGGCCTGGGGAGCAATCGACCCGCCCTCGGCAGGATAGTACTCCAGAATACCGGGAGGAGTTTTATCGTGGCTGGCAGATATTTCAATCCCGATGGCATAGGTTCCCGGCAGGGTGATGTTGGCGCCCACGGTATCCGGAAGTGGAGAGAGATCCGACAGGAAGGGTGTCCAGCTCAGGTTTCCCGGATTATAACGGTATATTCTTGCGAGGTTCTTTTCATCCTCCCCGAATCCCAGATCGCCAAGGACCAGCCCGTCGATGCCCATTTTGAGGGCCAGCGGGGCAAAATCTGCCAATGCTTCACCGGCCTGGTTGAATACGACTATATTGACTGCCTTGCTAACGAGGTAAAGGTTTGATTCTTCTGAACCTGATTTATAACGATCCGGTTTCCCGGCCGGAGTTACCCTGGGCGACCAGTAAGCTCTCACCAGCTGTGGCTCTTCGAGGGGTCGACCCGACAGGAACCAGTTTCTTGGGTCCACCACCCCAATCACAATTTTTCCACTCTCCTCAAGGGTACCGCCGAGTTCGCCGATCTCTCCCGGCAAACTTGTGATCAGGTCAATTCCGGCATCCACCAGATATTCACCCAGGTCGATCAGGTTAAGAATGCCATCAACCACCAGATCAATAGCTCCGTCGATAAGATCTTCAACCTCATCCTTCAGCGAAAACAGAACATCAGCCTCCGAAACACCGTTGTATTCAGCCATTGGCAGGATCATCCCTTGCGCAATCACTGATTCAGATGTAAGAGCAGCCAACTGGTCGAGATAGGAGAATGCCACCCCGAACTCCACCCCTAATCCAACAATAAGTGCAGCATCGAGGGCAATTTTTATGTCGACATTCAGTCCCTTGGTGAACTGTTCCTCTGAGGTGATCAGGATATGATCATCGAAATTCTCAAGGCTATCCTCATCATATCCGAAAACAGCATCAAGTGCATCGGCAAAATAGGTTGTACCCACCCTGAGCGAAGGGAAATTGTTGGCCGGTTGCATGGCCAGGGCCAGGTCGTGGATGAAGTTACCGGCAGCGGTTTCGGCTTTCTCAATAACCGCTTCGGGGATAGTCACCGAATAAAGATCACCGTAATATCCCTGCAACAAATTAAGATTGAGCTGATCATACGAGAGAAACTCCATGGACACCTGATTCAGGCCATCGTTAGGATGCATTTGGGCCTCCGCCGACACTTCAGCGCCGTGCTTGTATTTGAACACACTGCCCAGCTTCACCTTTCCAACCTCCAGATTGATCAGTCCCAGGTCATAAGCAGTAGCGAACCGGATCCCCATAGACACATCATTGGTTTGTACAAAATGAGTAAAATCAGCGCCAAGGCCCATGGATGCTGACGCTTCGGCCAGTGTAAACTCCGGCAGTCCGGAATTTTTGGCAGGAGCGATCTTAAACTCCACCCCTATCTTTCCTTCGGTGCTGACCCCAACATTCCATGATTCGAACAGATCAGAGTAAATATCAGTGACATCAGGATTGATGGCAACCAAAGCTGACTGCAGCGCATTCAGCACAATGGCAAAGTAGGGACTCACTGCCATGCCGCCATAGGATAGGGTCTCAAGCAGATAAGCCGCCTTCGCCTTGATTATTGTTTCATTATCGCAGGAATTGATCGGAAAGAGCAAAGTTTGGGCCGCTGTACCCTTGGTGGTTACCTCCACGCTGGCACCCACATTCACCGCATCGATCACCGTATTGACCGAGGGGGTTTCCACCTTGCCGGCTACGCCTGCCTCCATCCTACGGGTTATTTTTTCGTTGCCGGAAATATCCCGCTCGAATCGGATCCCCACCCCGCCGGTCCCCGAGGCTGTCGCTTTAGCCGCCGCCACCGACGGTCCCGCCGCCACCCCACCAGCCAGGGCGCTCACCCCCGCGCTCCCGCCGGCGAAGATATCGATGGTCTGCGATACAGGCCTGTCGGTGAGAGTTGCCGTGAATCCTGCCGGCTTTGGGTCAAAAATGAGCCAGCCGCCCGACTGGCTTACCGAATCGGGGAAGGTTACCGGGTAACTGCCGGGCTGACTGATCCCACGAAAATCAGCCCAGAATTGCATAATCCCTGAGCCCATGTATTCTCCCCCGCAGGGGATGGCATGACCGTCCGATTCCATGTACCAGGTAAAGCTCATGCCTTCGGGAATTCCAATCGAATCAGGATCAACACGGTAGTAAAAATACCCTTTGGATTCCACTGATAGTTCCCGCCTCTTGAAAACCGACCCCTCAATGGTGAGATCAACCGTGGTGTTCCCCATTCCATAATACCGCACGGCCGAATCCCTCAGGCCGTATACATCCACACCAAGATCCACACGCCTGGGAAACGGCAGCTCTTCATCAGCAGTATATCTCAACAAATAGAGGTTCTGAAGCTGTCCCGATATCATCCGGTAGATGGTAACCAGGTCGCCGGAGGTGGGTGAATAGAAATACATGCCGCCCGTTTGCAATGCCATCATCTGGAGGGAAGGATCTGCATCCCTGCCTAATCCGATGGTATAAACATTGATCCCGCTGCTGTTGGCACTATTGATTATATCAGCGGCTGTTTTGGAACTTCTGTTATCCTTGCCGTCAGATAAAACCAGGATGGCCCGGATGCCGGGGAGATTCCGCACCAGTGTCATCGAAAGGTCAATGGCATCGAAAAGGGCGGTATTCCCTTCAGCCTTCAGAGAATTAACTGACCCCAACAATTCTTCCTGATCGACTGTTAACCCCTGATCCACCGATGGACTATCGGCGAAACTAATCAGAGCTGCCTGATCCATCGGACTCAGCTGACGAATAAAATCAGATGCGGCATTCTTTGCATCCCTCAGAGGGACACCGCTCATGCTGCCGCTCCGGTCCATCACCAGGGCTACCTTGACAGCCCTCGCGGTGGTGCGGCCGATCAGCTCAAACGGCGCGACCGAAATCCCCTGCTCACTCACCGTCACGTTCCCGGCAGTTAAAGCCCTCACCGGCAACAGGGACTGATCCGTTACCGAAAAATGGCACTCCACCACCGGGAATGAATCCACGTCAATATGGTAAAAGTTGAGATGTATGTTATCCACCCTCCCCTCAGCCGACACCGGAAGGGCCATCAATCCAGAAGCTCCTTCGTTGGTATGCAAAAGGATCGTATCGCGCTGAATACCATGCTCAAGCGCAGTAAATGAGAAGGGTATCGTAACCGAGGAATCTGGCAGGATCCAGAACCTGTCGGGCGACTCCACTGAAACCAGCGAGGTAACCGAGGAAACCGCATGGATCAGCAGATCTATCTCGCCGGTATTGCGGATTATCAGGGAAGAGTCGCGCTTTTGCCCCGTGATCAGATACCCCAGGTCAACTGCCGGCGGTACCAGCTCCGATGAAACCGGTCCGGTTGCAGGCTGCTCCAGAAAAGGTTCAAATACCAGCGCTGCCGCAGACTTAACCGTCTCCCCCTTACCATTGGGATTACCAACATTCACCGGACCAGAAGGATGGCCCCACCAGTTATTCGCGGCCCTGAGGGTCAACTCCCCCTGATGGTCGATCGCTGTTTCATTGTTATAAAAATCATTGTCATGAAGATCCGGATCAGAAGCCCCATGCACAAGAATAGCGGTTGAACTGTGGTAAAATCTTGAATTCGTAATCGTTGGAGAACCTCCCTCCAACTGAATCCTGCACCCGTCGAACCGGCAGCCTGTCAGGGTGCCGCCCGAATTGCCCCGGTACCAGAAACGGCCGCTTTTACAGGGCAGCTCCAGGAAATGAACCCCGCTCCCATTAAGGGTTCCGGTGCTGGTCACGCTGGCCCCAACATATATATACTTACCGGCCAGGGTGATCCGGCAGCCTTCACTTACAGTGAGCACCGCTCCGTCCCTCACGGTAAGGTTTTCGCTCAGGATATAATCCCATTCCAGACGAGGCAGGGTGGAAGTTACAGTCACACTGCCCTTAATCGCAATCACCTCCTCCTCAGCCATGTTTTCTGTCATCTCCGGTGCATTAACCGCATTCATCTTCAACGGGTACTGAACATTGGCAAAGGAGTTGCCTGTCAGCACCACCGGCCGACCGGCATCAGGGTCCATATCAATGAATACGTTGTTAAAGCTGGAATTGCTGATATTCCCCTTTCCACCGTCCTTGAAATAAATCTTCTTGTCACTTCCGGAGCTGCTGTTGAACTGTACGCCGCTGGCTGTCAGCTCACCGGCGGAACTGCTCCCTACCGCCAGGGTGGAATTCTTCAGGTCGATGATGATTCCCGGATTCAGGGTCAGCACCGCCCCCGACCTCACCGTCACAGTAGCCGTCAGTGTATAAGCCCACTGCAAAATCGGCAGGGTGAGATCGGTTGATACGGTCCCTGAAATACCGATAGTTTCAATACTTCCGCTGTTACCCGATAGCGTAGGGACCCGGTTGATATCGCATGTTAATGGCCAGGCGGTATTGGCAAAATGGTTACCTGTGATCTGGATCGAAGCGCCTGCATCGGCTTCAATATCTACATATACATTGTCGAATGCGCAGTTCCTGAGCGTTCCGTTGCTTCCGTCCTGGAAAAGGATCTTATGATCCGAAGTATGACCGCTTACAAAAGTTGCCCCATTCGCATTCAGGCCCCCCACCGTAGAACTTCCAACGTTGATATTATAGGAGGCCAGCTCTACCGTCACACCCGTCTCAATGGTAAGGATGGCTCCGGACCTGATGGTCAGGCTTCCGGTGAGGACATAGCCCGTCCCGCTTGTCCAGGTAGTGTTCGTGGTGATGGTACCGGAAACCGGAGTTTGGCTGAAACTGCTGGGGACAATAAACAACCAGCATCCCAGTAATAGTAAGTATCTGGTTTTCATGGCCGTAACTTTTGATCTTATCTAAGTTACGAAAACCCTGGGAATAAATTTTTATAAGTTTAACGGCAACTCGACGATGAAAACGCTGCCCTGCCCGAGCTCGCTTTCAACATGCAGTGACCCTTTATGAAGCCGTATGAATTCCTGACATAAAACGAGACCCAGACCGGTACCGGGCTCATTACCGGTTCCCCGGGAGGTTACCTTTCGGCCGTAATCAAACACAGATTCCTTGTGTTCCCGGG